>Ga0247805_1000522_pt1 | contig 19861 bp, 19 predicted proteins | sample UWRJL044104R1_FD_180930 | JGI IMG/M metagenome (GOLD analysis project Ga0247805, IMG submission 180930) | Plant litter microbial communities from Arlington Agricultural Research Station in Wisconsin, United States - UWRJ-L044-104R-1 | ecosystem: Environmental > Terrestrial > Plant litter >... | reverse complement strand
TGCTATTTTATTCTTCTCCACTATAACTGTGATAAAAATTTAGCAATTCTTTTGCTTGTACCTTGCAAGGATCCGCCAATTTGAAGTTCTATAAATTTTTTTCTTTCTTTTTTCTTAATATCAATATTGTTCAGAATTCTATTTATCGCTTCAAGATATTCGCTATGACTTTTTACTATATCAGTAGAATCTGAATCTACCAATTTAGACAAATGTTCATATTTCAGAAACTTTTGATCATCAAACCATCCATTATTACCATTTCCAAAAACAGGATTAATAACCGGTTTATCAAATATGAAAGCATCTAAAGTAATAGTTGATAATACATTTATACAAAGGTCACAGTATTGCAACAAAGATTTCAAATCATTAAGATCTGCTACAGAAGGAACTCTTTGCGTCCATGCTTCCTGATGCCCTTCTCTACTAATGTTCCAATCCGGAAAATCCCATATTATAAAAGGATATTTTTCAATGTAGTTTTTAAATCGTGTCGGTTCTTCGGCAGGAGAGGTTCTAACAATAAGATTAACATCTGTTACAAGTTTTCTTTGTGATATAAATTCTGCCAGTATTTCTAAATAAATAGGATCATTCTTGCTACTTGCGTCATTACAGGTAAAAAAAATAGTTGGTTTACTATTGTCTATTTTGAATTTCTTACTAAAATTTTCTTTGTCAAAACCGTACTTATTTAAAACATAAGGTTCAAATTGGGGTGTTCCAACAACAGCTATCTGATTTTCTTTTACAGATTGATAAAAAGTTAATAATTCGTGTTTCATCAAATTGCTCCAAACAATATAAAAATCAAAATTACCAGCCATTCTTCCTTTTGAAGCAAGATTATCCCAACTAAAAATAAAAGCTGAAGTTTTAATTTTTAATTTTTCGGCGGCATAAATAAGCGGAGCTATAAATGGTGGTCGTTGATGGGTAAAAAACAAAAGGGAAACATTATTTTCTTTTAATAGTTCTATATAATGTTTTGTAATAGCATTAAATTGAAAAGTTTGTTGTTGTAATTTATTGTATCGAAGTATCCAATTTTCAGAATAAAATAATTTGGAATATTGATGAATAAATCGAGTTGCATAGCCCCTCGGATTTTTGGCTTTTGATTTGGTTGTACTCAAATTATCTGCAATACCAAAGTTGTCTTTTGCATGCAATTGCAAATGGGTAACTTCTTTAGCTTTTCTGAAAAACCATGTATAAAATGATTCCTCAAAAATTTCCAGTTCTATAATTTTACAATTCAAATCAAAACCATTATATACTGTTTTTGGTAAGCATGAAAAAATAATCACCTCATCAAAGTTAACTTTGCTTTCCTGAATAAAATTACTTAAAATAAAATTACGAAATCCAACTCCATCAGTTATAACTACACCTAATTTTTTCATTTTTTTGATAATATACTACCGATTCTTCCGTGATCTGAGTGTGATAATTTAACAATAAGTTCTTTGGAGAGTGGTTCTTCTGAAAGAAAACTCACATCGCAAAAATATTTTTCTTCTATAGGATTCAACCTCCAAGGCACTATACTCTTATAGTCTAATGACCAATCATTTTTTTCTAAATTTCTAGTCTTTTTATCATTCCAAGAAGTTGTATAATCGATCCACAAATAACCTAATTCCCACGCTTTATTCTCTAATTCTCTTATATTAACAATATCAAGAACTCTTAAACCTCCTGTCAATTCTTGGCTAACTACCCTTGATCCATCTTCAAATACTAACCCTTTTATTCCTGGTTGCTGAAAATATCGAATATCTACATTTATAAATTTATCAACATCTACAGTTATTTCTTTGCAAACATTTTTTACATTTACATCTATTATATTTGGATTTATTTTAACATACCTGACCAAATTATAATATCGAATCCAGCGCATACTTTGATACATGTCTAAAGCTGCCTTATTTGCTGCTGTAGTTACTAGAGGATAATATTCTCGTGCAAGACTATACAATCTTGCAGGAATTCGCTTTCCTTCATATTCTTTTTCCACATATAAATTCATAAGCCAAGCCAAACCATTTTCAAAACTAGCACCAACATGAGCCACTATTTCTTCATCATTATTTAAAGCAATAAATGAGCGTCCAAAATTTTTGTCTCCATATTGCCATTCCCAAAATTGTTTATTATGAAGTGGATGATTTTGTCTGTATATTTTCTTAAAAAATTGAAGCAATTTACCCCAATCTTCTATCGTTGCTTCTCTGAATATCATAGTTTTATTTTAAATAATTTTTACCTCCAATTAAATCATTACAATCAAATCTATTTAAAAGTAAATGCTCTTCAGCAGAAGTATTAATTCCCCTTTTAGTTGTAAAACCTATTTTATATCCGTCAGCTTTTGCACTATCTACAACTATATCGGTAGATGATTCTGAAGTTCCATAAGGATATGAAAGAATATCTATTTTACAATTAGTTACTTTTTCTAAGAACAACTTTGAATTAGAAAGCTCAAATTTAATGCCTTCTGAATCTAAAAGTCCTAAAGGATAATGACTATGCGTATGACTTCCTAAGCAACCTTTTTTTGCCAGATCTATTATATTCTGTTCACTCATATATAGACTTTTTAACACTTCTTCTTCATCAAAATAATTATTAAATAACCCATCAATAATAGTTTCCTGCTCTCTAAAATTCAATTTAAAATTCAATATATATTTTAACCATGCACTTTTTTCATCATCATATATGTATATATTTTCTGCTCGTTTTTTTTCTTCAAATGGAAAATAAAAATTCACTGCACTATTCAGTTTTACTAGAAATTCTCTAGTAGAAATAATCGATCTCAAAAGATGAATTTTATGAACTGTACTTACTTTTTTTTCTTCAAAATTCCTCGAATTAACAAAAAAAAGTGCCTCAATTTTTAATTCATTTAAAATTGGTAATGCATGATCGAACTGTTCTCTTAGCCCATCATCAAAGGTAATAAGCAAATTATTAGCCTTTGAATTTAATATTTCATCTACATTGTTTACTAAATCAATTGGACTAATAAAACTGCCTTGTTGTTTTAGCAACATTAATTGCTGTTTAAATTCACTAGGGCTAACTCCAAATATGCTTGGGTACTTTGTCTCAAATTGATTTCGTATATAATGGTAATTGCTAACTGTAAGCATTACTTAATATCTCTAAATTGTTTTTGATGATTGAGCTGCCAAATATCTGTTTTTTGAAGACATTGAAGAAATAATTCATTACTATTTCCCTGACCAAAATCATCTTCTACGCTTTTTACTTTATGCGCGTCAATGATTGAAAGTGCTTTTGTTATACCGTTTTTAGAATAATCTGTATTGATAATATCAGCATGAACAGCTCTATTTTGCTGACGGGTTCCGATATTGATAATTGGAATTCCATAATATGGAGCTTCTCTAATTCCAGCACTACTATTGCCTATAATAAATTGACTGTTTTTTAGTAAAGTCAAGAAATATTCAAATCGAAGTGATGGAAAAATCCTGAACCTTACATTATCCTTTAATTTTTCATATGCTTCAAGAATAAATTGGCTTCCTAAATCGTTGTTTGGGAAAATAACTATGTAATTATGATTGTCTTTTAATAGTGAAATCACAAAGTTTTCTACATATTGCTTCATTTCATTAATCTCAGTTGTTACTGGATGAAACATAACTATTGCATATTTTTCAAAATTTATTTTATAGTATCCTTTTGCCGTTATTAAATCCGGTAATTGATCTGAAAACATAATATCAACATCTGGTGAACCAATTGTAAAGATTGATTCTTTTATTTCACCCATTTGTATCAATCTTTTTTGTGCCTGCTTGTTCGACACAAAATGAATATGGCTCAGCTTACTCACACTATGACGAATTAATTCATCTACAGTACCTGAAACCTCGCCGCCTTCTATATGTGCTACTAAAATATTATTGAGTGAACCTACAATTGCACCTGCTAAAGTTTCGACCCTATCACCATGAATAACTATCATATCCGGATTGACATCTTTACAATATGCTGATAGTCCTTTAATGGTTTTAGCCAAAGTTAAATCCATTGTAGTTTCATGGGTGTGGTTTTTGAAAGTATGGATATTTTTAAAATTACATCTTTCAATTTCTATTAACGTGTAACCATATACTTCCTGCAAATGCATTCCGGTAACAAAAACACATACTTCAAAATCTTGTTGTTTTTCAAGAGCCTGAATTAGAGATTTTATTTTGCTAAAGTCAGCACGGGTGCCTGTAAGAAATATAATTTTTTTCACTGAATTATTCAAAATCTGAAAAATCTAATTGTTCATCATTATCGATATCTCTTAAAACAATTTTACCAATTAAATCATTAAAATGTTCTGCTACTATTTTACCAGTGCCCGGACGTTTTACCCAAATGTTTTCTTTGGATAATTTCTCTCCTTTTTTAATTGGAGCTATTGTACAAACAGTAGCAAACGCAAAATCTATAGTAACTTGTTCTTCCAATGCCGGTTTTTTTGTTCCGCCACGCATCAAAGCTATCTCTGCTGACGAAATGATTAATTCCTGACAGGCATTTTCATCCATACTGCAAATGATATCCGGGCCAGTTCTTTGCATATGATCTGTAAAATGCCTTTCCAGAATACTTGCCCCAACGGCAACAGCACCTAAACAAGCATTATTGTTCAAAGTATGATCACTTAAACCAAAAACTTTATCCGGAAATGCTTCATGTAATTCTATCATTGCTCCAAAACGGACTAAATGAATTGGGGTTGGATACAAGTTTGTAGTATGTAGCAATGCTACAGGAATATTGTGTTTATCAAAAATAGCAACTGCTTTTTGAACACTTTCAATGGTGTTCATACCTGTACTTAAAATAACCGGTTTTCCAAAAGAAGCGATATGTTCCAGTAATGGGTAATTATTACATTCACCTGAACCTATTTTAAATGCTGGAATATTAAATTTATTTAATCTTTCTGCTGCTGCACGAGAAAATGGAGTCGAAATAAAAATCATGCCTTTGCTTTCGACATAATTTTTAAGTTCCAATTCATCCTCTTCATTTAATGAGCAACGCTCCATAATTTCATAAATTGAAATATCTGCATTACCTGGAATGACTTTTTTGGCAGCACCGCTCATTTCATCTTCAACAATATGTGTTTGGTGTTTTACAACCTCAGCTCCCGCTCTCTTTGCGGCATCGACCATTTCTTTAGCAACTTGCAAAGAACCTTCATGATTAATTCCGATTTCGGCAATAACTAAAGGCGGAAAATTCTGACCTATTTTCCTTCCTGCGATTTCTATATATGGGTTCATAAAGTAGGTTATGAATTAGGTTTTATATGTTTATGGTATAAATATTTGGCGTAATCAAAGTCTTCTTGGGTATCAATATCTACGTTGGCAAAAATATGATCTATTTCGAAAGGATAAGCATCTTCAGAGATAATTATATCTTCCAGAATTAATGCTGCTTTTGTAATATAAAGTAATCCGTTTTCGAAATAAAGCGCATCAATGTCCTGACTTCTTTGACCAATTTTATAATTATACGGAATAAATTTTTGATCTGTTATTTTTCCAAATTTTTTGTGATTTCTTGAAACTGTAAATAAGCTATTGCAGTTTTCCTCTTGATATACCTTAAAGGCTTCTTTTAATAAATTCTCTGGGCGGATAGGATTGGTAGCCTGTAATAAAATAACATTATCAACCGCTGAATCTAAATTCAGTAAAACATGTTTTAATGCCGACACTGTTGGCTCAAAATCACCTGAAATACTTTCAGGTCTATCAATAATTTTTGCTCCATATTGCAATGCAATATTTTTTATGTTCTCATCATCTGTAGAAACATAAATTTCATCAATAATCTTACTGTTTGCCTGCGCGAATAGTATACTAAATGAAAGTAACGGAAATCCGTCCAACAATTTTATGTTTTTTTGAGGCAGTCTTTTTGAGCCTCCTCGTGCCGGAATTATAGCAATGTTTTTCATCTTAAAATTTCAAATTAGATAGATTCCTCATTTTTACAACCAAACTTTTATCTACAGGATTTCTGTATTTTAAAATTTCAGGAATATGAATTAATACAATAATGATTGTTTTAAAATAAATCTTAAAACACTCAAAATCACTTAATGCATACTTTTTAAAATTATGCCAATACAATTTTAAAATATTTCCCAAAGGAAAAGGATAATAAACTAAAAAATAATAAGTTACATTTTTTAATTGCTTTCCAAATCTAAAATAATTTTGCTTTTCTAATTTTCTTTGCTTTATGTCTACTCTATGATTTAATTTAATTTTATTTGAATATAAAATATCGTATCCTTTAGCTAAAACCTCAATAGAAAGACAAGATTCTTCTCCATAGATATCGATCCAAACCGGAAAACCATTTGTCAAATTGTATACTGACTTTCTAATTGCAAAGCCACAACCAATAAATTCCGAGGATAAAAATTCTTTTTTTTCGCTTTCAGCTTGTTGTAAAGCATCAATATCAGATGCAAAAACTCCCTTTATTTCTTCAAATGCCAAGATTCCAACATTCGAGTATTTATTAAACAGAGTTTCAATTTTAAACAAAAAATCATGATTCAACGGATGTGCATCATCATCTAAACCAATCAAAATTTCAGAAATTGCTAATGGATAAATCTCATGTCTGGCCGCAGAAGCGCCTATTGAGTTCTTAGACATAAACCATCTTATCCAGGTCAGCTCATTTTGAAGTATTTCTGAATCATCTGTGCATCCATCCAAAAAAACCAAAACCTCAACCTCAGATTTATTAATTAAGGAATCTAAAACTAATAATGTTTTGAGTAAATCATTTTTACGATTTTTTGATACTATTATAATTGAAAATCTCATGTTTTTTTAAAATTTATTTGATTTTTTAAAAACACAATAATTTTATTTTCAACATATCTGGTAAAAAAAACGCTGCTTATTGTCAAAATAAGAATATAAATAACCGGAGGTAAAAAAGGCAAGAAACTAAGTTTTATGCCATTTTTGTGAATTAAAAAAACACCTATATTTTCATGTATTAAATAAAGAAAATAAGAGGATATACCAATTATATTTAAAAACCTATTATTTAAAAAAGCTATTTTTTTAGGATAATAAATCATCATGATAAACAAAAAAATGAACCCTATAAAAAGAATTAATTTTTCTAAATCTTGGTAATTTTTAAAAATTAAGAAAAGGATAAAAAATAAAAATATACTTATTTGCTTGATTGAATTTTTGATTTTATTTAAATTATTTTCATAAAAAACGTAGAAAACAGCTCCAAGACAAAAAAAGGGTAAAGCATCTAACAAATTAAAAATGGATCTTACTGATTTTATTTTTACAATAATAAAATTGTCTACATATAAATGCGATAATAAATAATTTAAACCGATCAATAATAAAGCTATCACAAAAAAATAAGAATAAAATTTTCTTTGATAATAAAAGTAAGTGAAAGATGCGAAAACATAAAATTGAATTTCAACCCACAAACTCCAGTATGATCCACTAATATAATCTAATTCTACCCTATGTCTTATTAAAGAACCAAGTACATCTGGTTGGATAAAAGTTAAACTGGCAAAAATATTCTTAAAATAATGACTTGCTGGAAACAAAAAATTAGTATCAAATAAATTAAAAAAAGTGTACGTTATTATAGATGCAAATAACATTGAAGGGAAAAGTCTTATTAGTCTATTGATCCAAAATTGGTACAATGTTTCTGTTTTTTTTAAAGTAAAAAAAATCACAAAACCACTTATCATAAAAAAGAAATGTACTCCAAATTTACCAATTCTAAAAAAATTATATTGATCCTGATATGGATATAAAATAGTCCAACGGGAGAAAAAATGAAAAAAAATTACCATAATAATGGCAATTGCCCTAAAACTATCTAAAAGTTCAATTCTATTCTTTTGCATTCAATTGTTTCAAATTAATGATATTTATATCATTATTCATTTCCGTAAATTAAGGAAAATGCTTTTTTTATTATCTTTTTCTTTAAGCCATAAAATTTATTTTTTAATCTAGTATTAAATAAATCCGAAGACAATGGCCTCATAACTATTTCTAAATTTGCAACGTCTCTAATTAAATTATTATCATGAACAGAATTCATCCAAGGTTCTAAAGTATTCCCAATATGATAAGCATAATTGTTATAGGTAGCTAATCTAAGCTTACCGGCTTTATCAATTGGTATATCTACATAATTATGTTCCGATTCACCACCTACTAAAATTAATGATGGATTTGTTGGAGATGTAGTAAACAAAATATCTCTGTCAATTGTCAATACCTGATGTGCACTACCTACAATAGCATTTATTCCATTATTTTCTACAACCGGCCATTTTTTTTCCTTATCCGTTTCTTTTCCCCAATTTATACTCACTAAAAATTTATTATAATTTTCAAAATTTTCAGGAATTACTTTAAACTTAAATTTTACTTTTCTAAATATGATTTGTTTTAATACTGAGCTGGTTCCCGCCATCAACCCCCTTCTAACAGGTATTGGAGAAACAGAACCAACATTTTTAAAATTGCCGAAAACTTGTTCAACTTCTTCCTGCCATCCTTTAACAAATAATATATCAGCGTCACTTAATGTAATGTACTTTTCTCTTGAACCTCTAGCCGCACCAATTTGTGCATCAATTTTACCAATATTTAGATTATGTGTTATTAAAGTATCTATTTTTTTTTCCTTTAAATAAACATTTAAAAAATCTAAAAGTTTTTGGTAAGATCCATTGTTAACAATTGTTATTGCAGCTTTAGAATTTATTGTACTTATTAAAGAGTCTAAACATAATTTAAAAACATTAAAAGAGTTCTTATAAAATCCTTCTTCATTAGGTATATAAACCACTATTATAATTCGATGATGAGTTGTCATTATTAATTTCCTCTCTTTTTTTTGGGGATTCATTCCTAATCTCATATGTAATCTTAATAAATTTTAATTGATTATAAACACATCTAATTGAACTCATTGCATTCGTTAAGTAACTTGACTTTTTATTAATCTAAATTTACCTATAAATTTTACTTTAGTTAATATTATAAACCAAATAACAGGATTATAGGCGGTGATATTTGAACGTTTCCAAAAATCAGAAACTTTACGTGCCAACAAATACTGAAACTTTAATCTGTCTTCTTTTTTTAGGTCTTTGCCGTAATTAAGAAACAATTTATTAAAGGAATCTATTATTATTTTTAGTTTGCTTTGAAAATGATGTTTTATATTCTCATCTGAACTATAATAATATTCAAATACTTGTTCAGGAGATAAATCGATACTAAAAGTTTTCCAATAATTTGAAATAATAATTGCTCTTTCTCTCAGATGAATGTTTTTATTCTTTTCTGCACGATGATTACTAGTATGAACTATTCTATATTTCATTAAAAAATCGGGCAAATTACTTACTTCGCCATTTTTAGAAACCCTTATCCACAAATTCCAATCTTCACAAGTTTTGATATTTTCATCATATCTTAGATTATTAGAACTGAAAAAATCACTTCTTAAAACAATAGAAGAATGCCCAAAAGATGCAGCGAACAATAAATATAATTTCAGATAATTATTTGTAATAGGATATTCCCATCCTGACAAAGGGTTTTCGTATATTTTTTTAAGCCAAAACCCTTGAGTTCCACATAACATTATTGATTTGTTTGCTTCAAGGTAACTTATTTGCTTCTCAAATCGTTCAGGAAATGCCCAATCATCGGCATCCATTCTTGCAACGAACTCGTAATTTGGCAGAAGTTTATCTAAACCTTTATTTAATGTTTTTGAAATCCCGAGATTTTTATTATTCCTTTCGTAAAAAACTCTTCTATCACTATAATTTTCAATTATTTCTTTTGAATTATCTGTAGAACAATCATCGTATATATACAAATCAAAATTAGAATAAGTTTGATTTAAAATAGAATCAATACTTTCTTTTAAATATTGAGCTGAATTATAAGTTGGGATTAAAACTGCCAACTTTTTCATTGGGCAATTATTTTTTTGACTTTATCAATAGAACTTTGATTTATATTAGAATCAAACTTTCTAGCAAATAGTAAATCTTCTCTGTTATTATCTATATCTTCAACTTGTAGATATTTTGGACTAACTTCGACTCCACTAAAACAAACCAAATGTGTCTTTAAATTTTCGATAGAAAATTGTTTTTGAGCATCATAATTCAAGATTAAACTTGCAAAATACAATTCATCCGGGGCCAAAACATATTTGAATATTGAATTAAACTTTCGAATTTCTTTATTCTTTTCAAGAACAAATTGTAACACATTTTTATTCAATATCATCCACTGACTGGCACCAAAAATTTTAAAATCGGGAAATTGTTTATTAAATTTATTTAATGGAAATAGAAAATTAAGATGCATTTTTTTTATTATTTTATTCGTCCAATAATTCAATTTTGGATATTTTTTATATTGAAAAAAATAAAGATTTTTAAATCTGAATAGACCTCCATCCCACCATTTTTCGTATGGTAATTCCCAATAATTTATAAACGATGTTTTTATTTTGTTTTCTAAAAATTCATGAATAAAACTATTATTTTTTAATGGTAAATCTTCACCTGACATCATAATAAAGTGATAATCCAACGTTTTATAATTAATACTCATAAAGTATTGAACTTCTTTCATTGCATTTAAAGTTGCCTGAACCAGATTATATTTACCCCATGAACAAGATATGCGTTTTTTGATGAAATGACAAGATGAGTTTTCAATTATAATTTTATATTCATCTTCATTGCTTTTCTTATCTATATGAATAAAAAACAATGATTTTTTGTCATCTAGTAACGTAATTAAATCTCTAATTTGAGTTGGATTTTTGTGTGCTAAAATAAAATATACTTTTATATACATTACACATTATTTAAAATAGCTTGTAACTTATTCGCAAAATCGAGTGCCGGATTTTCAGGAATTTGGTTTGTAATTTGTTTTTTTGCAATAATTCCTATTTCTTTCCAATTTGTTCTTTGCTGCCAAGCTCTTTCTAAGGCTTCATCTACATATTCCGATCGTGGGGCAGCAGCAACAAATCCTGTTTGATTATCAACAACAAATTCCGTGTTACCGCTTACATTTGTTACAATTACTAATCGCTTACAAAGCATAGCTTCTACAATTACGATAGGAAGTCCTTCAAATCTTGAGGTTAAAATTAATCCTTGATTTAGTTTCCATATATTTTCGGTAGCAGTATGAGAATGAATTTTAACATTCTTTAACTGATACATTTCTACCAAGTCTTTCAAATTTTGAGAATCATTTCCTACTCCATAAAAATTGATGTGCAAATTTCTGTTCTTCCATTTTTTAAGAGCCATTACCTGCAACAAAACATCTTGACCTTTAGCATAAAAATCATATCGCCCTACAAAGGCTAAATAAAAATCACTTGTTTCAGGAAAATCTAAATCAATTTTAAAAGAAACATTAAATGGATTTCTAACAATTTCAGCATTTTTCAAAAACACACCAAGTTGATTTTGAGTCACTAACAAATTATCCATACTAACAAAATAATTTTTACAACTATTATTAAATCCAATTTGCATATTTTTTCTTAAACTATAACTGGGCCATAAACTTTCATTTACAGCGTGAGAAATTGTGATGTAATTTATTTTATTTTGCACCGCAAATAACATCAAACTAACTCCATTAAAATTAAATCCTTGATTAACAACTAGCAAGTCAGGATTAAATTTTAAAATAAAGTTTTCTCTTAAATTAGATCGTTTAAACCTTTTACTGTATGGAAGGAATCTATTTAAAATTCGTTTCAAAAATGATAAATTGTTAGGACCAAAACGAAAAATTTTAATTGTATTTCTTTTTTCAAGTAAAATTAAATTTTCTGGAAGTTCTAATTTTTCATGAATACAAACAGCAATCGAAAAACCTATTTTGGACAATTCTATCAATGATTGTGACCATAAAAATTCACTGCCGCCCCAGGAAACATTTTCAGTGAAAAATAATATTTTTTTTGTATTCTCCATCTAGAAATTTAATTTTCGCTTTATCTTTTTAATTATAATTTTAATCAAAGAATTAAAAGAAGGTTCTTCTTTTAGTCTTTGATTTTCGATAACATATTCTCTAAGAATAGCTACATTTTTTAATTCTTCTTTATTAAAAATATAATTCAATAAAAATTTTCTTTTTTTCCATGCATCAGCAAGCATTGAATTATCTCTCACCCTGTAATCAAAAAAGATTTCATTAACATATTCAAAACGACATCCTTTGTTAGCCATTCTTAGCCATAAATCCCAATCTTCAAAGCCCATAAAGGGCATATTTTCATCATATCCTCCTAATTTTTGCCAAGCCGATTTTCGAAATCCAGCGCAAGCATCAATATAACTATTGAGAACCATTTCCGGAAAATAAAAAGGCTTAGATTCCCAAATATTAGTTTTATTCCCAAAATTTTGAGCATCCCCATGAACAACATCAACATCTTTATTATTATCTAGAATATTTATTGTTTTAGTAATAAATTCAGGCCGTAATTTATTATCAGCATCTAAAGGAATAATGTATTCTCCTTTGGCTTGTTTTATACCATTGTTTCTAGCTTTGGCAAGCCCTAAATTAGATTGGTTGATGTAACTTAATGTTTGATCATTTGTTACTATATTTTTTAAAATAATATTTGTATTTATATCGGTAGAACCATCATTAACTAGAATAATTTCGTACAATTCTTTATTTGAGAATCTTTTGATGCTGTCAATAGCCTCTTCAAGATATTCTCCAAGGTTATAACACGTAATAATTATAGAAATTTTTGGATTTGGCATGAATTAAAAATTAATGTGTTTCTTTTTTAATTTTAAAATTAACTCCAGATTGTCATTTATTTTATCTGAAGTAAAGAGATTAAAAATTTTGTGAATTGTTTTAGCTGGTAAATCCTAACATTTGACTGCTAATAAAATTTCAGGAAAATGATTTGATTAATAGTTTCTGGCACACATACCAAAATTGCATACGGCACATTTTTGAAACTATTATGCCAACTTCAATTATAGCTCCATCTCATATTTTACATCATTTTATAATTCTTATCATAATTATTATAAAAATTTTGCGTATTTTAAAAGTTATTAAATTTAATTTTAATATAATTATATCCCAAACCTTTAAAAGTGGATAATCTTGTTATATTATAAAAAAGTATAATAAGACCATATAAACCATTTTTAGTTTTTAATATTTCCTTTTCGGTTCCCAAATTGTAGAACTTAAAATAGTAAGAAAACGATATTTTATTAAAAACAAGATTATTAAATACTCTTTTGAAGTAAAAAACCATTTCCTTGTCATTTCTATCTAAATGCTTTTCAAAAAATAAAAAATGGTTCTTTAAAGAATCCTTATCGTAAATTTCCTTACGTTGAGAATCTTTTCGACAAAAACAATCTGAATGTAACTGATTAGCATATTTAAGTTTAAATCCTTTTTTTAAAGCTCTCAAGTGTAAATCTAAATCTTCTAATAAAGTCAATTCTTCATTAAACCCTCCTAGAAATGACAATACTTCAATTTTCCATAAAGGTCCAGTTATCATAAACGGATGATTTCCTTCAAGTAACTTTTTTTTTGACCATGAATTTTCATCCTTTACATTTGCTTCTCCACATACAAATTTAATGTTTTGTCTAATATCTTGAAAAGCGCTCATTTTAAAAATCCAAAAGTCCTGATCCGTATTTAATAAAGCAAACTCAATTCTGTTAGTTAAGCAATGCTCATCAAGTAAATCATCAGAATCAAGAAATATAATAAAATGTCCTTTTGCTTTTTCTAATCCAAAATTCCTGCAAGATGAAGCTCCTTTAACTCTACTTTCTAGTCTGGTAAAATATAAAAACCTGGAATCTAAATACAGATATTCCTCTATTACTTTTGCAGAATTATCTGTACTCCCGTCATCAATAATTAGGCATTCCCAGTTTTTATATGTTTGTGTTAATACAGAAGCAAGAGTTTCACTAATAAGATCTGCCCTGTTAAAGGTTGGAATAATTATAGAAATTAATGGAGTCATGACAAAAACTGATTAATAAACATTCTCCTAAAAACTTTAATTATCTCTTTTAAAGATCCAATTTTAAAATATTTCTTAATAATAAAAAACCATTCTTTAATCGTTAATTTCTTTTGATATGTTAGGATCATTTCATAACGAATAAGTAGTAGGAACTTCGTTTTATTAGAAAATTTGTCTAATGAATTTATTACAAGATCAGCAAAAAACATCAATCTGGCCGCATCTTTCTGAGTTTTATCATTTGTTTTTCCAGATATGCTGTGATTAGAAATTCTAATTACTACTTCTGCTTCGTTTATTGTAAAAATTGGCCTATTATCTGAAAAGTCAAGCCAGGCCTTATCATCACTATGCCATGCGAGAGGATAATTTTTGAATCTATTTTTATCATACGCTTCTCGTCTAAAAATATATTCAGAAAGTGAACTTCTGGTATGACCTTTAAATTTTCGATAATAAAAATCTGAAATGGTTTCAAATTTTGGATGAATTGCTTTATACTCTTTAAATTCTGAATTATCTTGATCAACAGTTGTCGAAAATCGCACTACATTTATATCATTACACACAATTTCATTTAAATTAGCATAAAAAGATTCCACTACATTACTTTTTAAGACATCGTCATCTCCTAAAATCATTATCCACTGTTCTTTGCTGCTAAGGGCAATACATCGTTCCCAATGTTGCGTTAATGAAACATTTCCCAGATTATTTTCAAAACGATAATAAACAAAATCGAATCTATCCTCATATTGTTGTAAAAGTACCGATACATCATCCGGACTTTCATCATCACCTATATATACCTTGAACCTTTTATCAGTTTGATCTGAAAGTGATCTTAACGTTTCATCAAAGAAAATAAGTTTATAATATGGAATTACAATCGCCAGCATTTATTTACTTATTTTTTTTATAATAAATTTTAGAATTCTATTTTCTTTAATCACTTCTAAGCATTTAAAACCCCTAGAGTTTTTAATATTATAAATACTCTTTTCCAAATTTATAATTTCAGAGTTTTTTTTTTCTAAATTGGAATATAAGTAATCAATTAAAAGTTTTTCTGGAATAAATTCTCTTAAAAAAGTATTAGCTTTATTACTATTAAGTCTCATATGCTCTAAATTCTTAGTCATACTATTGCGATGAGTTCTATAATAAACTAGTGGAGTATTTATAAAATAAACATTTGGATTATTTTTAAAAAATGACAACCACATTATCCAATCTTCTTTGGCTCTTAAATCTTCTGAAAATTTAAAGTCTTCAAAAAAACTTTTTTGAAAAAAGCCACAATGTATCGGAATATTAAATTTATTATCCCAATCTAATAATATACTCTCCAAATTAAAATACTCCATTTTTAAAATACAAAAGGGTGGTTTAATTTGATTCACGTTTTCAAAAAAAATATTAAAATTAGATATTACTATGTTATCTATTGAACCCTTTATTATTTCTATTGAAGATTTAAATTTTTCTGGACATAAAAAATCATCAGAATCCAAAAACTGAATATAATTTCCCTTAGCGACTATTAGCCCAGTATTTCTTGCATTGCTAAGTCCTTTATTTTTCTGAAAGACATAACTAAATCGCGGATCCCTTTCTGTCCACGTTTTAGCGATTTCTTCGCTATTATCAGTACTACCATCATTAACAATAATGCATTCCCATGCTGGATATGTTTGTTCAAGTACTGATTGCAAAGCATCTTCCAAATACTGAGCTTGATTATAACAAGGAACAATTACAGAAACCAATATATCTGCAATATTTACATTTTTTGAAACAACCATAACTGATAAATTTCAATTTCAGGAGTATTTGGCATAGGTGATATGCTGTATCTTTCTAATCTAAGTTTCAAAAAAGATTTTTTAGAAATTAGTTTTTCAAGCTCAACTTCAGTCATCCAGTCCTCTATTGGCTGATTCGGGCTCATGAATGATTTCCATTCCGGTTCAGCTTCCTTTCTTGGAGTTGTAACAATTAAGAAACCGTTATGCTTTAATAATTTACTTATATCATCAATAAATAAGTCTTTATTTTTATCTTTTATATGCTCAATAACTTCAGATGTTACAATTAAATCATATTTTTTAAAATCTTTTTGCTTAACCAAATCTCTCGAAGTACCATTAATAAACGTAATATTGGGAAACAATTTCTTCGCGTATTCAACAACCGAACTTACTGGTTCTATACCAACAACATTTCCATAACGAAAAAGTAAATTAGTTAGCCATCCTCTTCCACAACCAAGATCTAAAATATCTAGACTATTAAGATCTGATTTTAAATTATTAATATCATTCAAAAAATCTTCTATAATTTGCCATCTTAATAATTCTTCATTATTAGCTTCAGGATTATTCCAATCAGGGTTTTCAATAAATAGTTTTTTATAATATTTAGATTCTCTACCTCTTTCAGTTTCTAATGATTTTTTAACAACTTTTATATATCTCTTCAATAATGCTTTCATACTAATTAATTATTTAAACTGCTGTATTCCCACTTAACATTTTCCTGAAATACTTTATTTATTTTAAAATTCAATCCATTTAACGTTTCATATTTAAATGATTCTGAAATAGAAAATTTAATTGCATCCGTAACAATTTCTAAATCTGTTGTGGAATCTCCTAAAAACAAATCAATTTTATAAGCTCCTGGAAATAAATTAATTTCCTTTATAAAAATAGAAATTTTACCAGCGTCAACATCTTCTGCTAATTTTTTATCAAATTGATAGTGCCTATTATTAATTCCTATTAATTCAACTTCATTTAAATCTTTTATGACAATACCTAATACTAAATTTTTTATAGTATTCATTGACTCAAAAAAAACATCTAATTGAAAATTAGATTTATATTTTACAGTATTATTAAATGAATGTAAATAAGCTTTTTTAATAAGCTTATTTCCTATATACTCATTTTTACTAACGAAAAAAGTTTCATTCTGATAAACTTCTAAAGCATCATCAATTTTCCCTTCAAAAACTACTATCCCATTTTCTAAAACAATTCCCCTTGTACATAAACTCTTTACAGCAGCCATATTATGACTAACAAACAAAACAGTTCTTCCTCCTTCTCGAGAAATATCCTGCATTTTCCCAATAGCTTTCTTCTGAAATTCTGCATCACCAACAGCCAAAACCTCATCAATAACAAGTATTTCAGGTTCTAAAAATGCTGCTACGGCAAATGCCAAACGAACAGTCATTCCAGAACTGTATCTTTTTACAGGAGTATCTATATAACGCTCACAGCCTGAAAATTCAATAATTTCATCAAGTTTTGAAGCGATTTCTTTTTTGGTCATTCCGAGAATAGCACCATTTAAGAAAATATTTTCTCGTCCTGTCATTTCTCCGTTAAAACCTGTACCAACTTCTAAAAGTGAAGCAATACGCCCACGAGATTTTATACTTCCTGCTGTTGGAGCTGTAACTTTTGAAAGTATTTTTAAAAGTGTTGATTTTCCTGCTCCATTTTTACCAATGATTCCTAAAACTTCTCCTCGTTCAACTTCAAAATTAATGTCTTGTAAAGCCCAAACATAATCAGAAGTTCCTTTGGTAGAGCGATCGTTTGTTTCTCCAATTTTTAAATAAGGGTTTTCTTTTCCACGAATCTTATGCCACCATCGATTGATGTCATGACTTAAGGTTCCCGTACCTACTTGTCCTAAACGATATTGTTTAGAAATATTTTCGGCTTTTAATATTATATCTTTTTTCAATGGTAAATCTAAAATTGTAAGTGAAATATACAGTTATAAATATTCGGTTTTAAACAGTATCGATAAAGCTCTTTTCGGTTTTATTAAAAACTAAAAGTCCGATAAAAAATACTGCAATAGTAACAGCTAAAGTATAGGATAATCCCAAAACTGAAACTTCTCCCACATCTAAAAGCATGTAACGAGCTGTTTCTATTATATATGCTAATGGATTATACTCTACTAGCCATCCATAACCCGGTAGTTTATCTTTAATTAAACTCATAGGATACATGACCGCAGACAGATACATTAATAATTGTATCCCGAAACCAATTAAGTGGCTAAAATCACGGTATTTTGTGACCATTGCCGAAATAAGCATTCCTAATCCCAAGCCTAAAATCCCCATGATAATAATCAAAATTGGAAAAAATAAAATCAGGCCATTTAACCCCAAATTTGCTCCTTGAAAATAATAGAAAATGTAAAATCCGATAAAAATCAAAAATTGAATTCCGAATTTTACAAGATTCGAAATTACAACAGATAAAGGAGTAATTATTCTGGGAAAATATACTTTCCCAAATATTGCAGCATTAGCTTTAAAAGTATCCGAAGTTCCTGTTAAACAAGCAGTGAAGTAATTCCATACTGTTATTCCAGCCAAATTAAACAAAAATGGAGGAACAGTACCCGTATCGATACCGGCGACGTTATTGAATATTATAGTAAATGTTACAGAAGTAAATAATGGCTGGATTAAATACCAAAGCGGCCCTAAGACAGTTTGTTTGTAAACAGTAATAACATCGCGTTTTACAAAGAGCAGTAACAAATCTCTGTATTGCCAAACTTCTTTTAGGTTTAGAGAGAAGAATTTATTTTTAGGTGTTATTTCAAACAACCAATCATTTGGGGTATTGTTGTCGTTCATTTTATTTTAAACTAATTAACCTAAATAGTTCTTGAAAAGCAAGATTTATTTAATTAACAAGATTTTTATTCGCTTATAAATTATTATAAAAGCAAAAAGGCGTTTTATAAAAAAACACCTTTTTAATATCATTTGAATCCAAAATTCAATTTATCATAAGAAACTACTTATCTAAAACTTCAAAAGCAGAATTCATACTTTTAAATTCAGGAACAATTTTCTTCATTTTAGTTACAATATCATCATTATCATAAAAATCTGCAATGCCTATAAGCTCGTCGATTTCAATGTGTAAATTTTCATACTCGTCTTGTATTTCCTGAGCGATCATGATCTTATTATGATAAGTTGGTAAAGTCTTAGAAGTATCATTTAATAATTCTTCATATAACTTTTCTCCAGGTCTTAAACCTACAATTTTAATCTTGATTTCCTTGTCTGGAATAAATCCTGCCAGTTTAATCATTTTTTTCGCCAAATCTATAATTTTAACTGGTTTACCCATATCAAAAATATAAATCTCACCTCCGTTACCCATAGCACCGGCTTCCAGTACCAATTGACAAGCTTCCGGAATGGTCATAAAATAACGAATAATATCCTGATGCGTAATCGTAACTGGTCCTCCTTCAGCAATTTGTTTTGTAAACAAAGGAACAACTGATCCGTTTGAACCTAAAACATTTCCAAAACGTGTTGTAATAAATTTAGTCACGCCTTGAACGTCCTCTTTTTGATTTTTTAAATACAACGATTGAACGTATTTCTCTGCTATTCGCTTACTGGCCCCCATAACGTTACTAGGATTAACTGCTTTATCAGTAGATACCATAACAAATTTCTTGACACGATACTTACACGATAAATCTGCCAAATTTTTAGTCCCTTTAATATTAGTTTGAATGGCTTGTGACGGATTCTCCTCCATTAACGGAACATGTTTGTAAGCTGCAGCGTGAAAAACAACATGGGGACTATAATTTTTAAAAACTTTAT
>Ga0247805_1000521_pt1 | contig 19868 bp, 17 predicted proteins | sample UWRJL044104R1_FD_180930 | JGI IMG/M metagenome (GOLD analysis project Ga0247805, IMG submission 180930) | Plant litter microbial communities from Arlington Agricultural Research Station in Wisconsin, United States - UWRJ-L044-104R-1 | ecosystem: Environmental > Terrestrial > Plant litter >... | reverse complement strand
TTCGGAGGGGTTGGGGGAGGAAAATGAAAAAATATATAAATACAGGAAGTAAAGATACTCGCTCAGGTTTTGGAGTGGGAATGACTGAATTAGGTCAGAAAAACGAAAAAGTAGTAGCACTTTGTGCTGATTTAATTGGATCATTAAAATTTGATGATTTCAAAAAAAATCACCCAGAGCGTTTTTTCCAAATCGGAATTGCTGAGGCAAACATGATTGGAATTGCTGCTGGTTTAACTATTGGTGGAAAAATTCCTTTTACAGGAACTTTTGCTAACTTTTCTACAGGAAGAGTTTACGACCAAATTCGTCAATCTGTTGCTTACTCTGATAAAAACGTAAAAATTTGTGCTTCTCACGCTGGATTAACTTTAGGTGAAGATGGAGCTACACACCAAATCCTTGAAGATATCGGTTTGATGAAAATGTTACCAGGAATGACTGTAATCAACACTTGTGACCATAACCAAACAAAAGCGGCTACAATTGCACTTGCTGATCACCATGGTCCAGCTTACTTACGTTTTGGACGTCCGGTTGTGCCTAACTTTACTCCTGCTGACGAGCCTTTCATCATTGGAAAAGCAATTCTATTAAACGAAGGTACTGATGTAACTATTGTTGCTACAGGACACTTGGTTTGGGAAGCTTTAATCGCTGCTGAGAAATTAGAAGAAAAAGGAATTTCTGCTGAAGTAATCAACATTCACACAATTAAACCATTAGATGCAGAAGCTATTTTGAAATCAGTAGCCAAAACAAAATGTATCGTAACGGCTGAAGAACACAACTACCTTGGTGGTCTTGGAGAAAGCATTGCAGGTGTATTAGCTTTAAACAATCCTACTCCACAAGAATTTGTAGCTGTTAAAGATAGTTTTGGTGAGTCTGGAACTCCTGAGCAATTAATGGAAAAATACAAATTAAACAATCAAGCAATTGTTGAAGCTGTAGAAAGAGTTATCAAAAGAAAATAATTAGATTTTCTGAAACATAAAAAATCCCGTTTCGTAAGAGACGGGATTTTTGTTTTTAAATAATGTCAGTTTTAAAACATATAAGTCATGTAAGCACTTTCTAGCTTCATAATTAAAAGCTTAAAATTAGCCCATATAAGACGGCATTTATATCTAATTACTTCTATGAACTTATTTTTAAAAAAAACTAAAATAAGTTTAAATCAAAAACTTATATGACATATATGTTGCAAAAAAATTATTGCGCATAAAGCAAAGACTGCATCACTTCAAAAGAAATGCTTTCGTCCTCATTGACAAAATATTTCAACAAGACTTCGCCCCACATTTTGCCATCACTATAATCAGCAATAATCCAGCGATGGTTTAAAACTTTCACTTTGTTGATTACAAATTTATTCGCTCCTATCTGATCTTGTCCTACGTATGGATTTCCTTTTGGATTCGAATTCAAATCCATTAATTTTTCCTTTACCACCGGAATTAACTTCTCGTAAGCAATAGTTTTATTGGCTACAGCCGAATCAAAATAATTTTGAGCATTTTCGTTTTTTTCCAAAGAAAAATAATTGGCATCATTCAATTTTGCAGTAACCGAATTCAAACTATCTTTCAATCTTTTTGTAGTTTTCTCGTATCTGTTTTGCTCAAATTTAACTTCATTACTTAAAAACGAATAAGTAAAAACATTAATCAAGACCAATAAAATAAAGGCGTAGAGCAGAAATGATTTTTTCATTGTAAAATTATTATAAGGTGATTTCTAAATTATCATAAGCAAGGAATACATTCTCAGGAAGTCTTTGCTGTACTTCTTCATGAAAACCCATCACATGACTAATATGTGTTAAATATGCTTTTTCTGGTTTTACCAAAGCAATAAAATCCAAGGCTTCCTGTAAACTGAAATGTGAAAAATGATATTCTTCGCGCAAAGCATTTACAACCAAAACTTTCAAGCCTTTCAGTTTTTCGATTTCGACTGCGTCAATCGTTTTTACATCAGTCAAATAAGCAAAATCATCAATGCGATATCCAAAAACCTGAAGATTTCCATGCAGTACATTTACAGGAATAGCCCATTTGTTTCCAATAGGAAAAGATTCGTTATTGACCACTTCAATTGTTTTTACTGATGGAGCGCCTGGATATTTATCAACCGTTTTAAAAACATAATCAAAACGACTTTGCATGTTTTCAATAACGCGTTGGTGCGCATATATAGGCATTTCGCCCTGTCTAAAATTAAAAGGTCGTATGTCATCTAAACCTGCAGTGTGATCTGCATGTTCATGGGTAAAAATAATTCCGTCTACTTTCTGGCAATCTGAAGCTAGCATTTGTTGTCTAAAATCAGGACCGCAATCAATAACATACGAATAATTATCCCAGCGAATCAATACCGAAACCCGAAGCCTCTTGTCCTTACTATCCGTACTTTTACATACGGGATGATCACTTCCTATAACCGGAATGCCCTGAGAAGTGCCTGTACCTAGAAAATATACCTTCAAATCTTATTTTTTTCACAAAAATAGGATTATTTCTCTTTTATTAGGCTAGCTATTTAATTAACTTTGTAACATCAGGCAAATACATAAATTTAAACAAAAAAAATGGGTAGCGAAATAAAACTAAAAGGCGACAGAGTAATTGCACAAGTCCCTTCAATTAAAGACAAGGCACTACGTATCAATTTAAATGAAAATATTTATGGAACATTTGCCGAGATTGGCGCAGGACAAGAAACAGTAAGACATTTTTTTAGAGCAGGTGGTTCATCAGGAACTATAGCAAAAGCAATGTCAGCATACGATAAAGATTTTAGTGATGCCGTTTATGGTACCGAAAGAGACGGTCGTTATGTTACTGAAAACCGACTGAAGAAAATGCTTTCTCACGAAGTTGATCTTATAGAAAAACGATTGAATCGAGAAAAGCATCCCAATAAAATGTTTTTTAGTTATGCTAATACCGTAGCTACAATAGATTTTGCAAAGCAATTTAAAGGTCACGGTTGGGTAGGAATTAGTTACCAAATTGATCCTAGCGAAGAATACAACGAAATCATTCTTCACATTCGATTTAAAGAAACAGATGCTAAACTCCAACAAGAAACGCTTGGAATTCTGGGTGTAAACTTAATTTACGGTGCTTATTACAAATACAACGATCCTAAAAAATTGTTGCGTTACTTATACGATCACCTGGACAAAGACCAACTAGAGATTGATACCATCAACTTTTCCGGACCTCGATTTGCCGATGTTGACAACCGTTTAATTAGTTTGCAATTAGTAAAAAACGGAATGACCGATGCCGTAATGTTCAACCCAAAAGGAAAAAACATTCTTCCGGCTTCTATTTTATACAAGAAAAATCTTCTTGCCCTTAGAGGAAGTTTCCGTCCGGTTACTAAGGTAAACATGGATATGTATGAGAAATCGATGCGTATGTTTCTTGAAGAAAACAAAGTAGACAAAGAAAACACTTTAGTAATTTTCGAAATTACCTTGTCTAACTTACGTTCAGATGGTGAAATTGACGAAAGAGATTTTATGGATCGTGCCGAATTACTTTGCTCTCTGGGACAAACGGTAATGATTTCGAATTTCCAGGAATATTATAAAGTAGTTGAATATTTTGCTAATTATACCAAAGCCCGAATGGGACTTGCCATGGGTGTAAACAACCTTGTGGATATTTTTGACGAAAAGTACTATCGTCATTTAAGTGGTGGAATTCTGGAAGCCTTTGGTAAATTGTTCTTTAGAGACATGAAGGTATTTTTATATCCAATGTTAGATGAAAATGGAGAAATTACCACTTCAGAAAATCTAAAAGTACATCCACGAATGAAAGAATTGTATAAATTCTTTAAATTCAACGGAAAAGTAATTGATGTGGAGGATTACAACCCTGAAAATCTAAAAGTATTCTCTCGTGAAGTACTTAAAATGATTAACCACGGAGAACCTGGATGGGAACCAATGCTTCCTGAAGGAGTTTCAGAAGTGATCAAAGAAAAACATCTTTTTGGTTACGACCCCAACAAGACTTTAGTAGAATAAAACTATACCGCTTATAAAAAACGCCACAAGAGAATTTCTTTTGTGGCGTTTTTAGTTACTAAATCTTTCTTTAATAATTTTTGAAATAAACATCCTATATTTGAACACAAATAAAAGCTAACTATCGTCAGACCTATCCACCTAAAATTGGGGTGATAGGTCTGATTTTATCAGACCTATATACTAGTTGGCGGACAGCTTCAAAAAAAATCGGAAAACATAAAATATAAAATTATGCCAAAGACAAAGGAAGATAGAATTAAAACTGTAATGGGTGGCGGAGGTCACGTCGTAATTCTTGGAGCTGGTGCAAGCATTGCTTCAACTTTTAGAAATGGCGAATTATATGGAAAAAAATTGCCTTCAATGGACAATTTTATTGAGATTTTAGGACTTGAAGATTTAATTAGTAATTTACCTGAAAATCTAATTGCTAAAAATTTTGAAACATTATATAGTAATCTTCATAAAGATAATCCAAAATCTGATTTAATTAAAGAAATTGAGTTTAGAATATCTGAATATTTTGGAGATATGCAATTACCAAATGAGCCTACAATTTATGATTATCTCGTTCTTTCACTTCGAGGAAAAGATCTAATTGCAACTTTTAATTGGGATCCTTTTCTTTACCAAGCTTGGATAAGAAATAGAGAATTTACAAACGATTTACCAAGACTTTCATTTCTTCACGGAAACGTTGCAATTGGATATAGTGCAGAAGATAAAAGATGTGGACCTGCTGGAATGTATATGCGGAAAGACGGTGGATATTTTGAACCAACTAAACTGTTATATCCAATTGAGCAAAAAAATTATACTGATGACGAATTCATAAATACTGAATGGGATAGATTAAAATATTGGTTAAATTCTGATTCAACTAAACTTGTAACAATTTTTGGTTATGGCGCTCCGAAATCAGACCTTGAAGCTGTCCAACTGCTAAATGAATCTTGGGGAACTGGAGAAAAAAGAAATATGGAGCAGTTTGAGATAATTGACATTCGTGATGAAGGAACTGTTAGAGAAAGTTGGGATAATTTTATTCATTCACATCATTATGATTATTCAAATAATTTTTTTGAAAGCTCACTTGCTGATAATCCAAGAAGAACAAGCGAAAGTTATTTCCAACATATTTTACCAATGACTCCGGATGAAGCATTTAGTGCAAGTAATCCAGTAAATTCTGAATTAAAAACTCTTGAAGAATTATGGGACTGGCACAGACCTTTAATAGAAGCAGAAAAAGAATACGAAAATAAAAATAAATAAAAAGCCGATCCGCCAACACACGCTACAAGCAATTTGGGTACCCCCGATAGCGCGAAAATGTTTTCCGTGCCCACAACAGTGAGCAAATTGAAACACTTTGTTAGAGCTACTTGATAAGATTGCTTCGCCATTTCGCTATCGCTCGTGTCGTAATTCTTCGAAATGACAAAATTGGTGTATTTTGCCTTAACTGAATAACATTACAAAGACTGTCGCAAAGAACGTTCTACATTTATAACTCAAAAACAAAAAACGCCAAGAAAAAATATTTCTCTTGGCGTTTTTATTTATTTCAAAATCTGAGCGGCGTGCTCTTTGGTTTTTACATTTTCAATCACTTCATCAATGATTCCGTTTTCGTCAATTACAAAAGTAGTTCTGTGAATACCGTCGTATTCGCGTCCCATGAACTTTTTTGGTCCCCAAACGCCAAACGCCTGAATGACTTCTTTTTCTTCGTCTGCTAATAATGGAAAAGGAAATTCATATTTATCTTTGAATTTAGCCTGTGCTTTTGCTGAATCGGCACTTACACCTAGCAAGGCATAATTATTAGCCTGAAAACGCTCGAAATTATCTCTTAAATCACAAGCTTCGGCAGTACATCCTGGCGTACTTGCTTTTGGATAAAAGAAAACCACTAATTTCTTTCCTTTATAATCTTCTAATTGATGTGGCTTTCCGTCTTGGTCTACGCCAAAAAAATCGGGAGCCTTATCGCCTTTTTTTAATGTTGTCATAATTTTGAGTTGCTGAGTTACTGAGTCGCTAAGGTACTAAGAATATAAAAATTAAACTACGATACATTTTTCACATTCAAAAATAATCTTAGATTCTTAGGTTCTTTGTAACTTAGCAACTTAAAATTCGAATTCGAAAAAAACTTTAAAACTTGGGTTCTTAGCAACTCAGTAACTCAAAAAAAATGACCAAACAAGAACGGGTAACATTTGTTATAAATACCTTAAAAGAACTCTATCCTACTATCCCAGTTCCGTTAGACCATAAAGATCCTTATACATTGCTTATTGCTGTTTTGCTTTCGGCACAATGTACGGATGTAAGAGTAAACCAAATCACACCAATCCTTTTTGCAAAAGCCGATAATCCATATGATATGGTAAAAATGTCGGTGGAGGAAATTAAGGAAATTATTCGTCCTTGTGGCTTATCGCCAATGAAGTCAAAAGGAATACATGGCTTATCTCAAATTCTAATCGAAAAACACGATGGTAAAGTACCACAGAGTTTTGCAGCCTTAGAAGAATTGCCTGCTGTAGGACATAAAACAGCCAGTGTGGTGATGTCGCAAGCCTTTGGAGTTCCTGCCTTTCCTGTAGATACTCACATTCACAGATTGATGTACAAATGGAATTTAACTAATGGAAAAAACGTAGTACAAACCGAAAAAGATGCCAAACGTATTTTCCCAGAGGAAATTTGGAACGATTTGCATTTGCAAATTATTTGGTATGGAAGAGAATATTCGCCTGCTCGCGGCTGGAGTTTAGAGAAAGATATTATTACCCGAACTATTGGACGAAAAACCGACTTAGACGGCTATAAAAAGTAAATCTCACTAACTTTAAAAATAATTAGTGAGATTTACCAAAACAGCTATTACTAGCTTAATTAATTTGCAATAATTTCAAAACTGTTATCTGCCACCTTAATCATGTGCAGCGCTTTTGAATAATTCAAAAGAAAAGAAACAACTTCTTTTTTAGGTTTCATCGTAGTAGTAAGTTGATTTTTTTTAGAGTAAATTTTTGCCATGTTCTATTTCTATTTATGTGTTAGAATACAACGTGGCAAGTATTTAAATATTGCTTAATTGGTCAAAATAATTTGATGTTTATCAATTACTTTTCTCAAATTCATCAAAGCATAACGCATTCGCCCTAAAGAAGTATTGATACTTACCCCTGTGAGTTCTGAAATTTCTTTAAAACTCATGTCTTTATACATTCGCATAATCAAAACTTCTTTTTGATCTTCCGGAAGTTCTTCAATCAATTTTTGAATGTCTAATTCCACCTGATTGGCAATTAACTGATTTTCGATCGTTAACGCATCATCAGTCATAATCGAAAAAACCGAAAACTCCTCGGTTTCCCGATACAATGGCATTTTTTTGTTTTTCCTAAAATAATCAATTACGAGATTGTGGGAAATTCGCATTACCCAAGGTAAAAATTTTCCCTCTTCGTTATAAGAATTTGATTTTAACGTTTTAATTACTTTTATAAAAGTATCCTGAAAAATGTCGTTAGAAACATCTCTATCAGAAACTTTTGAATATATAAAACCGTAAATTTTAGATTCGTGTCTTTTAATCAAGGTAGCTAAGGCTTCTTCTTTGCCCGCTATATAATCCTGTACCAACAAAGCGTCGGGAATTTGAATATCAGCTATCATAGTATAATACTTTTTAGTATGAGTTAATTAGGGTATTTTTCTAAAAAGTAGTTTTATACTATAGGCGTTTTTATTTATATATAGATTAATTGATTTTCCAAATTTAACAAATAATTGTTTCGACGAACAAATAAAATGATAAAAATTGCATAAAATCAATTATTTTTTAATTTTTAACTCATTTAATAGCAATATTAATGCTATTGATTTAAAATATAAGAAAACTATAATCTGTTATAACTAATGGTTTTGAGCTAGCCTTATTCTCATCTAGAAAATGATTACTTTTGTAGAAATCCAATATTTTTTATGCAAGTTGACTTTTCTAAAATAGATCCAAAGAAAAATATAATAATAAAAGGGGCTCAGGTACACAATCTAAAAAACATTGATGTTGTAATTCCCCGCAATAAATTAGTGGTAATTACGGGGCTTTCGGGCTCTGGAAAATCAAGTTTAGCATTTGATACTTTGTATGCCGAAGGACAACGCCGATATGTAGAAAGTTTATCGTCTTATGCGAGACAATTCCTTGGAAGATTAGACAAACCAAAAGTAGAATATATCAAAGGAATTGCTCCTGCTATTGCTATTGAACAAAAAGTCAATACCACAAATGCGCGTTCTACCGTAGGAACTTCGACAGAGATTTACGATTACATGAAGTTATTGTACGCTCGTATAGGAAGAACATTTTCTCCAGTTTCAGGTCGTGAAGTCAAAAAAAATACCGTTTCCGATGTTGTTTCCGATGTAAAAAATCTGGAACTCAATAGCAAATGGTTGCTGCTTGCTCCTATTCATCTGGAAGAAGGAAGACAATTGGAAGACAAATTAAAAGTATTGCTTCAACAAGGTTTTTCCCGAATATTAGTCAATAATGAAACGGTTCGTCTGGACGAAATTGACCAACATTCATTAGACAATAAAGATGTTACGTTAATTGTTGACCGTATTGTAGTTAAAGACGAAGAAGAATTCTACAACCGTCTTGCCGATGCGGTGCAAACTGCTTTTTACGAAGGAAAAGGAATTTGTTATTTACAGGAATTAAATTCAGACAAGCGATTTGATTATTCGAATAATTTTGAATTGGACGGAATTACGTTCTTAGAACCGAATCTGCATTTGTTTAGTTTCAACAATCCTTACGGAGCGTGTCCAAGTTGTGAAGGTTATGGAAACATCATCGGAATTGATGCTGAATTAGTAGTTCCAAATACCAGTTTATCGGTTTTTGAAAATGCTATTTTCCCTTGGCGAGGCGAAAGTATGAGTTGGTTTAGAGACGAATTAGTCAATAAAGCTTATAAGTTTGATTTCCCTATTCACAAACCTTTCTTCCAATTAACCGAAGAGCAAAAAGAATTAATCTGGACTGGAAATTCCTATTTCCAAGGATTGAATGATTTTTTCAAAGAACTGGAAGAGAAAAATTATAAGATACAAAATCGCGTGATGTTGTCGCGTTACCGAGGAAAAACCAAATGTCAAACCTGCAAAGGAAAACGCCTGCGTGTAGAAGCTTCTTACGTTAAGATAAATAATAAAACTGTTTCTGATTTAGTCGATTTACCAATTAAACATTTGGTGGATTTCTTTAAAAATTTGGAATTAGACGAATACGAAAAGCAAATTGCGAAAAGACTTTTAGTCGAAATCAATAATCGATTATCGTTTTTAACGGAAGTTGGTTTAGATTATTTAACGTTGAATCGAAATTCTTCAACACTTTCCGGAGGAGAATCACAACGTATAAACTTAGCGACTTCATTGGGTAGTAGTTTAGTAGGTTCGATGTATATTCTGGATGAACCGAGTATTGGTTTACACCCAAAAGACAGCGAACGCTTGATAAAAGTATTGTTGTCTCTTCGTGATTTAGGAAATACCGTAATTGTGGTGGAACACGATGAAGACATTATGAAAGCCGCCGATATGATTATCGATATTGGTCCTGAGGCGGGAACTTTTGGAGGAGAATTAGTGGCTCAGGGCAATTTTGACGAAATACTAAAATCGACTTCATTAACTGCAAAATATTTAAACGGAGATTTAGAAATTGCAGTTCCTAAAAGACGTCGTCCTTTTAAAAATTCGATCGAAATAAAAGGTGCAAGAGAAAATAACCTTCAAAATATTGATGTTACATTTCCTCTTGATGTGCTAACCGTAATTACCGGAGTTTCCGGAAGTGGAAAAAGTACTTTGATCAAAAAGATTCTGTTTCCTGCAATGCAGAAAAAACTAGATAATGCAGGAGAAAAAGCAGGTCAGTTTAGCGAAATCTCAGGTTCTTTTTCTCATATCAAACACATTGAATATGTAGATCAAAATCCGATAGGAAGAAGCTCACGCTCTAATCCGGTAACGTACATCAAAGCTTATGACGATATCAGAGAATTATTCGCTAAAGAAAAATTATCAAAAATAAGAGGCTATCAAGCCAAGCATTTTTCTTTTAACGTAGATGGTGGCCGCTGTGAAACTTGTAGTGGTGAAGGAACTATCAATGTAGAAATGGTTTTTATGGCCGATGTCCAATTGCCATGCGAAACCTGTAATGGAAAGCGATTTAAAAAAGAAGTACTCGAAGTAGCTTTTGAAGGTAAAAACATCAACGATATTCTAACAATGACTATTGACGATGCTGTGCATTTTTTCGAAACAAACAAGCAAACTAAGATTACACAAAAATTAAAACCTTTACAGGATGTTGGTTTAGGTTATGTACAATTGGGTCAATCTTCTTCTACCCTTTCTGGTGGAGAAGCACAGCGTATTAAACTGGCTTCTTTTCTTGTAAAAGGAGCTACCAAAGAAAAAGCACTATTTGTTTTTGACGAACCCACAACAGGTTTGCATTTTCATGATATCAAGAAACTATTAGCTTCCTTTGATGCTTTGATAGAAAAGGGACATTCTTTATTAGTAATCGAACACAATCTTGACCTGATAAAATGTGCCGATTGGATTATTGATCTGGGACCAGAAGGAGGAGAAAACGGAGGCCAATTATTAGCCGTAGGTACACCTGAAGAAATTGTAAAAAACAAGAAATCAATTACTGCTAAATACTTAAAAGAAAAGCTATAAAAAAACAAAAACTCCGTCTGTCTCTTTAAAACACGGCGGAGTTTTTAATTATTCTTCTTCAGTTATTTAACCAAAGCATTTTTCTTCAAAAGGCATTCCATCTTCATCAATGGCGATTATAATTTTTCTTTCCTTTTTAGATTCTAAACATTGGTAAGCCCAAGGAATAGACCACAAACCAAAAGTAGCACAGGAAATCCAAAAATTCAATCGATGATTGACCTTAGTTGGTTTTTTAGATAAAACTACAAAAGGTAATTTATCATTTACCTCTTCCACAACAAAACCCTTTTTTACTTTTTGGGCTAAAACATGAGATAATTTCTTTGAATCCTCATTTTCAATTAAAGGTGTGTTTTCCATATTTGAGGGTATATAAATTAATCTTTAACTAAAAGATACAACTTCCCACAAATTTACCGCCATAAATTAGACCCTACAATACCCACTTTTAGTGATTAATAGGCACAAAAAGCACATAATTATAAAACCTATCTTACAATATTTAACTTTTTCAATACACCGTCAATAACTTCATTGATTTGTAAAGAAATAACAAACTTATAATTCAAATAGACATACGCTATGGTTACCAGGATTGATTTTAGACCAATAGCAATTATGGGATGAAAAGGAAAATCCCAAAAGTAAAACACGACAAACAAAACAGCAGTCAGATAAATAGAATATAATGTTTGTTTGGTAAATGGATACAAATGCAAACGTTTTACAACAAAAAGCAATTTAGCAACGCTGTATAAAGTAATAGACAACAAAGTAGCAAATGCCGACCCAATAATGCCGTAAATAGGAATAAAAATCATGTTTAAAACTACTGTCAAGAATACTAAAAGTACTCCCAAAAATAATACTGCACGGTAATACTTTGTATTAAAAATAATGGCATTATTATTCCCTAAAATCAAATCAAAATACTTAGACAAACCAATCATAAAAACAACCGTAATTCCACTAAGATACAATTCTTTTTCAGCGGGATCTTTCAATCCTGCTATGATGATTTCATACAACATATTGATATTGACAAAAATCCCTAACATAACTAAACCTCCTACTACTTGTAGATTAATAGATGTTTTTTTATACAGGCTATTCATTTCGTCATGATTGTTTTCGTGCATTAATTTTGCCGTAATAGGATAGACAATTTGGTGCATGGCTCTACTTGGTACAGAAATCACCAAAGCAATATAAGTCGCCACCGAATAGAAAGCGATATTATCAATAATCATATATTGGTTCAAAATCATTTTATCGCCATCCAGCAATAAATTAGCCACACTTCCGGACAAAATAATATAAAAAGAATACACTAAAATATCTTTGGTATTATCAGGAATGGTAAATTGAAAACTAGGCGGCTGAATACTAAAAGCATAAAACATGGTTACCAAAAGCGCCAAAAAATAGACAATAGCAGTAGCATAAACAAATCCTTCTACTGACATCCAGCCATAATAAACAGCAATCAATAAAAACAACGAAGCCAGTCTCAATGCGACTTCTTTAATGAAATTACCAAAAACCGAATGCATGTGAACACGCAACCAGGCATAGAAAATTTCGAAATAAGCCATACTCACTCCAATGAATGGTATAAGCCAAATATAATTTTTAACAATCAGATTCTTTTTCGACAAAAAGAAAACAATGTCATCAAAAAAGATAAATCCAATTAAACACAAAGGAATAATGAAAAGCAACGGAAAGAGAACCGTAAAAGATAAAAAGCGGGAACGTTCTTCGTGTGTTTGATATTGTGAATAGAATTTGACCAGTGTATTTTGCATTCCAATGGCAAATAATGGCATAATAACATTGGCACTTGAAACAATATAATTTGTTAAACCGTAATAGGCGGCACCAAGAAAAACAGGATATAAATAAATGGTATTAAAACCTCCAATACCAAAGCCGATATATGTAATTATAGTGTTTTTTAAGGACTGATTTAAAACGATTCCCATTGATGCAGTTAGAAGTTAGAGGTTAGCAATTTTACCAATTTCTCAGTTAAATTTTTTCTAGAATATTGTTGTAAGCCCACGCCATGAGATTCCAATTTCCCTTCAAGATATTGGTTATAAAAGTCCAAAATTAACTTTTTAAGTTTTACTTTTTCAGAATAATTAAAAAATACTCCTGTATTCGTTTCTGTAATGATTTCGGCAAAATCAGAACCGTTAGGACCAATAGCAATAATCGGTCTATTAGAAACCATATATTCAAACAATTTCCCTGGAATAATACTCTTGGTTTCTTCTGAATCAATTTCGATAAGTAATAATACTTGTGATCTTCTTTGATGTGCTATCGCTTCTTCGTGCGAAACGTAACCCAAATTATTCAAATAACTATCTAAACCAAAATGACCAATAGAATCCAAAACTTCCTGACTCACTGCGCCAATTAATTTAATTTCCAAATGCGATTTGAAATCAGGAATTTCAGCTATTAATTCGACCAAAGATTCCCATAAAAATTGAGGGTTTCTAGCCGAAAGAAAAGAACCAATATGCGCCAGAGAAAATTTAGAATCCAGCGGTTGTTCTTCTACTTTTTCTACATCAAAACCATTTGTAATCACCGCAATAGGTTTTGTGGTTAACATCTCAAATTCAGATTTTGTAGTTTTACTGGTAACAATAATAGTATCAGCTGTATTTAAAACTTGTGATTCTAATTCTTTGTGTTTTTGAGCCGCAGTATCCGACAAACGCAGAGATTTATGATAACCTATAGTTGTCCAGGGATCTCTAAAATCGGCAAACCATTTTACATCTAATTTGTGTTTTAATTCCAAGCCAATGAGATGCAAACTATGTGGCGGACCTGATGTAACAATGGTATCAATATTATTCTCAACAATGTATTTTTCTAAATAGGAAACAGAAGGTTTTACCCAAAAAAAGCGAGCATCAGGAATAAATAAATTTCCACGAATCCACAAGAAAACCTTATCTAAAAACGATTGTTTCTTTTGGTTAGGAATAATTCCCGAATTCATTTTCTTGGTTTTATTCTTCGATAAAAACGAAGCCAATTGATACGGTTCGAATATTTTTTGTTTTAGAACAATAGCCTTATCTGAAACTTCTTTAAGCAAGTTTTCATCAACAATAGGATACGTTGGATTCTCAGGAATATAAACTACTGGCTGAATTCCAAAATCAGGTAAATATTTTACAAATTTCAACCAACGTTGTACTCCTGGACCTCCAGCTGGTGGCCAATAATAAGTAATAATTAAAAGTTTTTTTGAATCCACAGCCTTAAAAGAATTAAGTTTAATGCATTAATAAAAATCGAAAATTGTTATACAATCTTAGATCCTTTTTTTCTTTCAAAATAAACTCCTCCAATTAACAACAGTAGCATTCCTACACCACTGATAAGTGTGATTGTACTTCCTGTTTTAATCACTTCTGGCTCAAATTTAAATTCAACTGTGTGTACCCCTTTTGGCAACATCATAGCTCTTAAAACGTAATCTACAGGAAAATGATTTGTTTTTACACCATCAACATAAGCGTTCCAGCCATTTGGATAATAAATTTCAGAAAACACAGCTAAACCTTCATTTTTACTGTCTGAAATGTATTTGATATAATTTGGTTTATAGGTACGCAATTGAATCGATCCTGTCGTATCCATATTGCGTTTTAAACGGGCATTTTTAAATTTATCTCTGTGCAAGTTGATATTAAACACTGCCACTTTCTTAGTGTTTATTTTATCCAGTGTTTTCATTTCATCATTGGCTTTGTTTACCAATTTCACTTCATTAACAAACCACGCATTTCCGTTCGCATCAGGATTAATTACTGGAAATTCTTTTCCTTCTTTATCAGTCTGGATAACATACTTAACATTCAACATATTCAGAATTTCCATATTGTTTTTAGCAATTTGGTAATCGAATAATTGTTGTACTCTACGCGGTTTGGCAGCATGATAACCTCCAATTGATTTATGAAAATAAGAAGCTCTTGCACTTGAAAAATTTCCGTTTACTTCAAAAACACGGTAATGAGATGAATCTCTTAAAATTTGAGCATCCGTAGCTGTTTCCTGAAAAGGAACAGCAACTTCTCTTCCGCTCACAAAATCTTTACCCGAAACGTATTTTTTGGCTACAAAAAACAAATCTGAAACCATGAATAAACCAACTAAAATAATCGTTGTAGTTTGAGCGATTCTGTTTTTAATTAGCAACCATAAAATAGCTGCTGTCAAAATAATAAAGAAAGCTGAACGCAATAAATCAGCGCTATACAAGGTTTTTCTATCATTTTTAAGTGCGTCAACAAAACTAGGCCCATAACTTTCAGTAAAATAACTATCGCTTGCTCCTGAGAAACTGAACATACTTTTGCATAAAAATAAAATCACAATAGTTCCTAAAACAATAGCCGCCGATTGCCATAATCCTTCCCATTGTTTGCTTTTATCCACTTTAAAAAAGGATTGCAATCCCATTATTGCCAAGACAGGAAAGCACAATTCTAAAATTACCTGAATAGAAGAAACTGCTCTAAACTTATTGTACATCGGTACATAATCAATAAAGAAATCGGTTAAAAGCGCAAAGTTTTTACCCCAGGAAAGTAATAATGCCACAATTGCTCCCGAAAGAAAAACATATTTAATTTTTCGGTCGTCAATAATTAAAGCTAAAATTCCTAAAAAGAAAACTACCACACCAATGTAAGCCGGAGCGGCCACAATAGGCTGGTCTCCCCAATACGTTGGCATTCCAGTAACAAAATCAGCAGCCTGACCAGCAGGAACTCCCTGACTAATCATAAATTCATACATGCTGCTATCTGTACCTAAAGTTTCGCTATTAGAACCACCAAAAAGTCTTGGAGCAATTAAATTGAAACTCTCCGCAACACCATAACTGTATTCTGTAATATAATCACGAGTCATTGCACTCGTATTAGTACTCTTAGAACCGTCAGGATTAAAAGTCAATTCGCTTTTTCCACGAGTACTAAAATCGGCATATTCGGCTGTAGCCAATAAATTAGTTGCATTGGCTCCTATTGCAAGAATTCCTGCAACTAACAAAACACCAATAGACGTTAAAAGAGGTTTATATTCTTTTTCTTTTATAAAATTAAAAGCAAAATAAGCCGAAAGAATCAACAAGAAAATCAATAAATAATAGGTCATTTGAAAGTGATTGGCATTAATTTCTAATGCCGTTGCTATCATTGTTAGCAAACCTCCTACTACATACTTTTTCCTGTAAACCAATATAAAACCAGCAATTACTAATGGCATATAAGCAATAGCATGTGCTTTGGCATTATGCCCAACTCCTAAAATAATGATTAAATAAGTTGAAAAGCCAAAAGCAATAGCTCCAAAAAATGACTTTAATGGATCTACTTTTAAAACCAAAAGCAAACCATAAAAACCTAGAAAATAGAGAAACAAATAATCGGCTGGACGAGGTAAAAAACGTAATACATCATCTACTGCTCCTATAAAATCATAAGGATATTTAGCTCCTAATTGATACGTTGGCATTCCACCGAAAGCCGAATTGGTCCAATAAGGTTCCGTATGCTGAGTAGCTCGAAAATCATTTTGTTCCTTAGCCATTCCGGTATATTGGGCAATATCCGATTGGAAAATTTGTTTTCCCTGAAGTACGGGATAAAAATAAATTAGTGAAACTAATACAAAACCAAAAATGGCAATAGCGTGCGGAAAGAACTTTTGAAGTTGCTTCATTATATAAATTTAAATTTTAGATTGAGGATTAACAATTTTTGATTTCAGATTTTATTTCTAAATTCCCGAAAATCAATTTTTGATTAAGAAAGTCATTATTAAGATTTTTTTTCGAAAAACCAACTGAATTTCCTTCTTAAAAAAACCAAAGATATCTAAAATCAAACGTTAATCAAAAATCTTAAAATAATTTAGTCTAACTCCTCGTAATCCACATAATCTCCAACTTTTTTGGTTTCTCGAGGTTTTTTATCCTTTGGTGTATTAAAAATAATAGTTTCTTCTTGTTGCGTATTTTGCCAAGAATCCTGATATTGACGCTGTTGGTGTTGCTGCATGTTTTCGCCCGCTTTTTCCACTACTTTTTTAATCAATAGCGGTAAAAACAATTTTGCCAAAAACCTAAAAATATAATAGAAAGCTATCATATAAAATAGCGTTTTTATAAATCCTGAAAATGATGCCTCTTGCATAATCGAAATATTTTTTAGCAAAATTAACAAATACTACGTTCAAAATTAGAATATGATTCTTAAATAAATAATAAAATATAGTACATTTGGAAAGCCTATTACTTTTAAAATCCAAAAACAACATGTCTCAATTTAAAATTTTATTAGTCTTAGTAATAAGTCTTTTAGTAAATTACAATTACGGTCAACACACCGATGAGATCAATTCCAATCGTCCTGGCGAAACCATGTCGGCTTACGCTGTCGGAAAATCGGTAATCCAGGTAGAAACTGGTATTTACGGCATTAAGGAAAACCACCGCTTATTAGGTTATGATGCCAGCGGATATGGTGCCGACCTTACTTTACGCTACGGTTTTTTACTGGAAAGACTAGAAGTTCTTGCCGATATTCAATACCAAAACGAAGATTTTGTAAATGGTTTTGATAAATATACCAAAGCCAATTTAAAACAAACCGTCTTAGGAGCAAAATACCTCATCTTTGATCCTTATAAAAATTACGAAAAAAAAATAAATATTTACAGCTGGAAAGCCAATCGTGCATTTGACTGGCACCAATTAATCCCTGCCGTTTCGGTTTTTGCAGGAGCTAATTTTACTGCAAAAAACAATCCTTATGCATTTTCTCCTGACGCTATGATTTCGCCAAAAGTGATGTTAATTACCCAAAATCACTTAGGTGATGGCTCATGGGTTTTTGTTACCAATATTATTGCCGATTACCTCACAACCGATTATCCAAGTTACGGTTACGTATTAACCCTAACCAAAGGTTTTAGTCGAAAATGGTCTGGATTTATAGAAAACCAAGGATATAAAAGCGATTTTTACAGCGATGCTATTGTACGTGGCGGAGCTGCTTTTTTACTAAACAAAAACATGCAAATAGACGCTTCAATTAGCCAAAATCTAAAAAATACTCCAAATATTTTTTATGGCGGAGTTGGTTTTTCATGGCGATATGACACTAATTATAAAGAAGTCCGAATCAACTTAGACGATGCTCCTTCTCAACCTAAATCAGTTAGAAAAGCAGCTAAAAGAGATCAAAAACGAAAAGACGCAATAGAATAAAGAAAACAACAAATGATTACAGTAAAAGAAGCAAAGACAAAAAAAGAACTGACCGAGTATATTAAATTTCCTTTTTCCTTATACAAAGACAACGAATTCTGGGTTCCACCATTAATTGCTGATGAATTAGAAACTTTTGACAAAACTAAAAATCCAGCTTTCGAAAATGCCGAAGCTTACTTTTACATTGCTTACAAAAACAATGAAATTGCGGGTCGAATTACAGCCATTATCAATTGGTCAGAAGTAAATGGACAACAAAAGAAAAAAGTGCGTTTTGGCTGGTTTGATGTTATCAATGACATCACTGTAACCGAAGCTTTACTGGAAAAAGTATACGAATTAGGCCGAAAAAACAATCTGGAATATGTTGAAGGTCCAATGGGATTCTCTAATCTGGACAAGGTTGGTGTACTAACTGAAGGTTTTGACCAACTGGGAACTATGGTAACCTGGTACAACCATCCGTATTACGCTACTCATTTTGAACAGCTGGGTTATGCTGTAGAAAAAGAATATGTAGAAAGTAAATTCCCTTTTTCGAATGTACAACCGGAGTTTTTCCAAAAAGCAAATGAACTGGTAAAAAAACGTTACCAATTAAAACCGCTTAACTTTAAATCTACAAAGGAAGTGATGCCTTATGTAGATAAAATGTTTGATTTATTCAATACTTCTTATGCCAATTTATCTTCATTCGTAGCCGTTTCTGACGTACAAAAAGAGTATTTCAAGAAAAAATACATCAGTTTTATCAATCCGGAATACATCAAATTTGTAGAAGACAAAGACCAGAATATTGTTGCTTTTAGTATTGTAATGCCTTCTTTTTCCAGAGCGTTACAAAAAGCAAAAGGAAAGCTTTTCCCTTTTGGATTATTCCATTTATTGAAAGCAAAAAAACAAAGTAAAGACATGCTTTTTTACTTAATTGGAGTACATCCTGAATATCAAAACAAAGCTGTAACCGCTATTATTTTTAACGAATACTACGAAACTTTCAAAGAAAAAGGAGTCGAAAACTGTTTTAGAACTCCTGAATTAGCCGACAACGTAGCTATTCACAACCTTTGGAAACATTTTGATCCAAAAGTGCACTGCCGTAGAAAAACATTTAGAAAAGATTTATAAATCACAAAAACGAATATAGCCCATTTTGACAAACAAAATGGGCTTTATTACTCTAAATATAATTAATTAGGATTTACAATTTATTTTATTGTAAACAATATTTCCGTCAAATTTAATTTTGCTTTTATCTTTAAAAGTCATTTTCCCATTAGCATCTATCATTTCTCCATGACCTTCAACATAGGTATTGGCATCTTTTTTTATAAAAGCCAATTCTCTAATCGAAGTCTTTCCTTCTGATTCAAATTTATAATCGGCAAAAATGGTATCTCCTTTTACATTTCCTAAAAGTGTACCAAAACTTTTATCTTTTTCATAATAAGAATAGCTCAATTCACCAGTAAATTCGTTTACACTATTTACATCTACTGTTAGTGTTAGTGTATCTTTTTCTATTACGGCTTGATAACATTCTTTTTTAGGGGTTTCCAGTGGTGCTTCCACTTCTAATGGTGGAATAACTACTTCCTTCTTTTTACTATCCATACAAGAAGAGGTAATAATGGCAAGTAAAATAACATTGCTAAGTAAATATACTGCTTTCATAATATTAAGGTGTTAGGTTCATAGGTAGTAAAGGTA
>Ga0247805_1000520_pt1 | contig 19898 bp, 10 predicted proteins | sample UWRJL044104R1_FD_180930 | JGI IMG/M metagenome (GOLD analysis project Ga0247805, IMG submission 180930) | Plant litter microbial communities from Arlington Agricultural Research Station in Wisconsin, United States - UWRJ-L044-104R-1 | ecosystem: Environmental > Terrestrial > Plant litter >... | reverse complement strand
CATGAACACGACGCGCAAACAGCCTGGCCAACATTTATTGAACGGTTGCAGGCTTCAGGGAAAATGAGACGTGCGGTTGCAATTACCCCCTGGGCAAGTCTGAACAATAAATTACTGGTTTACGCGGATCAGCCCATTCAGGTTGCAAACGATCTTGCTGTAAAGGACTCTGCATTGGTTAAACTTAAAACAGGTAACAACGATCTGGTTATTGTGAACTTTAACCAACCCAATAAAGTTGGATTAGCTGCTGGCTTTTCTCCAGATGTCCCTGACTATAAAGATGCGATTTTAAAGACGGATGGTTATATCGGAGAATTAATCGAAGCACTTAAAAACAGAAAGACCTATGCCAGTGAGGATTGGTTGGTCATTGTCACCTCAACACACGGGGGAACGGGCAAATCTTACGGTGCAGAGTCTACCAGGGCCAGGGATCGGAATGTTTTTACCATGTATTATGCTGCCGATTTTAAGCCATTGGAAATCAATGCTCCGGTGGTAATTGATGGTGTTAAATTCTCTGCAGGTACGATTTTGGCGCGGCTGCCGGCAGCAGATGCAGCCCAGTATAACCTTGGGGCGACAGGTGAATTTACGATTGAATTTAAACTTCGCGTACACGCTTTCGGTACATTGAACGCGCCGATATTTTTTAAAACTTCCTCTCCGGCCAATACCGCCTCTGGTTGGTGGTTTGTACATGACGGATCTAATGGGGGCTGGAGATTTGCTTTGAAAGGTTCTCAATCGAGCCCTGCACAATCTACCAAGACTGTCTACTCAAAAGATCTGGGTACTGCAGGACCTCCTAAAATGACTACTGACCAATGGTATACTTTGGCGGCCAAGATTTACATGTCGGCCGGAAAACGGTACATGATGATTTACCAGGATGGGGTTAAAGCATCCAATCCGATGGAAATTACAGGTCAGGATGTGAGCAATGCCATTGAGCTGATCGCCGGGTGGAAAAGCGGTTATGGGAATAATGCAAACCAAAGTGTGGCAAATATCAGGTTTTGGAATACCGCACTGCCGGATAGCAAACTGCTGGAAGATGCTTGTGCAGCAGGGGTAAGCCCGTCAGACCCTTACTATGCTAATCTCATTGGCTATTGGCCCGCAAATGATGGGTTATCCTATTTCAAAAACTATAGCCCTTTAGCTATAGGGAAAAACATGAAACTGGAAGGTAATTTTATTTGGGAATCCCTGGTAAAGCCTGCTTGTGGCACAGAAGTACCGGTCCTGCCAAGTCAGTTTTTGATCAGAAACTCAGATGTGGCCGCACAAATCCTGTATTGGTATGGCGTGAAAATAGAAGACTCCTGGAAACTTGATGGAAAAGCATTCCTGGTTAATTATGAAAGCGAGTTTATTAAATAAATAGGAAACATTTGCAGCGCAATCCTGCTAGTCTGCAAAGTAAAATCAAACATATATGAGATATTGCTATTATTTTCTGGGCCTGTTGCTATTTGCCCTGGGTTTCATGGCTTGTAAAAAGTTAAGCAATGATGCCTTTCAGGAACACCCTGAAATTACCGCCCCGCTTAGCATTAGTGTAGTCAATGATGATGACCAGCTTCCTGTGGCTGGAATTAAAGTAATCATCAGCCGTAAAACAACAGCCAAAGACAATTATACCCAGGTTGACACCATTCGTACCAACGAAAAAGGGGAAATCAATACCAGTTTGCCTTATCCAAATCTGCTAAAAATAGCGGTAGATACGACTTATTATCACCATGCTGAAAAGGGACTCGAGTTTGTGTCTGAAAGTGGGGGGCATGTAAGCTTGCATACTACACCAAAATACGGCATGGCGCCGTTGAGCATCGATGTAGCAGACAAAACCAGCAATAAACCCTTGGTTGGTTTTGTCCTGTCTGTAAGTAGTCGCGCGCCTGAACAAACGCAATGGATCTCTACCGGACCAGAACAAACTGATGCCAATGGTAAATTGATGATCTCTTTACCGTATCCAAATGACATCATTGTTGCTGTTGGAGATACGATCAAGTATTTTCCCGATACTGTACGTACCAGTCTTAAAAATGTACGTGGAGCCTCTGTAGCATTAAAAGGCGAATTGAAACCGTTGACGGTTCCGTTAGAAGTAACTGTGGTAGACAAAGATGATACAAAACCCCTTGCAAATGCCAGCATTTCGGTATTGCAGAAACTAACCGGGGATGCTGATTTTAAAGATATTGGTCTGAATGGTATCACAGACAAAGATGGAAAGCTTTTAATCAATGCCCCTTTTTCGGGGCAGGTAAAGATTTTGATGAGTGATCTGACCTATTACCTGCCAGATACTGTAATTACCTCCCTTGCACAGGAAAAGTATAGAAAAGTTACGCTGACATCAAAACTATTGAATCCGGTTGTTCCGGTTGAACTTAGTGTGTTTACTTCTGTTTATGGGGTAAATAATAAACGAAATGCTTTTGATGTGAATGTGAAGGTGAGCTACCGCAAGAAAGGACAGGGCTCATTTACAGATTTTGTAACCAGTGCCATTGCAGCCAACGGAAAGTTAAACTTAAGCATTCCTTTGGCTGATGAATTTAAGTTTGTTGTTTCGGGTGACCAGACTTTTGCAGATAAAACCTTGAATTTTGTAAATCCGGACCCTAAGTCGAAAACGATCGATCTGGATCTGGAAGTTAAAGCACCTAAATATCCTGAACCGGATTTGACGAATTTGCAGGTTGGAACCCTGGCCTTAAATAATACAATGAGTTTAAATGCCCCTCAGGATGTTGTCATCGATAAGCTCGGTAATCGCTTTATCAGTGAAGGCAGTGGCAACAGAATTATCCGTGTCGATAGAACAGGCAACACGACCATATTGGCGGGAACGGGGGCCGCGGGCTCAGTAAACGGTGATGGTATTGTAGCTCAGTTTAACGGACCATGGGGATTGGCAATCGATAAGGATGGAAACCTCTATACGGTAGATAATGTAGCAGCAACTGGTTCACATAAAGTGCGAAAGATTACCATTGATGCGGGCTATAAAGCTACCGTTAGTACCATTGCCGGTTCAGGTACCGCCGGGGGTACCAATGGTGTAGGGACGGCTGCAAGCTTTAACCGCCCATCAGGATTGTGTTATGATGAAAGGCGTAATTGCTTATATGTTGCTGAATGGAGTGGACACCGGGTAAGAAAAATAGATCTGGCAACAAATACCGTCAGTTTAATCGCGGGTAGTGGAAGCGCTGGCATTACGGCTGGTGTGGGTGCTGGAGCAACCTTCAATTTTCCATGGGGAGTTCGGTTAAGTGCTGATGGGAATACGCTTTATGTGTCGAGCTGGACGGGCACGGGATTAAGCAAAATTCAGTTGTCTGATAATACTGTTGTTGTTCTAGGTACTGCAAAAACAAATACCTTGCAGCCACGGGGACTATATGTTAGTCCGGCCAACCAATTGATCATTTCTAATACTGGAGGTTTCTACATTTCAAAAATGCAGACTGAGGTTGCCGGAAACGCTTCGACATTTACAAAACTAACGTCCAGTGCAACTCGTGGTTATGTAGATGGCGCCGCGGCTTCCGCTATGTTCTCTGGTATCGTGGGGATTACTTATGATCCATATACCGGAACATTTTATATCGCAGATGGCGATGGAGGTGCATCTGCCAATAATAAAATCAGGACCATGAAATCCGCGAATGTTCAATAAAACAGTTCATAAAAACTGATCTGAGTTACAAACTGCAGGCATGTACTGTTACATGCCTGCTTAAACTTGAACAATGGAAACTTATAAATGGTATATGCTTCTGTTTACAGGCATAGACAGTCTATTAATTCTGAATTTGATGATGCAGGATAAAATGGATCAGACAAAGAATAACTGTCGCAAGGCCGGCTTTTAATGATTTTTCTATCTTTTTTCTTAGAAAATTCATCTTTTTTAATCAAATAATACTACAGTTTTGATCCGGCCAATTGCATACATCATGGGCTCATGATGCTTTTAGCCGTTTAAACTAAACCTGAATTGTATGAAAAAAAAAATACCTAATGAATTGCTTCATTCAAAAGCGAAATGGCAATTGCTGGTTTTAATTCCATTGCTGGGATTCGTCTCATGTGGTGATGCTTTAGCACGGAGTATTTCATTTAATGCTCCGGAAAAAATCAAATCATTACTACAGGAAAATATAAAAGGACTTGTAAAAGATGAAGATGGATTACCCCTTCCCGGTGTTAATGTTTTGGTAAAAGGAACAAAAAACGGAACCAGCACGGATGCTAATGGGGTGTTTTCCATTGCGCTAAAAGAGAAAAATTCAATTTTGATCATCAGCAGTATCGGTTATCTTCAACAAGAAGTAGTTGTTAGCGGCAGCCTGGTCAATGTTGTGCTAAAAGCAGATAAGAAAGCACTTGAAGAAGTTGTTGTTGTTGGCTTCGGCACGCAAAAGAAAGCCAACTTAACTGGTGCAGTGAGTCAGATTGATTCTAAAATGCTGGAAAACAGACCTACGGCTAATCTTGGTCAGGCACTCCAGGGCCTGATCCCAAACTTCAATGTCAATATTGCCAATGGAAATCCTAAAACCGGTGCTACGTATAATCTTAGAGGTGCAACATCTTTCAATAAGGATGCAAATGATGGCAATAAGATCAAATTTTCAAACGGATCTCCTTTTATCCTGGTAGATGGGGTTGAAATGGATCCCAATATGCTCAATCCTGAGGATATAGAATCTGTAACAGTACTCAAAGACGCCGCCTCAGCAGCGATTTACGGTGCCCGTGGTGCTTTTGGTGTGGTGCTTATCAAAACCAAATCTGGTAAAGGCGGGAAGACGAATGTGACTTATTCAAATTCTTTTCAGTGGAGTTCACCAACTGCTGTTCCTGATATCCTGGATGCTTATACGATTCAGGATGCAATAGTGAAAGGCTTGCAAATGGAAAACGGTTCTGTATCAAATGAATTGGCAAAGCTCGATAAGATCAAAGAATATATGGACGATCCTGTAAATAATGAGCCATATTACTTTACAGATGCCAGTCAGAAAAATATCATTTGGAGGGGAAATGTAAATCCATATAAAGAGGCCTTACTAAAATCCTCACCAATGCAAAAACACAATTTATCCTTGTCAGGAGGGAATGAAAATACGTCCTATTATGGATCATTTGGTTATCAGAACCAGGATGGCTTATACAAAATCAATACCGACAACCTGAAAAGATACAACGCTTTGTTAAATGTATCCTCAAAGGTTAACAACTGGTTCAAAATGGATTTTAAAACGGCATACAACAACTCAACCTATATAGAGCCGGTAAGTCCGGCAGGTAAAGGCGGATGGTGGGTTGCCATGTCTCAGGAGCCTGGGCGTAATGTGAATATGCCGATGTTGGTTCCTGCGTCTTTACATGTTCCTCAGAAGTATACGGATAACATTCTTTCTTTCATGGATTACGGCTCGTCTGTTGATGAAAATAATGCGAATATTCTGCTGGCGGCCTCACCAACCATCAATTTTACTAAAGCATGGACTTTAAAAGGAGACATCTCTTATCTGGCCAATAGCACCATCAGAAAAACGATTTTACCAAGATTGGAGCGATTAGAAACTACTGTGGGCTCCTTTACAACGACGCAAACAGATCCAGATTACATTTCCCGTTATAATTTCAATTCTAACAAGTACACCATCAACGTCTATACTGATTATGCAAAAACAATTGCAGGTAAGCATAATTTCCATGGGCTGTTCGGCTTCAATAGAGAATGGTATACGGAACAGGACGCTTCAGGGCAGCGGAATGGAATCAATATAAATGTCCCGACCATGAGTCAGGCGCAGGGCGTAATGACGGTTGCTGACAGTGAAAACCATTGGGCAGTTCAAGGTCTGTTTTATCGGCTGACTTATAACTATGAGGGTAAATATTTATTTGAATCTAATGGCCGTTCTGACGGTACTTCCAGATTTCAGGCCGATCGCAGGTTCAAATTCTTTCCTTCAGTTTCCCTGGGATGGCGCATTACTGAGGAGGATTTCGCGAAGAGTATAAAACCTTATGTGAATGATTTTAAACTCCGGGCTTCTTACGGTAGCTTAGGTAACCAGAATGTAAGTGGATATTATCCATATATCTTGCAATATGGTACATCTGCACAAATCAGTTACTTAATGAGTGGCGTACGACCGGTAGGCATCACACCACCGGGATTGGTAGATCCCAACTTCACTTGGGAAACAGCAACGACCATTGACTTTGGTTTTGACCTGACTGTCTTCAATCATCTTGAAATTAACTTTGACTGGTACCGCAGAAGAACATCAGACATCCTGATTGATGGACTGAAATATCCGGCAGTATTGGGGGCCGCATCTCCTCAGGTTAATTCAGGTACCATGGATACCAAAGGTTGGGAGTTGGGTGTGAAATATAAAAACAATACCAGCTATGGATTGAATTATGACGTTACAGCTACGCTTAGCGATGCCCAGTCTGAAGTGGTGAAATTTGCCAATAACCCAACAAAAATAATTAGTGATGCTATATTGTATGAAGGACAAAAGATGGGTGAAATCTGGGGATATGAAACCTATGGCATATTCCAGTCCCAGGATGAAATTAACAATGCGCCAAGTCAGAAGCTAATCTCATCCGGTCTGTGGTTTCCGGGAGATGTTCGTTATAAAGATCTCGACGGAGACAATCAGATCGCTTTCGGAAACAATACCGTGGGTAATTCTGGAGATAGAAAGATCATAGGAAACAGTACACCAAGGTATCAGTTTGGTTTGAACTCAAATGCCAGCTATAAAAATTTCGATTTAAATGTATTTGTTCAAGGTGTAGGTAAACGTGATTTATGGATCAATAATAATCTGTACTGGGGAGCAGGTTCAACTGGTACCTGGGAAACCTATAACAATTCATGGACCCCAGAGCGGACAGATGCTTTTTATCCTGCCTATAAAAATGCAGCTAGAAACAGGCAAACCCAAAGCCGTTACCTGGCTAACGGAGCTTATTTGCGTTTGAAAAATTTGGCACTTGGTTATACCATTCCTAAAGCTTTAACTGATAAAATTAAACTTCAACGGCTAAGGATATCTGCCTCAGCGTACAATTTGTTTGAATTTAAAAGTGTGCCTGAAACCTTTGATCCGGAATTGGTTGGTATGAATTACCCGATTATCAGATCTTTTGCATTTGGTATACAGGCTACATTTTAAAGTAAATTATAGATGAACTTTTTGATTGTTTAATGGCAATTGAGAACAAAATGATATCGAAATGAAGAAGAACATAAAATTACTCATACTCGCCTTTACCTCTGGTTTAGCTCTTTTTAGTTGTAAAAAGGATTCCCTGGACCGTTTTCCTTTGGATAAAATTACCGATTTGAATTTCTGGAAAACTGAAAACGATTTGAAGCTATATGTCAATAGCTTTTATCCAACTTATGTTGTTGGTTTTGGGAGCGGTAATGCAGATGGTACCATGCAGCCTTATGGCGTAAACGTAAGTACTTTAGTATATGGTGATCTGATCACAGACAATGCAGCGCCAAACACCTACTCAAAAGTAGGTACGGATGAATATATCGCGTATCTGTCTGGCGCAAATGATTCCGGAGGCTGGAAGTTTGAGGGGGATCAGAAATCTAAATTATTTTTTAGATAATTATAAACGCGGAAACCTGGCCAATGAGCTTGTAAAGCCGTACTTGGGGGAGATTTATTTCTTCAAAGCCTGGGATTACTTTGATAAAGTGAAGTTATTTGGCGATGTACCCTGGCTGGAGCATTCGTTACAAACCAATTCTCCTGAATTATTTGCAGCAAGGACCCCGCGCGCTCAGGTAATGGATTCTGTGATCATGATTCTGGACCGGGCAATCGAGTACTTGCCAGTTAAAGGCTCAGAAGCTAATAATCGTTTAAATAAAGATATGGCACTTTTTTTAAAATCTAGAATTGGATTATATGAAGGTACTTACAGAAAATATCATAGCGAATTGGGCTTAGATGGCAGCAAATTCCTAAACTATGCAGTGCAGGCTTCAGAGGCTTTATTGACTAAATATCAACTGGTGCAAGGAAATAGCAGTACCGTTTACAATGGTTTATTTGCCACGGAATCCTATAGCGCGAATACAGAAATCATCCTTTGGAGACAATATGATGGAAGTCTGGATTATGGTGCTGCATTTAGCCGCTATTTTGCACAAAATCAACGGCACCAGTTTGGGGCAACCCGTAGTTTAGTGGATGACTATCTCTGTACGGATGGCTTGAGCATCTCTTCCAGCCCTTTGTTTCAGGGTAAGGGATCTATTCAGTCCGAGATGCAAAACCGTGATCCCCGTTTAACACAAACCATTGCCAACTTCGGTACTTATCAATTGTCAAGTACAACCATTATGGGGTCTGAAAATGCACCTTTACCAAATCTGGCCGGCATGAACGGCAATAAATGTGCAACGGGTTATCGCGTAGCCAAATGGTTTTATAACAATCCTGCAGACTGGAATAGGGTGACCAATGGGCAGCAGGCTGCGCCGGTGTTCCGTTATGCAGAGATATTGCTAAATTACGCTGAAGTAAAGTATGAGCTTGGACAGGCCACACAGGCTGTGATTGACCAAACCATCAATAAGTTAAGAGACCGTGTCGGAATGGCACATTTAACAGTTGGAAATGAGCCCGCAGATCCACGGCTCGATGCAATCTATCTGAATTATGTGGGTGGAAAAATTGCGCCATTATTGAGAGAGATCCGCAGAGAAAGAAGGGTAGAGATGGCTTTTGAAAATACGCGCTGGGATGACTTGATGAGATGGAAGGCAGGAAATGTGCCTATTGAAGGAATCAAATTTGTTCAAAACCAGTTTCCTAAAGTTGTAATTGATAAAGACGTATATCTAAGTGCCGAAGGTTACATTATGCCTTATGCTAAAACGCTACCCAGTGGACGTAAGTTTGAAGAAAATAAGGCTTATCTGTTTCCGATTCCAATTCAAGATCTATTGTTAAATAAAAACCTGAAACAGAACCCAAACTGGAAAGATAATTAATTATGAAACACAAATTAAAATGCGCAATTCTAGCAATTTCAACCATACTTGCTGCTGGTCATACGAATGCTCAGTGGACTGGACCTAAACTCAAGCCTGTCAAACAAGTTGAAGTGAAATATGGCTCCCTGACGCCCCCTAACAGAACAGATACAGACATGGAATCTTTTCGTAAATACGGGCTCGGACAATTTATTCATTGGGGGATATACGCCATAGCAGGAAACGAATGGAATGGCGTAAGCGCAAGATCTGGAGCTGCCGCATCAGAATGGATTCGTTCCTGGGCTGGTCCGACCGCCCCTAAAGATTGGAAAAATACGTATGATAACTTGTACAAGCAATTTAACCCAAAAGATTTTGATGCGAAACGCTGGGCAAAGCAAGCTAAAAATATGGGCGCGAAATATGTGATTTTTACAACGAAACACCACGATGGATTTGCACTTTGGCCAACAAAATATTCAGAATATAACATTTCTAAGACCCCTTACCAGAAAGACATTGTAAAGCAGATTGTAGATGCCTATAGCGCTGAAGGAATAGACGTTTATCTGTATTTTTCTGTGTTAGAATGGAACAATCCAAATTATATGGGTAAAGTGCCAAAAACAGAAGCGGAGAAAAAGTCTTTCGATCAGTTCTTGCAGTACACCAAAAACCAGTTATTAGAACTATTGGATAACTATCCGAAAATAAAAGGCTTTTGGTTTGACGGAACCTGGGATGCATCATGGAAAAGTGCTTATGAGTTTACTTATAACCTAGAGAAGGAACTTCGCGAAAAACATCCCGGATTGATTATCGGTTCCCGTTTCCGTAACGATGAACATGGTTCCCGGCATTTCGATTCGAACGGAAATATTCTGGGTGATTATGAGCAGGGTTGGGAACGTAAGCTTCCGGCAGAATTTGAATGGGTTAGTGGCAACGATTGGGATGCCGTAATGACGATTCCGCCAAATGGTTGGGGTTACATGAAAGACTGGTCGGGCATTTATACCAAAACTACAGCCGATTTGTTGGACCTGTTGATGCATGCCGTATCCATGAATGGCAATTTTGTATTGAATTTTGGACCGGATGGCAATGGAAACATGCACCCTGAAGAGGATAAGATAGCACAACAGATTGGTGATTGGTTAAAAGTAAATGGCGAGGCCGTTTACGGGGTTCGCCACGCCGCATTGAGTCCTTCTAAACTGGGCTATTTTACGCAAAAGGACACCACCCTTTATCTTACTGTTTTCAATATGCCTGTCAATGGTATTGTGCGTATTGCCGTACCTAAAACTGCCATGGAAGTTCCGGGTACAGCAACTCTTTTGTTAAACAACCAGCAATTGCAGTTGAAACAGTCTGATCTTGGATTGGACCTGGATAAGAACACCTATTACGATGTCATACTTCCTGCAAAATTTCAGCCTGAAAGCGCATTTGTGATTAAAATGAAACTGGTCGCGCCAAAATCTAAAACGACGAAACTAATGGACGCGAAAATGTAACGCGAACAAAACTAACCACGTAAATACACACACAAATAAATCTATGAACAGAATTTGGTTTACTGCCTGTCTGCTGGTTGCCGCTGGACTGGCCAGGGGGCAGCAACAGGCAAACGGGAAAAAAGAGCAGATGACACAGCTGATTGATCAGCAATTTGAATTTGCAGACCAGCAATATAAAATCCTGGCTAAAAATGTACCCATGGGTGTGATGCCCAAAACGTATTATTCAAAGAAGGACAAGGTAGAAACCAGTGATACCAAATGGTGGACCAGCGGCTTTTACCCGGGCTCACTCTTGTATATTTATGAATATACTAAAGATACAGCTACGTTGAAAGAAGCTGAGATGAGGCTGCGCACACTAGAAAAAGAAAAGCATTATACCGGTAATCATGACCTGGGATTTATGATGTTCTGTAGTTTTGGCAACGCTTACAGGATTACCGGGAACCCGGCTTACAGGCCAACTATTGATACCGCTGCGGCTTCGTTGATTACACGGTATAGACCTGCCGCAAAAGTGATCCAGTCCTGGAACTCCAGTAAGAAGTGGAGGGGGCCGGTTATTGTAGATAACCTGATGAACCTGGAATTGCTGGCCTGGGTAACAGACCATGGCGGTGACCCAAAATATAAAGCTATTGCTATTAACCATGCCAATACTTCAATGAAAAATCACTTCAGACCGGACTTTAGTTCTTATCATGTGGTCGATTATGACATGGTTACAGGCCGGGTTTTAAAGAAGGGTACTGCACAGGGAGCTGCCGATGAATCGGCCTGGAGCCGCGGACAAGGCTGGGCTTTATATGGTTACACCATGATGTACCGCTTCACCAAAGATAAAAAATACCTCAAACTGGCTGAAAACATTGCTAAATTTATCATCAACAATCCAAACATGCCTAAAGATCAGATACCTTACTGGGATTTTGATTCAAAAGATATCCCCAATACCTATCGCGATGCTTCTGCTGCCGCAGTTATAGCCTCTGGTTTGCTGGAATTGGGACAGTATGCCAGTCAAAAAGACAGTCAGATGTATGTGTCTGAAGCGGAAAAAATGATCGTTTCTCTATCTTCAGATACTTACCGTGCAAAACTAGGTAGCAATGGCGGCTTTTTATTGATGCACAGTACGGGTGCGCTACCTTTAAAATCGGAAATTGATGTGCCTTTAACTTATGCAGATTATTATTTTCTGGAAGCGCTATTGCGTTATAAGAATTGGTATTTATAAAATTGTAATATGGAAAGAAGAAAGTTTATAGGGGCAGTATCTCTGGCAGGAATGCTCAGTGCAATAAGTCCAAAAAAGCTATTTGCGACACAGGATATGCCAAGCTTGCCAAGTCAGAAACCAAAAAATGACCGTGAATACTGGTGCCGGTTACTCTATAAAATTGCCAGTCCGGTAGTGTCTAATCTGGCAAACGGTACGCTGGTTAAAAATATGCCATTGGAGAAATCCCCGACCTTTGACAACAGGTCGCCCATAGTTACTTATCTGGAAGCTGTTGGCCGTACCTATGCGGGCATAGCGCCCTGGCTTGCTCTTCCTGATGACGATACGGAAGAAGGCAAACTCCGGAAAAAGCTAAGAGCAGATGCTTTGAAAGGTTTAAATAATTGCTTTGCACCGGGCAGTCCTGATCAACTTAATTTTACAAAGGACTATCAGCCCATTGTAGATGCCGCCTACCTGGCCCAAACCTTTTTAAGGGCGCCAAAAGCCTTGTGGGAACCATTGGAGCCAGAAACCAAACAGCGGATCATATCGGCCTTTAAGTCTTTAAGAAACAGAAAACCTTTTAAAAGTAACTGGTTGTTGTTCGGGTCCATCACCGAGGCTTTTTTGTTGTCTGTCAACGAGCAATATGATGTCGACCGCCTCAATGAAGGGCCAAGAATGATTAATGAATGGTACAAAGGTGACGGCTGGTACGGGGATGGACCAAATCTGGCATTCGATTACTACAATGCTTTTGTGATCCATCCCATGATGGTGGATACTCTGGCAGTCATGGCTGATAAACAACTGGTAGAACGAAAAGTATATGATCTGGCGTTAAAACGCATGCAACGCTATGCAGTGGGTCAGGAAAGGATGATTTCTCCGGAAGGAACCTTTCCGCCGATCGGGCGCTCCATTACTTACAGGACGGGTGCTTTCCAGGCGTTAAGCCAGGTTGCGCTAATGAAACAGTTGCCTGTAAACATCAAACCTGCTCAAGTAAGGTGCGCTTTAACTAAAGTCAAGCAAAATATGTACAGCAACTCCGGAACCTTCGATAAAAATGGCTGGTTGCAATTGGGCTTCTGTGGACATCAGCCGGAGATTGCGGACTATTATACCTCTACGGGTAGTTTATACATGGCTACCTTGTCATTCTTGCCTTTGGGTTTGCCAGCATCAGACGAGTTCTGGTCTGCTCCGGCGGCCGACTGGACGGCTAAGCAAGCCTGGGCAGGTCAGGCATTTGCTAAAGATTACCATGTTGATTATTAGGCTGATCACAGGGATACTTTAAAAACAAATAGCCCTGAACTTTATTGGTTCAGGGCTATTTGTTTTTATTCTGAAATTGTAAACTACCAGTAAACAGTATACAAGGCCACTAATAAGCCGATGATGATCAAAGCACCCACAGCAAAACTTCTGGTGGTTTTGAACATGCTTGTATCCACTTCAAGTCCTTTAGGGACAACGCCGCGTTTGTTTTCGATGATACTGATGATGATCATCCCGATTGCGCAGAACAAGAATACAAATCCCATACGGTCAAGGAAAGGTATCTCATAAATTGAGGTACCATTTTCTTGTGTAACCAGTTTGGAAAAACCCATCGGTTGTAAAAACTCCAGGTTCATCATTAATGGTAACTTTTTCAACAATACAGATAACGAAAAACCACCCAATGTAGCAAATAAAGCCGCATTTGAAGTCGTTTTCTTCCAGAAGAAACCTAAGATAAACATGGCAAAAATACCAGGAGAGAAAAATCCGGTATATTCCTGAATGAACTGGAAACCTCCTTTTTTATCGATACCCAAATGTGGTGCTATAATTACACCAAGGATCATCGCAATCACCACAGATGCTTTACCAACCAATACCAGGTTTTTTTCAGTGGCATCTTTTTTAATGGCTTTCTGATAGATGTCCAGTGTGAAAATCGTAGCGATACTGTTTGCTTTTCCAGCCAGTGAAGCCACAACCGCAGCAGTTAAGGCTGCGAAAGACAAGCCTTTTAAGCCTGCTGGCAATAGGTTCAACAATACCGGATAAGCACGATCGGGATTTACAGATCCATCTTGTAACATTTCAGTCTGGAAAGCACCATCTTTATACAACACATAAGCCGCAATGCCAGGAAGAACCACAATAATCGGCATCAGAAGTTTTAAAAATGCCGCAAAAAGGATACCTCCACGTGCGGTTTTCAAGTCTGCACCCAGTGCACGTTGCGTGATGTATTGGTTACATCCCCAGTAATTTAAGTTGACTATCCACATACCACCCACCAATACGGTTAATCCGGGTAAGTCGATATAACTTTCATTATCCGGTTTAAGGATCATATGGAAGTGTTCTGAGGCCTTTTCCGTCATTAAACTGTAGCCATCCAGGATGCCTTTGGTTCCGTAATGATCAGACACCAGGTTTAAAGCAAGATAAGTTGTCGCCAATCCGCCCAGGATCAGGAAAAACACCTGAATTACGTCTGTATAACCGATTACTTTCATTCCACCAAGGGTGATGATGATTGCAAAAGCTGCAATGGCATACATACAAAGTGTCAAATCGAAGCCAGAGATACTACTTACAGCCAGAGCTCCTAAATACAGGATGGAGGTTAAGTTTACCACGATGTACAAGAGTAACCAGAATACGGCCATGATCATGGCCACGGTACTGTTGTAACGCTGGTGTAGGAATTGTGGCATGGTAAATATCTTATTTTTAAGATATACCGGGATAAAGAACACTGCCACTACAATGAGTGTTAACGCGGCCATCCATTCATAAGTTGCAATGGCAAGACCCATTTTAAAGCCTGAACCACTCATGCCTATAAACTGTTCGGCCGAGATGTTTGATGCGATTAGTGAGGCGCCGATGGCCCACCATGTTAAAGAACCTTCTGCTAAGAAGTAGTCTTTTGAGCCACTAGAGGCTGATTTTTTCTTGTTGTAGATGTAAAGGCCATACGCTGCAACAATCACGAAATAGATTAGGAATACGACATAATCTTTCGTATCCAATAAGTTATTTTTCATTCATTATGATTTGGTTGGTTTTGAACTCCGAATATAATGTTTTAATTCAATATTCATCTCCTTCCCCTCATACTATAGTAAAAAGTAAAAACGTAACATGGTATTAATATGATGTAAGCATATTGATTACCAGTATATTTAGTTAACAAGCCATAAATGAGTGGCATAATTGCTCCACCGGCAACACCCATAATCAAAATGGCTGCACCCTGATTCAGTTGTTTTCCTTTTAATCCTTTTAAAGCCTGCGGCCAGATGGCCGGCCATAACAATGCATTTGCAAGACCAAGTAAGGCAATAAACACAATAGAGCCCGTTCCCGGAACAAAAATGGCCAGAAGGGAGATGATGATGCCCAGACAGGAAGAGTAGGTGAATGCTTTTTCCTGAGATATGAATTTTGGTATGGCATAGGCTCCGAAAAGGTAGCCGACCATCGTGCTTGCCAGGGTGTAAGAAGTTAAATGTTTGGCTACGTTTAAAGACAGACCATGATAAATCCCATAATTGCCAATCGTATCCCCGGCAATAACTTCCAGTCCAACTGTGGAAAAGGTAGCGATAAAACCCAGAACAAAATTCGTTCTGATCTTCTTGTCTTTGATGTTGGCGGCATTATCGGGTTCTTCAGTTGCAAGTTCCGCTTCAATCTCTGGCAGGTGTGCAAATTTGATCAGATAGGCAATGATTAAAAGGACGATGGTAAGCACCAGATAGGGTACAATAACAGCATGGGCCAGGTTGTCAAGCCGTACTTTTCTTGCATCCGTAGTCATTGCCGCAAGTTCTGCGATCAGCCCGTCTGAGTTTTTAAGAATAATGGCTCCCAAAATAATTGGTGCCAGCACCCCCGCAAACTTATTACAGATGCCCATGATGCTGATTCTTTGTGCTGCTTTATCTGCCGGGCCAAGTAAAGTAATATACGGGTTAACTGCTGTTTGTAACAAGGTGGTTCCTGTTCCTACAACAAAAAGTCCCAACAGGAATATGGGGTAATAACGCAATAGGGCAGCAGGTATAAACAATACACAGCCTATAGCCATAATAACCAGACCTACACGCATGCCTTTTACCATACCGGTACGCTGTAGTAATTTGCTGGAAGGAATAGCCATTACCGTGTAAGAGATATAGAATGCAAAAGTCACCAGGTAAGCTTGCCACTCCTCCAGTTCACAGGCAATCCTGAGGTAGGGAATTAAAGTACCATTGACCCAGGTAATGAAGCCGAAAATAAAAAAGAAAGCCCCGATGGTCATGATTTGCATGGTCAGCGCATTCTTTCTTGTTGTCAGCGTGGTATTGTCATTCTGCATAGTATCTGCTTTTAAGTAAATCTTTCATGTAATTGTTGATGTCCCATTGTTGCGCAAATGCTGCTGCCGGATCTGTAATTGTCGACAGATAGGGAAAAGGGCCAAACTCTGACGTAAATGTAAATATTTCGGTGCCTCTTTCCTTTTGCATACTGACTACTTTATCCCAACATTTCAAATGATGCTGAAGTGCTTCCTGCCATTCTGGTCGGCGTGGGTCATTTACTTGTGGACCCTGCGTAAAGCCGACGCGTGCGTGAATGTGTGTGGTGCGCGATAGCGCAATTTCGACTGCGCTGGCCTGATCTTGCAGGTAGCTTTCTGCTACGGCATACCAATGGGAAATATCGAGGGTCAGGTTCAACCAGGGGAGTTTTTCGAGGAAATCCCTGGTGGTGTGGGCTGCAAAACTAAACTTACCCCGGTGTGTTTCATGTACAATGGTTACAGCACCTGCCAAACTCAGTTCTTGTGCAAGCAGCAACAACTCCAGGTTTTGTTCAAAGTTAAAATGATCTTTTCCGGTATGCGCAGTAATGAACAATGGCTTCAATGCTATTAAAGCCTGCAACCTGGCGCTCATTTCTTTTCGATGTTGGTTAAAATCAGAGGTAACGGTGTCCCAGTGTACCCCTATAAATTTTAAATTTTCATGCTGCAAAGCTGCGGTCATCGCTTGTAATGTGCGCTCATCTGTTGGCAGACTGGATTCTATACCGTCATACCCTGCGTCTGCTACACGCTTCGCAAACTCAGTCCAGGAGAGGTGCTCACTTCCCCAGCGCGTACAAAAAAATAAGTTTTCCATGGCTTATATCGCCAATTCCTGTTGAGGGTCCATCAATATCGGAAAATACTGGCCTGTTATTTTCTCTCCTTTTGGAACAGCTTCAGTGCCAGGCATTAAAGGGGTGTCTGTATCTGAAATGGTGCCATCTGCAAACATGTTTAACACAAATGCTCTCCGTGATCTGTCTGATCTGTTTTCATAGGATCCGTGTACAAGCAAAGGATGATGAAATGTGCCATAGCCCTTTTTCAATTCCATTGGAATCGGTTTAAAAGCAGCCTTTTGTTCTGCCGATAAAAATTCCATTAATCCTTCCATTTCACCTGCAAGTTCAGGTTTTTGCAACAAGCCCCATTCATGACTTTTGGGTACATAATACATGCAGCCATTTTCTGTGGTGGCATCATCAAGTGCAACCCAGCAAGTTAAATGCTGAAGTGGAATAGTTCTGGTCCAGTAAGAGTAATCCTGATGCCAGGCCACCACACCACCATGTTGTGCGGGTTTACAAAATAACTGGTCATGCCAAAAACGAACGGCCTTATTTCCCAGCAGCTGACTTGCAGCCATGACAAATGCGGGATTCCATAATATATCGTGAAATGCTGGTGTGATCCGCCAAGCGCCCAGAGCATGGAATAATACTGAATTTGGATCAGTGGATGCGTTGGAAAAGAACTGATGAAACAAGGTGTGGTCTGGTAAATTGGGATCAGAAATCCGTACCAGATCTTCATTTAGCTGGTCCACCTGCCATTCTTCCAAAAACTTAATGTTACTCAGATAGCCATTCTCTTTAAAAAAGGTGATTTGCTCATCGCTGAGCATGTATTGTTCCCACTCTTTTTTGTTGACAGGCCATTTGAAAAAATCTGATACCAATTGGTGGTGTTCTGATAGGTCTTTGAGTTGATTCGTGTTCATTGTGCTGTTTTTTAGTCCAAATTATTTGTTAACTCGTTATTTACTGCATGCGTGCTTTTGTCAAGTAATCCCAGTTCATATAATTTCTTTATAAAATTAAAAGATCTGTCCTCAAATAGTATTTCATAAGGAAACGCTTCTTTGATCGGTGGTTTCTCTTTGGAGAGCCTGTCAATCTCCTGCTGGTTCTCCTCAAGGAAGGCAATGGCCCATTTCAAAGCCAAAGCTTCGGGCTCCAGTTTTTTCCAGCGTTCCAGTATTTTATCGGCTTCTTTATGATTTTCGGTTGCCCGTAAAAGCAGAATACCCAAAAGGTCCAAAGAAGAATAGGGTGTTAGCTTGTGTTCGGCTCTATAATGGGTAATGCGTCTGAATAACCGCGCTCTTTGTGCCGCATTGTCTGATGTGCTGCAGATCAGCTGAATGAAATCTTCTAATCTTTCATCAACATGGTAAGGTTTTCCTATGCCCATGTTTTCTGGCCAGGTTCTGGCCAGGCTGATGTGTTTGAGTACTTGATCAAAGTCTTTTGCTTCTATGGCATTAAATGCTGACAGCAAATGGCTTTCCCGCCAGCTGTTCCTACCCTCAGATGCGCCTTCATTTGGCAGCACGGTCATATTGTTCATCAGCCTAATGGCCTGATCCAGCTGTTTGGTGTGCATTAAGCATTTCGCGAGTTGTAAGCCAAGATAATAATTGTCGGGATACTGATGATAGCCCTGCTTTACAATAGATAAAGCAGCAGTCCAGTCTTCGTGCTCCAGGTAATACCTGGATAGGCTTAAAATCGGCCTCCATTCATCCGGAGCCTGAGCCTGGGCTTTTTGGAGATCACCTAGTCTTCCTGGATGACCAAGTTCACGTCTTAAGTTTGCCCTGAGGATATAAAAGGGGTAAAAAGAAGGTTGATCAGCACAATCGTTCAATAGCAATAAAGCGTCTTCTTTTTTCAGATTTTGAATATAGGCCAATGCCAGGTAGTATTTGAATTTCCAGTCCGCATGTTCATTTACTGCCCAGTTGAGTACATAGATGTCTTCTTCCCGATGCGGAAAAACAAAGTCAGGATTGGATGTTGCGGATAGCTTCAATGCTACTTTAGCAGCGTCTGGAGCGCCGGAAACATGATGCAGCCACGCCATCCAAAGATGAATCATAGCATAATCTGGCGATTTTGATAAAATGAGAATCGCATCTTGATACAGGTGGATATTGGCATAAAAAGCTGCCAGTTCTATATAAGTTTCATAAGGAAGTTCGCTGATGGTTATAGGGCGTATGGAATCCTGGTTGAGCAGATCAAGTTCGTAATTGGCCAGGTAGTTGATCGGATCTTTTTTAAGCAAGGAATAAATGGCTTCACGTGCTTTTTCCGTACGGCCTTTGAGGCGGTTGACCACGATTTCAAAATAAATGACCTGTAGGTTTTCCGGTTGGAATTGCTTGGCTTTCGCGATGTAGGTCTCCGCCTGATCAATCTGTCCTGCTCTCAATAGCATTTTTGCAAGTTCGTTAAAAGCAGGCATCCGGTATTCTACAGACTGGCTTGCGATTGAAAATCCGTCTTTGGCATCAGAATCGTTGTTTAAACGGTCGTTTACCAATCCATATAAGTAATTGCTTTCAGGATGATAGGTGTCAATGGACAAAGCTGTGGTCAATAAGCCCAGTGCATCCTCAAATCTCATTTGCTTGAAATACAGTCCGGCCAGGCCAGACAGTGCTTCAATGAAGAAGGGATCTTTTTTTAGGCAGAGCTGATAATGTTTAAGGGATAGCTCGAAAAAACGCTGTCTTTCCCATTCTTTTGCCTGGATGTAGAGCGCCTGAGCCGAATTGAAATTATATGCACGGTCAATTTTAGAAGGCCTTTTGAGCGGATAACTTTGTTCCGGACCGTTGAAGATAATTTGCTGATCTAACATTAGTGTCAGGTGTTCTGCAAGAACAGCCATGGGAAGTGTCAGGGTACAGGTCTGCATGGGATCCAG
>Ga0247805_1000519_pt1 | contig 19908 bp, 16 predicted proteins | sample UWRJL044104R1_FD_180930 | JGI IMG/M metagenome (GOLD analysis project Ga0247805, IMG submission 180930) | Plant litter microbial communities from Arlington Agricultural Research Station in Wisconsin, United States - UWRJ-L044-104R-1 | ecosystem: Environmental > Terrestrial > Plant litter >... | reverse complement strand
AAATTCTTGATTTGGTTGATGTTCAGCCTATGGATTCAGCTGTATTGATTGTCATTAATGAAACCGTAACTGGTACCGCAGAGATTACCACTGAGTGTAAATTGAAGCCAATCGTTAAAGAAACTTTTGCAACTCAGGAGAAATCAGCAGAGCCAGTCGCAGTTATGTGGTTCACAACTACAAAATTGAGAAGATTCTTTCCGGCATTGGTTAATCGTATGGTTCAGAAGTTCTCTGAATTAGTTAACGACAAATTACCAAACGTTGTTTTGGACGCTGTTAAGGCCGGAGCATCTGCATTTACGCCCGTTGCTGCATTAGCGATCAATAGTAATCCAAATAATTATGATGCAATGGGAGCTGTAATTGCAACAGTTGAAAACTTAGGTTTCAATGTCAGTGCATTTATGATGAATCCGATTGCTTGGAGAAACATGAAGCAAGAAAAAACCGCTGACGGTGTTTATACTCTTCAAAACGGTCAATCTGTTAATATTCTTCAGAATGGTTTAGACTGGGGTGGTGTTTATATTCCGATCATCAAGGATTCTACTTTGGGAGTTGATGAGTTCGTAACCGGCGATATTTTCTCAACTGTAAAAGTTGGTGTTGATAGTGTACTTATGTATATGGAGACAGATGGCCGTACTGATGCTGTTGCAACAAATGCTGCTACTGGCCTTTCAAGAAACATCAGAACTCACGTATTAGAGAAATTCTTCGCGGTGATCATTCCGGATGCTACTAAGATCGGATTGGTTAAAGATACTTTCACTAACGTGAAAACTTTAATTACAAAGGCACCCTAATAATATCCAACCCTTAACCGGGTTGGTTTTTAAATAATCTAATAAAGACACAAATTATGTTTACAGAAAAAACACCAGAAGAAATTGCTGCATTAAATCCAGAAGAGTTGAAAACTTATAATGCAGAAAAGAAAGCGCATGATCTCAAAGTCGCAAAAGATGCAAAAGATGCCAAAAACAAAGATAAAAGTGCTGGTGCAACACAGGAATTTTATGATAAAAAAGGAGCTGAAACATTAGATAATTACTCAAAAGGCGGTAAAGCTGCTACTGTTGATTTAGTTAATAAAACATTAGTTGAATTTACTGAGGATTTTGGCTATTTCAAAAAAGGTGATTCCCAAGAAGTTTCAGATGTAGCTTTTGCTATCTACAACGGAAAAGGAGTTATCAAAAAACTGTAATCTATGTTTACCAGGATATCAAATTTCACTTACGGAGCATATCGCATTGCTAATATTGATACTGTTGGCGCCAATAATAATATTGATCTAATTCTCCATATTCAAAAATATGAAAATGAATGTTTGAGATTGATATTGGGCGAATGCTTGTATGAGGATTTGATGTCCAATGTAGAAAAAGATGCTGATGGCTATTACAAGTTAAAAGGTTCTGTTGATGCAAAGTATGCTTGGCTCTTATTGGGTCATAAATATGAAGACGATTGTTCTTGTGATTCACAATGCAAAAACAAAATCTGGCAGGGATTGGTAAGAGAGGTTGCTGAAATCGAAAACACAAAGATTTTCGAAACAATTATGTCCTCTTACATCTATTTTCACTGGTCCTTAAACTATCGAACTCTTAATGTGGGAGTGGGAGAAGCAAAAGGTACTGCATCGAATACCGTAGTTGAAAACACACGAAACAAAAGGGTAGATGCCTGGAATAAAATGGTTCAGGATGTATCATTTGGATTTACAAATGCTAATGTTTCATTGTACCAATTCTTAGATCATTTCAAAGAAGATTTTCCATCGGCTGAAAGAGTTTGTTTTAAAACAATGACCTACTATGATTAAATTATTTGATCTGGATAATGCTTTGAAGCCGACAGCCGAAAAAGTAATGCACAACAGTAAACCTGTTGCATATAGTTGGGGAAATGAAGATGCTTTACATAAGTGGATAGAGGCCATGAACAAAAGACAGCTGGCGAAATCACTTGGTATTGACAAATCTATAAAGTATCCATTGATTTGGCTAGTTGAAGGTTGGAAAGCAAAAGAAAACATTCCTGGTATTAAGTTCGAAAAAGTTACTTTCTACATTTCTTGTAACTCAACTGTAGCAGCTTTGAATGAAGATCGAGTTCCAAACTTTGATTTATTATATAAAGTTGCAAATGATTTTATAAAGGAATTGAGATTCGTAATTAAGATTTCAGAAGAGTCAATTACGTACGAAAAGAAATCAAACTTTAGCACGGTCAGTAGTCGCCAGGATAAAAAAAGCATAACATCAGACGTTTGGGATACTTTAATTGTTCAAATGGATCTGATCGCAAACACTAATTGTTTAAAAAAATTATGTAGTCTATAAAGACAAGAACCTATAAATGGTTTACCAAGAATGTAAAAACAAAAAGAAAGCTAAAAAGAACACTGGTGCGAAAGAGCAGTGTCTTGAAGGGCTAACTATCAAAACGGCAGTCCACGTGCCGGGATTCTCTTTTGAATCGATAGCAGATGCAAAGGACAAAGCTAAATGGGATGCTGCAGTTGCTGCTAAGAAAGTAATTCCGTTGTATGAGGTTGAGGAATTAGCATCTGCCAATACTGAAGATACAACTTTTGAAGGTAGAAGAAATCAGTTCATTACCTCAGAAGGTAAAAAAATCACTACTTACAATAGCTTCTTAAGCTTATGCTCTCACTCGGCGCTTAAAACCTATCACAAAGCTGAATTAGGTTTATTTGAGTTTACCGAAGATGGAGCAATCAAAGGAGTGATCAATGATGATGGCACTATTAAAGGCCAGTCAATTGTAATGAACGTTGGAAAACGTATTGATCCTTTAGCAGATAGACCAGCATCAACAGGAGTTACTTTAAACTACAAAGACTTTAACGAGTTTGAAGATGATGGCGCAATCTTTCGTCCTGAAGGTTGGGGAGCTGATGATTTGTATGGAATATTCGATATAACTATCAATCAGGTTTCCGCAACATCTACAGAAATCAAATTCACTGCAACTGATGGTTGTTCCGGAGGCGATGAAGAAATCACTTCTTTCTTAGCTGCTAATATTGTGGTTAAAGATCTTGATGGAGCTACCGAAAGCGTAACGTTTGTTCCTGCTGATTCCGAAGGTGTTTACACTGTTACCGGAACCGGATTTGCAACGGGATTCACTATTGGCTTAAATGGAGTGGTTACTCAAACCGGAACTTCATATGAGACTCCAGAACCAACAAAAATTAAAGTTACACCATAATGCGAGGTGAATACAAAGGGATAGTATTTGCAGAGGGCTATAGCAAGCCCTTTGCAGATTTTAAAAAAGAGTTTGCTTCAACTCATGTTTTTAAAGATATCCCATCCGACGAAAGAGAAGCCGAACTAAAAAAAGCTCACAAAATCGCAACCAATGGCAACATTTCAACAACAACTGGCAAAGGCAAAGAAGTTGAAACCGAAAAGCCTGGAGATAAACCTTTATAAATTCATTAGAAGTATTGAAAAGGATTTTTTAGATCTCGAGAAGAAAAGGTTGTCTGTTGATCATAAAGACATTTTCGGTAATCCGATTGGTTTTTATTCAGAGAACACAGAAATCATTTCAGGAGGTAGAAAAAAAGCCGGAGATCCATTTACCGGATTAGATTCTGGAGATTGGTTCAAAGGATTCTACATGCAAGAAGTTAATGGTGTTTTGAGATTTAGTTCTAAAGACCCTAAAAACTCAATCATCCTGAGTGATGGACCTGACAATACTTGGCTTTCTGATGAATTATTCGGATTAACTGATAAAGAATTAAAGGAAGTGATCACATCTCGATTGCTTCCTTTTTTTATACAAAACGCGCGAAAAATACTTGAGCTATGACTTACGATTCACTTGACATAATTCCTTATAAAACATTCTTCAAGATCGCTGAATCTGGAAATTTCGCTTTGCTTTCTGATACTGAAAAGGATCCAGAAGTACTTTCAAAAATATGGGATTCTCTTTATGAACAACATATTGAAATTGCGGGGGCCAGTTCTCAGGAGAAGAAAACTTTTAGAATTTCTAAACAGATCAGCGCTTTGGAAACCCAGTACAAAGTGATTCTGATGGCTTGTGATGCATTAAGATTTGATTTTAGTCAAGAACTTTTTGAAATACTAACTGTTGACTACGGCTATACTCTGAGAACTACAGATGAGAAAGTTTACTACCAGGACATTGAACAAATTGAAAGAGAATCGAAAGCGCTTAAAGTAAAAATAAACACTCTTTCTAAACTGCTTCCTAAAGTTGATCAAGATCAAGAATACAGTATCGATAGGGTTATGGCTTCCTACTGTTCGATTCTGGGTTACCAGATAGGAGATTTTAACACAATCACATACATGGCCTTTTATAGCTATGAAAGTGAAGTTCACGCTAAGATAGAGTCAATCAGGCAACAAAACATTAAAAGTAAAAAAAATGGCTAATTCAGACGGTATAATTACAAGAAAACAGGTCATTGAAGATGATGCTCTAAATTGGGGACCTGTATACGCAAAGCAAACTCAAATTGCTATTGATAAAAATAAAGAATATGTTCAAGGTATTATTCAAATTGCTACTATTCAGAAAGCCATAAAGGACGCGTCTGACAATTCCTCATTTATAGCTGCCAAACAACAGGAAATATTAGCAAACCAAAAAGTTCTTCTTTCAATCAAAGAAAGAGAAGTTGCTGAAATTTCTGCTAACAAGATCAAAGCTTCTGCAATTTCGCTTCAAGAAAAAGAACGCAAAGCAAAAGAAGCATCCAATAAAACGACTTTAGATGAGAGAATTTTATTGGCTGAAACCAATAAACAATTAAAAGAAGCGGCAAGGGAAAGGCTGGGGCTTGTTGGCGCTTATGCTAAACTAAATAAAGCTAGACTTGATGCTCAAAAAAGACTTGCTGAATTATTATCTGCTGAGAAAAGTAATATTGCGGAGGTTATACTGGCACAGAGAGAATTTGAAAAACTAGATGCCAGAGTTAAAGCTGTTGATGCTGCAATAAAAAACTACTCTAAAAATATAGGTAATTATCAAGATGCATTCAAAGGTCTAAACGGAACATTGCGGGATTTAATGTCAACGTTTGGAATTGCGACAGGATTAGCTCTATTTGGACAAATTGTAAAAGACATCTTTAGTGTAATTAAAGATTTTGACAGACAATTAATTGCAGTAGGAAAAACAACTAATATTTCTGGTGAAGACTTAAAACAATTTGGTCGCGAAGTAGTAGAACTTGGAGATAGATTAAATGGTGTTACAGTTGAGGGACTAATTAAATCAGCTGAGGTTGCTGGACAGTTAGGTGTAACCGGTACCGCTAATATTTTAAAGTTCTCAGAAGCTATTGAAAAATTAAAACTGACATCAGATATTATTTCAGATGAGCAGGTTGGCCAGTTTGCCAAGTTCATCGAGGTATCATCTGACAGTTTTGAAAATGCTGATCGTTTAGCATCGGTAATTACACAGTTAGGTAACTCATTTGCAACTACTGAAAAAGAAGTTCTTGCGAATGCGACAGAGATTCAAAAAGGTGTTGCGGTATATAATACTTCGGCGCAGGGAGTTTTAGCATTAGGTGCAGCAACTTCATCATTAGGATCCGAAGCTGAGGTTTCTGCTAGTTCTATTCAAAAGACTTTTGGTGTAATTAATAAATCTATTGCGACCGGTAAAAACTTAGAAAAAGTATTAGAGCTAACAAATTTGACTCAAAAAGAACTTTCTAAGCAATTTAATAAAGATGCTACCGGTGTATTTGTGAAGTTCATTAAGGGACTTAATTCGGCTAAAAAAGAAGGTCAAAATTTAGCGGTTGTATTAGGTGAATTAGGTTTGGATGAGGTTAGGTCATTTAAAACAATTGGATCCTTAGCGGCAAACTATGATTTATTAGCAAGTGCAATGGAACAAGCTAAAAAAGAGTATATCGATAATATTGCATTAAATAAAGAAGTTGAGGCGGCTTCTGAAAGTTTATCTTCTATTTTATCCGATATAAAGGATCGTTGGGAAGCTTATATTTTAAGCGCTGATGATGCGAATTCTGGTTCACTAACTCTCGCTAAGACTTTGAAATTTGTTCGTGATAATTTCAAGGAAATCATTGATTTTATAGTAAAGTTTGGAACTGTATTGCTAACATACCTTGGGGTTCTTAGGACTGTAAATTTTGTTATTACTGCATATGGTGCATTACAAACTGCAGCAACTGCCGCGCAAATACGTTTTGCATTAGCCACCGGAATTGGAACAAAGTCAATTTTAGCACAAGCAGCTGCCGCCAGAGAAGCGATGATTGCTCAGGAAGGTTTGAATGTAGCAGTTAAGGCGACTCCATGGGGGTTGATTCTTGCATTTTTATCTGCTGCAATTGTTGCGTACATGATATTTAATGATGAAATGAGTGATGCCGAAAAAAACATTCAAAGGATAGTTGATGCTAATAAAGAACTGGAGAAATCTGAAAAAACCTATTCTGAAGCGAGAGACAAAGCCAATGCTGATCGATTTAAGGCAATTGAAGATGATATTAAACTGAGAAAGGCCAAAGGAGAAAATGAGGATAAATTAGATAAAGAAGAAATCGCAAGGAAAAAAGCAATTCTTCAAGCTTCATTAGATGTTTATTCTGAACTTAAAAAAGCGGAATTACAAAGAACCCAAACTGATATCAATAGTTCAAGACAGAGAATTATTCAGTTACAATTAGAGCAGAGTGTTTTAGAGAAAAGTGGTTATCGTGTTAGTAAACAAGGTAGAACTTCTGAAGATTTGGATGATTTAATAAAAAATGAAAAGGAAAAACTAGATCTTAAAAAGTCAAGTTTAGGTAAAAATGCAAAATTGACATCTGAAGAACAAGCGAGGTTGTTAAAACAATTGCAAGATCTAGATAAGGATGCAGCAATCAAAGATGCTGAATTTAAAAAAGAACTTTCAAAGAAAGAACTTGCCGCTTTAAGAAAAAGGTTAAAAGAGCAATTCGAACTTTGGAAAAAAGGCCTTGAAGATCTTTTTAAGTTGCAGCAATTTAGGCTTCAAGTTGGTTTGGATATGGATGATGAGATTCTTGGAAATGAGAAGATGTCGTATGATATAAGACTTGATGCTCTTGCTGATTATACGCAGATCGCATCTGAAAAAATACGTAATGCTGCAGAGTTTGAATTATCACAATTAGGAAAGTATAACGAAAAGACCGGAAAACTAATGCGTGAGCTTTCTGATTTGGAAATTAAAACTCTCTTAGAAAGTGGAGAAATTAAAAAAGAACTGACTTCTGGACAATTATTGATTGTAGAAAGATTTCAAGATGATCAAAAGAAATTGACGTTGAAAGGAGTTAAGGATCGTCAGAAAATTATCGATAGCGAAGCAGATGAGATTAAAAAACGTATTGATGCGGAAATTTTAGCTAAAGAAACTCAAATTAATAAGGCAATTGAGGCGGAGAACAACATGTTTAACGAGATCAATAAGGCTGAAAATCAATCGAGGAGAGAAAGGGAAATAGCTATTGAAGCGCATGAGCGTAAAATTTATGAGATTAGAAAAGCCTTTGCCTTAGAAGCGTTACAAGTACAAATTGACAGTCTTCAAAAAGAACTAGATCAAAATGCAAAATTGCCTAGAGAAGAGCAAATTAGCGCTGATTTAAGAAAGAAGATTGAATTTGATTTACAAAAAGCAAAAACCGATTACTCTGACCTTACTTATGAACAATATTTAGACCTGAATAAAGATAAAATTGAGCAAGAAAAATATACTGCTGAAAAGATTTTAGAAGTATCTCAAGAACTTACAAATTCATTGTCCAATCTAACTAATGCTATTTTCGATGCTAAGATCCAAAATATTGAATATGAGCAGAAAAAAAACGATGAGTATTATGCAAAACAAATTGAGTTAGCTGGTAAAGACGAACGCCAAAAAGATCTTCTTCAAAAGGAACGTGATAAAAAGAATGATCTCTTAGAAAAAAAGAAGCGTAAAGAGCAAGAAAAGCAAGCCATATTTAACAAGGCACTAACGGTTGCTCAAATAGGATTACAGACGGCTTTAGCAATCATTACAGCAGCTGCAGCAACTGCACCAACGTTTTGGGGAGTTGCTATTGCGGCCACTATTGGAGCAGTTGAACTTGGAGCTGCTCTTGCAACACCAATCCCTAAATACAAAGATGGTCGTAAAGGTGGTCCAAAAGAAGTTGCGATGATTAATGACGGAGGTGTAACTGAGGTCGTGGAATCTAAAGATGGATCTGCTAGGGTTTATTCCGGAAAGAATAGAATTGTTCAACTTTTAGAAGGCGATACTGTGCACAAATCCTTTGATGATTATAACAAATTGCAGAGAGCTGCTATGTTGGCCAGTCTCAACATGGAAGGAAGAAACATGAGCGATTTCCAAGCTTCTCAATATTTTGAAGCTTCTTACGGTAAAGAATTGCTTGAAGAAATGAAATTGACTAGAAAAGCTATTCAAAATCAGAAGCAGCCAGTTTATCAAGGACCTAAAATCGATATTCCTCATTCTATTTGGAAATCAAAAAACACTAATTGGAACTAATGGGAAATATAAATCCACAATATAACAACCGTGTTGAGTACATCCTGAAAAATAAAAATTTTGGGGAGTTGGTAACTATTGAGCCAATTGGATGGACAGACGATGATAAGGAATATTCACGTCATGAAAAATATGACGGAATAGTTGCGAAGTTTTCAAATTCATTAAAGTTCATCGGTGATGCTGCAGAATATATTCAACTGATTTATGATATCGACGGGATTATGGCTGATGTCGAATTGACTCGAAGAGAGAGACATCCACAAACTGACGTTTGGACATTGACTTATTCTGGCTTTTTAGATCTTTCAACCTGGAGTAGAGAAAATAGAGTGCAAGTGATGGTAAAATTTAATTCCGGGGGATTAGAACAGGAACTAAAAGCCCGGGAATCCGAAAGTGTTGAAGTTGATCGAACTTCAACATTTAATGATACTAAGATTCCGGAATTAAATACAATCGATGTTGAATTAGACGGTAGACGAATTTTTCTGCAAACAAAATTTGCAACTAAGGCCAGTGATAATACAGCAAAATTAAGTAATCAAACAAACGGTAATACCAGAGGTAGTACGATCGCTGTTCCTCTTTCACTGGTAAATAAGTCACATGAAAGTGCACAAGCGCCGGTTCAAGGTGTATTAGTTGGAGATAATTCTTGGGATAGATCAGGAAGAGCGGAGCCAGGAAACTTATTTTTTGCTATTTCAGATCGAGATCGCGATTTAAAAGTAAATATCAAACTTACTTTTAAAGTAAACATAACAAATTTCGATGATGTTAATCATTTCACCTTTTGGGCCAGAATTGGTAAGTATAAAGATGGAGCAGAATATAATTTTAAGGAAAATATAATTTTATTTTCAAAGGACTCCTATTCGTCTTTAAATGGAAATACTTTCAGTGTGAATTTTGATAGTACCATCGAAGTTTTAACTGGTGAAAGTTTACAACTTGTGTTTGATCAGAATTATGATGGTGCGAATGGCCATAGTTCACATTTAGATATTACAGTTTCCGATGTTGTTTGTAAAGTTGATATCGATGAAGATAGCTTTCAGGAAAAGTCTACAACGAAAGCAATTTTGGCCCATGAATTAGCTGATCGTTTAGTTTCAATTTCGACTAACAAAGAGCGCGTATTTTATTCTGATTATTTTGGTAGAAAAGATTTAGGATATGCAGTTGACGGCCCTGGCGCATATATTGCTTTTACTCATGGTTTTTGGGTTCGAAAATTCGATAAGTTTCCAATTCCACAAGAAGAAACTATTACTCAAGATAAAGTTACAAATCTATTCAAGCCATTGACAACATCATTCAGTGACTTTTCGACTTCTGCTACTGCAGTCTTAAATATTGGAATTGGCATCGAAACAATTGGAAATAAGGAAGTCGTGAGAATTGAAGAAAAAAGCTATTTCTATAATCGAAATGTAACTATTAGGCTTCCTAACCAGGTAAAAAATGTAAAAAGGAAAGTAGCTACTGACAAGTATTATTCTGCTTTAGAATTCGGTTATGAGAAAGGCGGCGATTATGAAGAAGCAGTTGGATTGGATGAATATAATGTGAAATCTAATTTTTCAACGATCATCAGCAGGCTTAAAAATGTTTATATCCAGATCTCAAAATATAGAGCCGATAGTTATGGAATGGAGTTCGCCAGAAGAAAACCAGCTTCATTAAATGATACTGAAGATTCCAGCTACGATGAAGATATCTTTTTTTTAGATCTAAAGAGAGGACCATCACCAACGTACGTACAGCGTAAATGGCAGGATGATTTCGAGCAAGTTCCGACAGGTATTTTCAGCCCGGAGACAGCCACAAATTTAAGATTCTCACCAGTTAATTGTTTATTGCGACACGGTTGGTGGATAGCAGCTTCAGTAATTAAATATGCAACTGATAAATTGAAGTTTGGTTCATCCACTGCAAACAGATTGCTTAAAACAAGGCTGATTGGCCGCAATGAATATGCTGAGAATGGTGATATTCTAAATTCAGAATTGCCAACTGCTCGTTTTATTCCTGAGGAAATTGAATTTGAACATATTTGCGATTTTGATGTTCTACAACAGATCAATGGTACCACAACAATCTTAGGTAAAGAAGTAATAAATCTATACGGTTTGATTGAATTTATAAATGAAAACGGCGAAAAGGAGAGAGCTTTCTTCTTGAACATAAAACCTAACGGTAAAGGACAGTTTAAAGTTTTAAAACTAAATAGATAATTCATGGCATATTCTAAAATAACAATACAATTTAACTCAATTCCGATTTTCAATGAATCAATTTATTTTGATCAAAGAAATGATGTGTATTCAAATTTTTATAGAGAAACATTCCGAGATAAAAGGTTAGGTTCTTATCAGGCAGAACAGCCGAAGTTTAACTATGAAAATGAAACATATATGGGATATGCTTCGGATTTTTATAGGACTGCATTTAATTTAGATTATAACAGTGGTAATCTATACACAGTACAATCTATTAGAGGAGAAGTTGGCTCAGGAATTGGTACAGTAATAATAACTGCTAATTTTCCGAACGCATTTTTTACCGATGCTTCTGCAGATGGTGACGTTACTATTATAATAGAGAATGAACCAGCATTGCCGGATTTCAATATTACGAATGTCAGTTTCTCTCAAAGTTCGACTTTGCCTTGTCAGAATGTAAAAGTTAACGTGACTACAGATCACTTAGCTACGAAAGTAATTGGCCCCGTTTCAATTAATCCTAACACAAATAATCCATTTTCATTTGATTGGCTGCGTGGTGATACTGTGAATCTGGTTATTGAAGATTCAAACGGACAGCAAGTGTCACAAAGTCTCTCGCTACCAAGTTTATTGAACGCAAGTAATTTTTTGATTAACGTAAATAACAGTCCAAATGGTGCAACGGTTGTGATTGAAAATATTAATACATCCGGGTTGAATCTTGAGTATTCTTTAGACAATTCAACCTGGCAAACATTAAACACTTTTTCAGGTCTGGAAGTAGGTAATTTTACTTTGTATGTTAGAGATCAATTAGGATGTTCTTTTAGTAAAGCTTTTTCAGTAAGTGAGTTTGGAATACAAGTCCCGTATTTCTACATGTCGAAAGCAAACGCAATAAGATATGCCAATAGAATTACCTGGGGAGATTCAGCAAATTATAAAACAGATGAAAATACCTTAAGCTTCGAAGTAGATGTAGATGTTCCTTATAAAGAAGTTCAACAATTTCAAAGTGCTGATATTGTTCCAACACAGTTTAAATCTAATTATAGCAATATTGTAGCGAAAATTATTAAAGAGGATCTTTCAGAAGTTACTATTCCCATCGCAAAGAAAACAAGTAACATTGGTATTAAAGACAAACGTGATGCAAGGAAGTACAATTTAGGTGACGGTAGAACAGGAATATACTTTTTGTCTGGAAACACATATAATTATGATACAAATGCTGTTACCGGAACATACTCTTTAAATGGTAATTTGCCAGAATGGGCCATTATTGGTAATTATATTGTGGTTTCTAACGCTTGGTTTCTAATTGAGGAAATTGTTTTTGATGAAACAAAAAGCGCCGATGTTGTGATCTTCTCACAAAGTTATACCGGACCGGAAATTAATCTTGTAGTCGGTTCTATTTTTAATAGGTTCAATTATGAGGTTTATGAATACTATATTGACATGGTTGACTATATTGATCAACATTTCAGTGTTCAACTTGTAAATTCAGATCCAAATTTTACCACAATTAGACATCTGAGTGAAGAGATCTGGTGTAAGGTGAAACATGAGGATACTATAGAAATTAAATACAGAAATACGACAAATACTGATGTGTTTTATGCAACCGGCATTGAGTTCAAAGTAAGAGTGCCGCTCACTATTCAAAAAGGTGTGCCGGATGAAGACAGTGAAATTCATAAAACGGACACTGATACAATTCTTTTAACTGCTGATTTATATGAGGGTGATCAATTTGTTTTTGAACCGACTAGCAAAGAAATTTGGAAAAAAAACATGATCGCCTTATCTCATGAAAAAGTATGGGTAAATGGAGTAGGATATGTCAAAAACGGAAGCTTTAGCACTGAGGGGCCATTAGAGAAATCAAACCTTTATGTTTTAACTGCTAATATGCTTAAAACAGGTAATGTCTATAATTCACAAGGCAGCGGCAATATTGATTTTGATGGAAGTCAAGTTGAGGTACCAAGATTAATTTCGACTGAATCCGGATATGTAAGTTACTAAAAGAAGAAAGCCTCTAATTACTTAGAGGCTTCAATATTATTTGTTCAAATCTTTAAACTGTTTTCCATCAACATGTACACTTCTGTTGTCATGATAATGATGGTGGTGTACAATTGTTGTTGAATTATCAACATATTTCTTCGAGTCGTCTCTATCTGGGAAAAGAGCATTTCCAATGCCTTTGCCGATCATCCAACAGCCTCCTACAACAACGAAAAAAAGTACAAGTATAAATCCCATAAAGCAAAGTTATTAAATATTAATCTTTTAGCTAATTCAATTTGGTATTTAGAATGATTCTAAATAGAATAATATTTTTTACATTTGTTGGATAAAATATTCATCATCATGAGCTTTCAATCCTTTATTACTCAACAAGTCGCTGCATTAACAGAAAGGTTGAATGCGATAGCAACCAATGCTAAGAAAATCATTGAATTACCTTGGCAATCAGTTTTGCGTCCAGAATCTGAAATACATGTAAGTGATGCCGGTACATCATTTAAAATTAAGATTCAACAAATATTTGATTGGTTTTATTCAATTCGTCAAAATCAATTACTCTCAGCAAATATTTCGATTCTTGTAAATGAAATTACCGTAGCTGCCGGCGCGCAATGGATCATCGGAAATATAAATTACGCGACCATAAGTAATTATTCATTCGCGATTGAGTATGCTGCAGATGGTTATACTCGAAATGATATTTTGGTTGCAGACAAAAACAATCATATATTTCGTGTAATTGGCCCTGAAACAGTAGGCATTTCGCCAACGCCTCCGACGCCAATTGATACGGTATTAGTGACAATTATTAATGTTACAGATTCAACGATTGGTAATACACTGCCAATTATTGGAGGCGATTATGTTCAGAAAAATGAAAGCCAAGATTATATTGTTAGTGATGGTGCAGCAACGGTTGTTGAGCAAATAAATCTAATTGATAATAGGTTATCAGTTTCTATAACTGGTGCTATTACGGATGTTAAATCGGTTCAGTTGTCAGGTGAATTTATTCGTCCTGGTAAGCCACATTATTTTAAAAACAGAACGAATCATAATGTAAAAATTTGGCATAATGCCGGAACTGGGAATATTAAATATTTCTTTCAGAATGCTGTTGATTTAGTTGTGAAGCCGAACGAGGTAATTCAATTTAATTTAAACGCTAATGATTTGTCTGCTTGCAAATTAGAATTAGTGGGTGTTGCCGGTGCTATGGGTTATGAAGAAAAATATAATGTAAAGAATTTCGGTGCGGTGGGTAATGGTTTTACTGATGATACGATAGCTATTCAGTCGGCTATCCAGGCATGTAATGATGGGGGTGGTGGTACAGTTTATTTTCCTAATGGAATTTACGCTATAAATGGTCCATTAGATTCGTTATCTCAATCACAGATATATTTTCCGTTAAATAGTTATTCAGATAGTATCAATTTAAAAACAATAAAATTACTGGGAGAGACACCTCCTAATCAATTTTCAAATCCTTTTACTCCTTCAAACTCAGCTGAGCACCCTAATACAGGCGTCATACTTAAAAGTAATTTACTTAGTGTGGGTAATGTAATTGGAAGTAGGAGCGAAGCAGTTCCGTGGGGTAATTTTAATTACTTACATGCCAAGATAGAAAATATTAGTGTTAGAGTTAGAAGTATGACAGGTACTACTGATGTAATACCAGTAGCTACTGGTATTAATATGGGAAATGTTACTTGTTATACTGGTCAATTTTTAGAAGTATGTACTACTTCTAAAATGACTACAACTTTAGAACCAGCATCAACCTGTTTAGGAGTAGTTATGCCTAAAACCAATAATTTTACTTTTTCTAGTATGACTAATTTTTACATTTTTGGTGTAAATTACGCAGTTGATTGTTATGAACACACACATTTAGATAAATTTCTAATAGATGTATGTGTAGTTGGTTTAAATATGAATTTTGTTAATCATAGTATTCATGTTACTAAAGGTTGTATAGCTCGATCAAGATACAATATACAAGCTCAAAACAGTAGTTATTTTTATATTGATCATGTTAGTTTTGAGGATGATTATTTAAAAGCTCTACCTACTCCTTCATGGAATGCTACATTATGTGATCTTTATGATGTAGATAAAACATCTAGCGGTTTAATAAGATGTCATGTAGTAAAAGCAGGTACTGGACCTGATTATTCTATTGCTTTAAGAAATAGCAGTAATACAAAGATAAAATTTTTAAAAATAAATGAATTAACAGAATTTAATGTTCTAAGTTCAGATTCACAAATAAACCCAACTTTATCCGATGCATTAGGTTATTGGAAATTTGAAGAAATATCAGGAGATTACATAGATTCATCTAGTAATGGCAAAAACCTTCTAAAAGTAAATAGCCCTACAACGGGTGCCGGTAAAATAGATAATGCAATGTTAACCGTTTCCAGTAGCTCTCAATATGCTAATGCAGGGGCTACCGAATTATCTTTAGTATCAGCTATTTCTTTTTCATTATGGTTTAGGTTGAATACAAGTTCAGCACCATTTCAAACAATATTTAATAAAGGCGATTCATCTGAAAGAGAGTATAATTTATATTATGTTAAAGCAACTAATACTTTAACATTTGCCGTGTATAATAATACAGCATTAAGAGGTCAAATAAGTATATCAGGTATTACCGAAAATACTTGGGTGCATTTTTACGGAGAAATAAATCCTAGTTTAATGAAAGCATCAATAAACAAAGGAACTCTTCAAGCCAATGGAATATCAGGGATATTATCTACTAATACTGATAAGCCTTTGTTGATAGCCGCTAGTGATACCGGGGATCATTTAAATGGCGGAGTTGATGAATTTGCTATTTTTAATAGACCTCTAACGTATTATGAGAGAAATTATTTATATAACGAAGGCGCTGGACAGTCTATTATTTAGGTTTATAAACAATAATAATAATATAATATCATGTGTATAAATAACTACATTAATTATTTAGCAAAACCATTGTTGACTGCTAAAAAAGTGACTACCACATCAAAGGGAATGGTTCTTTCAGTTCCTACACTCGCATTATTAGCGACATTTCATATAGAAGTTCAGTTGTTGATCTTTTTAGCAGCTTTATTATTGATCGACTTTGGTACTGGTATATTAGTATCATTTAAAATTGCAAAGGATAAAGCAAAAAAGGAAGGAAAGTTTGCAACAAAGCAAACAACTGATCATAAATTTTGGACACGTTTGATGTTTAAGGTTACGTTTTATTACAATGTAATTGAAAGTGAAAAATTAAGACTTTCATTGCTGAAAATGACTATGTATATGTTTGCTATAATTGGAGCAAAAACGATACAAAGTATGTTTAAGATAAAACCTTTTTCTTTTTCTTTTTCTGAAGCGCAATGGACTATTACAATTGTTGTGATAAGTATATGCTGTGTTTTTGAGGTACATTCAATTGTAATGGAAAATGTAAAGAAATTGGGATATGATTTGATTGACAAGATATTTTCGGTTTTCAGGTCTTATAAAGAAATTAAAAATGAATTTAAAGATGAGTAATTATGAATGAGATTTTAAGAATTGCAGAAAAAGAAATTGGTCAAACTGAAAAACCAGCTAATTCAAATAAAACACCGTATGGTAAATGGTTTGGTTTGGATGGTGTTGCCTGGTGTGGAATATTTGTTTCTTGGTGTTATGCTCAGGCTGGATTTCAGTTGCCTAAAATAGGGTTTTTAAAAGGTTACGCGGGTTGTCAAACTGCTGTGGCGTATTTTAAAAAAGTAAATCAAATTACAAAAGATCCAGTCGAAGGTGATATTGTTTTTTTTGATTGGAATGCAGATGGAAGATATGATCATACTGGACTTTTTGTAAAATGGATAAATGAGAAAGAGTTTCAGACTATTGAAGGTAATACTGCTGTAGGAAACGATAGTAATGGTGGAAATGTTATGAAGCGAGTTAGAAAAAACAAAAACGTAATATTTGTACATCCATGATTTCTTTTAAATTGTTAGGGGATAATATTAAGCTTGTGATTATTATTGTTTTGGTTGTGGCTGTGGTTTGGTTTTATAAAGATTACACTTTTCAGAAACTTGAAAATGTCAGACAAACAGAAAATGCAAGCCAATTAAGAAAGTCTGATAGTTTGCGTTTTACAACTCAAATTCTGAGTGAAAAAGAGATGAAAGATTATCTACAGTATCAAAATTCAGATCTTAAAAAGAAATTAGATAATGCCGGTATAAAAGCAAGTCGAATTGAAAGTATAGTTTCTAATTCATATAAGTACCAGGACACTACAAGAAGAGAAACAGATCTTTCCGGAATTGTAGAAGCGGTAAGGAATAATACTCCCATAAGTCAGGAAGTTGTAGATACCTTGAATTGTTGGACAACAAAGGGAATTATTAGTTATGAAAATAATAAGCTTAAATGGCGTGTACTGGACAGGCAGTTCAATAATAAATCTGATGGCGTTCTTTATTGGGAGCGCCGCCAATGGAAATTTTTAGGTATTAAAACTCGGTTGTTTGGTAAAAAGGAATTTACATCTCAAAATTTTGATGATTGCGGAGAAAGCCGGATAATGAAAATCGAGAAAAAGAAATAATATTATTGGCTATAAAAAAAATGTATTTAAACATTTTTTTTTGGTAATGGTATTAAGATTGATAATAATGATAATATCACATCGTTACATTTTATAAAAAAGGATTTCTATATTGATGATCGTTTTTTATAAATTAGCCGACTATAAATTAACAATTTTATGTCGTTAAATAAATCGCTGCATTTACCATATATTGATGGATTAAGAGCATTATGTGCTCTCTATGTCGTATTTTGTCATATTGCAATTCATCAAAATATTACTTGTGCAAATTTAAGTTTTATTGAGAAACTTTCAGTCCAATTCTTTTACGGAGGTCATTATGCAGTTGATTTTTTTATCGTTCTTTCAGGATACTCACTAAGTATCAAGATGGCAAATAATAACAAGTTTACATTACCAGTAAGTTCTTTTTCTTTTTTGGTTAGAAGAGCTAAAAGAATACTAATACCATACTATTTCTCTTTAATGCTGTCACTGTTATTAATATATTTTTTTATAGGAAGGAAAACAGGTACACACTGGGATATTTCGTTGCCAGTAAGTTATAAAGATATATTAGCACATTTTTTTTTAGTACACGATTTATTTGAATCTAAAATGTTCAAAATCAACCATGCATTATGGAGTATATCTGTAGAATTTAGAATATATATACTTTTCCCATTAATTCTTTTAGGTTTAAAATATTATGGTTGGATTAGAATGTTTATTATAACAATAATATTTTCATCTACATTATTCCTAATGGTTTTATTGATACAACATTATTTGAATGTCAATCTAACAGAATATTGGCCTGGTGTTAGCCCATATATAATTCTCTTTTTTCTTGGAATGTTTTCTGCAAATGTTACTTTAAATTCAGTAATGAAGCCTGTCTTACAGTGTTCTTATTGGCTGCCGTTATTTTTCTTATTATTAGTTGCTTTTATCTCACTTGCTAGTTTATTAAGATTTAGCAAATTCTATTATCAAGTAGTTGATGTCGTTTTTGGATTACTGGTTACTGTTTTTATTGTTGTAATAAATTCAGAAAAATGTAATCCTGTAAAACAACTCCTATCATCAAAAATATTGGTAAAAATCGGATCAATATCGTACAGTATTTATTTAATACATTCCCCAATTATTCAATTCGTCTGGCTTTTTATTGTTAAATCTAGTAACAATACACCAATTGTCAGTTACTATATTTTAATGGCCTTAAGTGTTCCATTGATTATTTTATTAGCTTACGTCTTTTATGTTTTGATTGAAAAGCCATTTATAAGCACAAGTAAAACTTCAAAATAGTTTGTTTAAATTGAAGGTAAATTAAAGTTTGAGTAAAGATAGATGATATGTAAGTGATTTAATTTTTGATACTTTTGTATTCGCTTTAAAAGTCAGGTGATTTCTCCATTATCTGGTTTCTATTAACTTCTTTTACAACTTTAGCATATCGTAGAGTCATCATTTTTGAAGTGTGACCATAGAGTTCACGGAGCGCATCCAATTCTACGCCTGCCAAAATCTTTTTATTTGCACCAAGATGCTTCAGAGAATACATGTTTACATTTATTTTTAGACCATCAATGATTAGCTTTCTCCATAATTTAGAAGCGCAATCTCTATTCAATCTTCGCGGTCCTGGAATGAAATCTAAATCTTTTTTTAAGCCACGATTTGTAAATTCTCTTTTTGAGCCAAATACAAAATATTCATCCGGATAATCCGATAGCGTCATTTCTTCAAAATAATTTTTCAGAAAGGGGTTTAATGGAACTATTCTTTCGATATCGGTCTTTGTTATTTCCGGAGGTAATACAATTTGTGATTTTTGTAGATTGATCATCTTTAATTTAATATGCAAAAGTTCTTCAGGTCTGATGCCGGTATGAAAGATCGAAATTATGTAGACGTAAAAACTCGGGAATTCAGCAAGGATCTTTTCTTTTATTAGTTTCACTTCTTCATCAGTTGCCGGAGTGAAAGCGGTAATTTCGCCAACCTTTAAAGATTTTATTCCGTGCGCTGGGTTATTCTCTATTATATCCCACTGCATCAATTCAGACAAAATTGCCTTTAGATAACCTAAATTTTTATTGAAAGATTTATTGGACCACTTCCGCTGCTCTTTCGTTTTCTCAATAATTAATTTTATATGGATCCTTTTAGTATCGGCCACAAGAAGCTTCGTCATATTAGTAGCTTTTAAAGCTTCCTTTATGAACTTGACTGTGCTTTTATAACCGCAAAGAGTTTTGATTCCTAGATTTGGCGTTTTCTTTTCAATAGCAAAATCTAAAGCTTCACTAAACGTCAGGCTGCTAAAATTATTTACCACATCCGGAACATTTGGATTCCATCCTTCTTTGAGTTTTTGAAGTAAAGCATCACAAATTATATTTGCTTCGGCTTCTCTTTTCTTAAGATTTGTAATGTAGT
>Ga0247805_1000518_pt1 | contig 19926 bp, 15 predicted proteins | sample UWRJL044104R1_FD_180930 | JGI IMG/M metagenome (GOLD analysis project Ga0247805, IMG submission 180930) | Plant litter microbial communities from Arlington Agricultural Research Station in Wisconsin, United States - UWRJ-L044-104R-1 | ecosystem: Environmental > Terrestrial > Plant litter >... | reverse complement strand
CCTCTTGGTTCCACGTTTCGTCACACGTATAAAACGACGCCACTTCCATCCCGTCAAACCCGAAAGCATTAAAAATTGCATTGTGCAAGTCCTCCAACGTATCGTCTTCAAGTATTGCAATATCCCGAAAAACATCCTCCTCGGCATCAAGAATAACTCTGAATTTATAAACCATAATCTGTAAATAATATTGAGACGCCAAAGGTAAAATTTATATTCTGTTTTCCCCTAAAAAGTAATCAACAAAATTTGCGTATGCATTTTCAGGAGCATCACTTTCGGTATTTGTTCCGTCCCTATTCCCGCTGCAGGAACTCGCTTCAAGCCTGTCTGATTACAGGTTTGAGAGCTCAGACAATTCCAGCATCGGGGCTGGAATAAAAACTGTAGGCATTTTTTAAACTTTAAAACCCATCTCTGGATAATTCTTGATTTAACCGACTAAAAATCTCAATACCTAATACGCTAAATCTTAATACTTTTTTTCGTAAATTTGCACTCCAAATAAAGGAAAGAAAAAGATGTTAGATAGATTGCAAATAGTAAAACAACGTTTCGATGAGATTTCAGACTTGATTATCCAGCCTGATGTAATCGCCGATCAAAAGCGTTATGTTCAGCTAAATAAGGAATACAAAGACTTGAAGGCATTGGCTGAAAAGCGCGATGAATACGTTACCATCATGGGAAATATCGACGAGGCAAATGAAATCATTGCTGACGGTAGCGACCCGGAAATGACCGAAATGGCCAAGATGCAATTGGAAGAAGCCAAGGAGCGTTTGCCAGAATTGGAAGAAGAAATCAAATTCATGCTGATTCCAAAAGATGCCGAAGACGCCAAGAACGTCATGGTCGAGGTTCGTGCCGGAACAGGTGGCGACGAGGCAAGTATCTTCGCAGGCGATTTGTTCAGGATGTACACCAAATATTGCGAAAGCAAAGGATGGAAGACTTCTGTTGTCGATATGAACGAAGGAACTTCTGGTGGTTTCAAGGAGGTTATATTTGAAGTAACAGGAGAAGATGTTTATGGAACCTTGAAGTTTGAAGCTGGTGTTCACCGTGTACAACGTGTGCCACAAACCGAAACGCAAGGTCGTGTGCATACCTCAGCAGCAACCGTAATGGTTTTGCCAGAAGCAGAAGAATTTGATGTTCAGATTGACATGAACGATGTCCGTGTTGACTTTTTCTGTTCTTCAGGACCTGGAGGACAATCGGTTAATACCACGAAATCCGCAGTTCGTTTGACGCACATTCCGACTGGGTTGGTGGCGCAATGTCAGGATCAGAAATCACAACACAAAAATAAGGACAAGGCATTTGGCGTTTTGCGTTCCCGTTTATACGAGCAGGAATTGGCAAAAAAGCAAGCCGAAGATGCTACAAAACGTACATCCCAGGTAAGTTCTGGAGACCGTTCTGCAAAAATCCGAACCTATAACTATTCTCAAGGCCGTGTAACCGACCACCGAATCGGAATGGACATTTTTGATATGGACGGTGTGATGAACGGTAAAATCCAAAAATTGATTGACGAGTTGCAACTCGTTAACAACATGGAGAAACTGAAAGAAGCCAGCGAAGTTTTCTAATCAGAAAATAGAGTAAAGAAGAAAGATAAAAGATGCCAGACAAAATAGTTTGGCATTTTTTTTAACACCTTGCGAACTTTGCGAAAAATCTTTGCGAACTTTGCGTTTAAACTGACTACAATGACTACACAACAACTGACCGAACAAATCCAACTAAAAAAATCATTCCTAAGTGTCGGCCTCGATGTGGATTTGACAAAGATTCCACAACACCTTTTGGAAACCGAAGACCCAATCTTCGAATTCAACAAGGCGATTATCGATGCCACTCACGATTTATGCGTTTCCTACAAGCCAAATGTTGCTTTCTATGAAGCCTACGGCATAAAAGGTTGGCAGGCACTTCAAAAAACCATCAACTACATCAACGAGAACTATCCTGAAATGTTTACGATTGCCGATGCAAAACGTGGCGACATAGGAAATACTTCTTCAATGTATGCAAAAGCTTTCTTTGAAGATATGGACTTTGATTCGGTTACTGTTGCTCCGTATATGGGAAAAGATTCTGTTGAACCATTCTTGGCTTTCGAAAACAAGCATACAATTTTATTGGCATTGACATCCAACGAAGGTGCATTTGATTTTCAAACCCAAAAAATAGACGGCAAGGAAGTATACAAGCAAGTTTTGGAAACTTCCAAAACGTGGAAAAACAACGAGAACCTGATGTATGTTGTAGGTGCTACAAAAGCCGAATACCTGACCGATATTAGAAAAATTGTTCCTGATAGTTTCTTGTTGATTCCAGGAGTTGGCGCTCAAGGCGGAAGTCTTTCAGACGTTTGCAAATACGGAATGAATGCCAATATAGGTTTGCTTATTGCCTCTTCAAGATCGATTATATATGCTTCGAACCAAAAGGATTTTGCTGAAAAAGCAAGAAAAGAAGCGCTGAAAATGCAACAAGAAATGGCTTCAATCTTAGCTGATCAATAATTTTTTTTTTGCCACAGATTTCACGGATTACACAGATTTTTAATCATTTTAATCCTTGAAATCTGTGGCTAACTTTACTTCAAAAAAGCTTTCAATTCTTCATAGCTTTTAATTTTCATACTCTTCTTTTCTTTCCCCATCACACTTTTTATTTGCGACGGAATAGGAAGTTTTACTTTTAAAGTGTCTTCTACGATTTCCAAGAACTTTACAGGATGAGCTGTTTCTAGAAAAACCCCAATACTTTCCGTATTCTTTTCCAATTGCTTTTTTAATCCCAGATAACCAACAGCTCCGTGAGGTTCGGCAACATATCCGCTGATCTTGTAAATATGTTTCAAGGCTTCTGTTGTTTCCTCATCAGAAAAGCTAAAAGAAGTAAAATCCTTTTCAAATGCTTTCAGATCATTACCATACATTTCTTGGATACGAACAAAATTGCTCGGATTCCCGACATCCATCGCATTTGAAATCGTTGCTTTCGAAGGTTTTGGATCGTAATTTCCATTTTCCAAAAACCTTGGAACCGTATCATTCACATTAGTTGAAGCTACAAAATGTTTGATTGGCAAGCCTAGTTTTTTGGCCAGGATTCCAGCACATATATTTCCGAAATTCCCACTCGGACAAGAAACCACCAATGGTTTTCCTGATTGCTTCAATTGTTTGTAAGCAAAAAAGAAATAAAACATCTGTGGCAGCCATCTTGCAATATTGATCGAGTTCGCAGAAGTCAGGTTCTTATGATGCAAGCTTTCATCCAAGAATGCCTTTTTCACCATATCCTGGCAATCATCAAAAACACCATCCACTTCAAGGGCAGTAATATTCTGCCCCAAAGTCGTCAACTGCTTTTCCTGAATGTCGCTGACTTTTCCTGAAGGATATAAGATTACTACCTCAACACCTTCAACACCAAGAAATCCACTTGCAACTGCTCCTCCTGTATCTCCTGAAGTTGCCACCAAGACGGTATTTTTGCTGTCGTTTTTATCTCTATTGAAATACGCCAGGCATCGTGCCATAAATCTAGCTCCAACATCCTTGAAAGCCATCGTAGGTCCGTGGAAAAGTTCTAGCGAATAAACATCCTTTTCAACTTTTACCAAGGGAAAATCAAAACATAACGTTTCGGCAATGATTTGTTTCAAGGTTGATTCTGGAATCTCATCACCAACAAATTGCCTAATTACTTCAAAAGCAATGGCTTCGTTTGAAAGGCTTTCAATAGTATCATAAAAAGTACTTTCAATTGGAGTTATATTTTCTGGAAAGTACAATCCTTTATCCGGAGCCAATCCTTGAATTACGGCTTCCCGAAAAGATACGCTTACCTCTTTATTATTTAAACTGTAATATTTCATTTATTTTCTTGCTATTAAAATGGTGTGTATTTCATTTGTTCCGTCCTTTCTAATATAATCCTTATGATTGATAGTGGTGATTTCAAAACCATTTTCCAATAATTCAGTTTGTATCGTATCCAAAGTATGGTAATAAAAATAAACCTTGTCGCCGCTGCTTCCCGATTGATATCCTGATTTTTCATAATCGCCTTCAATAAAACTTAAATACAAAATACCTTTTTCTGAAAGTAATTTTTTGGCATCCTTTATCAATTTGGAACAATCTGTTTTTGACAAATACGGAATACAGAATCCGCAAATAATGCCATCGTAAGTTGTTTTTAATTCATCAATATTTCGACTGTCCATTACTTTAAAAGTAGCTTTTGGATTATTTTTCTTCGCCAATTCAACCATATTGGGTGCGATGTCAATTCCTTCCAGATCAAAATCGGGCCTTTTAGAAAGCATATATTTCGTTATGTTTCCCGGCCCACAACCAATCTCTAGAATTTTTGGATTATGCTTCTCAATTGCTCCGCAAAAAACATCATAGGTATCATTGTATAAATCCAAATCCATAAAATGCTCTTCATATAATGAGGCAACCTTATCCCAGGTCTCAAATGTTGTCTTGTACTTATCCATAACATTTATTTAAACACAGATTTCACAGATTTTCACAAATTAAATCTGTGAAAATCTGTGTTAGATTATTTTTATCCCTTCATCATTGATCTTAGAAACGTGAATCTCATACGGTAAATTGATTCCGTCATATACTTCACACATCGCTTTGGCTACCTTTTCGGCAGTTGCTTTTCCTTTGCTTAAAGCAAAAATGGAAGGTCCGGAACCTGAAATACCTACTCCCAAGGCTCCGTTTTCGATGGCAGCTTTCTTTACCAGATCAAATGCAGGAATCAGGATGCTTCTCAACGGTTCTACAATTTCATCGTGCAGTGAACGACCAATCAGCTCATAATCTTCAGTATATAAACCCGCAATCAAGCCGCCTACATTTCCCCATTGTACGATGGCGCTTTTGAGGGAAATATTTTGCTTTAAGATCGAGCGTGCATCGGAAGTTCTCAACTCAATCTGTGGATGGATGACGGTTGCAAACATTTCAGCAGGACTTTTAATCTTGATGATGTCCAGAGGCTCATAGCTCCTTACCAATGTAAATCCTCCCAATAATGCAGGAGCAACATTATCAGCGTGGGCACTTCCGCTTGCCAGTTTCTCACCTTGCATTGCAAATTGCACCAATTCCCTATTGGTAAAAGGTTTTCCCAACAATTCATTGATTCCGAAAACGGCTCCAGCAGAACTTGCGGCACTGCTTCCTATTCCGCTTCCGGCTTTGATGTTTTTATAGATTTCTATTTCAAAACCAAACCCAGTTTCAATAGCCTCAAGCATCGCCAAAGCGGCAACACCTGCTACATTTTTTTCAGTTTCCAAAGGCAAATCGGCACCAACGATTTTTATGATCCTGATGCCTTTCTGAGCTGTTTTTCGGATGATCATTTCGTCACCAACATTATCCAGGCACAATCCGAGGATGTCAAACCCACAGGATAAATTGGCTATTGTTCCGGGAGCGAATAGTTTTATTTCGTTCATTTTTTAAGTTGCTAAGATTCTGAGCAACTGAGTAACTGAGTTTTTCCTAGCAACTAAGAACCTCAGCAACTCAGTAACTTTCTAAACATTCCCAATCCTGATCACATCCGCAAAAATTCCAGAAGCTGTTACGGCCGCTCCTGCTCCTGCTCCTTTTATAATCAAAGGCTGGTCGGTATATCTGTCAGTGTAAAATTCTACAATGTTGTCTTTTCCTTCCAAATTATAAAAGGGACTTTCTTTTGGAATAAATTGGAGGCCAACACTAGCTTTTCCATTATCGAAAGAAGCTACAAATTTTATGCGGCTTTCTTTTGCTTTTGCTTCAGCCAAAATACCTTCAAAATGGACGGAATGCTTTTTTAATGATTCGAAAAAATCTTCATTGTTGGTGGTTTCCATACATTCTTTTGGCAGGAAGCAATTGTTTTCAATTTCATCGATATCCATTTCATACCCACTTTCCCTTATCAGGATTAAAATTTTTCGGGCAACATCTACACCGCTCAGATCTATTTTCGGGTCGGGTTCTGTAAAACCTTGAACTCCTGCTTCTTTTACGACTTCTTCAAAAGAAGTATTCTCATTGAAATTATTGAATATAAAGTTAAGACTTCCGGACAAAACAGCATTGATTTTATTGATCTTGTCTCCAGAAGCAATCAGATGCTTCAAGGTATCAATTATAGGCAAACCAGCACCAACATTGGTTTCAAACAAAAATGGAGCATTATATTTCCGTGATAATTGTTTCAAATGCTGGTAATTGGAATAAGCTGATGAACATGCGATCTTATTGCAAGTCACGACCGCAATGTTTTGTTCCAGATATTGGTCATAGGTATGTGCTACAACTTCATTTGCCGTGATATCCACGAAAATACTGTTGCGGTAATTCAGTTCCTTTACTTTTGATATAAAGATTTCCTTGTTGGCAGCTTCACCATTATCTAAAGCGGATTGCCATTCCCTCAAGGCAATTCCATCTTCATCAAAATGCATTTTTCTAGAATTGGAAACGGCAATCACCCGCACATTTATCTTCAAATTATCTTTCAGGTATTTCTTTTGGTGATGAATCTGGTCGATGAATTTCTCGCCTACATTTCCAACCCCCATCACAAAAAGATTTAGCTGCTTGGTGTTGTCTTCAAAAAAGCGCTCGTGAAGTGTGTTCAGGGCTTTTTTCACATCTCGTTCATTGACCACAACAGAAATATTTCGTTCCGAAGCACCTTGGGCAATTGCGCGGATATTGACGTTGTTTTTTCCAAGGGTACTGAACATTTTTCCGCTCAAGCCTTGATGGTTCTTCATATTCTCGCCAACTAATGCCACAATGCAAAGGTTTTTCTCAGCCATGCAAGGATCAATCTTATACTGGCTGATTTCTAATTCGAATGCCTTATCAATTGCGGATTGTGCTTTTTCAGCATCATTGTTTTGTATTCCTATACAGATAGAATGTTCTGAAGAAGCTTGCGTGATGAAAATAACGTTGATGCTTTCATTCGACAATGCTTCAAACAAGCGCTTGGAAAACCCTGCAACACCAATAATGCCCGAACCTTCAATCGTCAGCAATGCTATTTCACCAATATGGGAAATTCCTTTTACAGGATTGACTTGGTAATTGATTTCATTTGAAATGCAAGTTCCTTCCTCGTCTGGTTCGAAGGTATTTTTAATCAGGATTGGAATATTCCTATTTAGAACCGGCTGTATGGTTGGCGGATACAACACCTTTGCGCCAAAGTGAGACAGCTCCATAGCTTCCTGATAAGATATTTTTTCAATTGGCTGGGCCTGCTTGACGATTTTCGGATTGGCAGTAAACATGCCGTTCACGTCGGTCCAAATTTCGAGACGGGAAGCATTCAAAGCTGCTGCAATAATTGCGGCCGTATAATCGGAACCACCACGCCCAAGAGTCGTATTGTTTCCATCTATTGAAGAAGCTATAAAACCTGGCAGAATGGTAACTTGAGTAATATTTGAATGAAAAAAATCGGCAATCAATTGATTGGTTAGTTCAAAATTGACGATTGCCTTTCCAAAATGATTATTGGTTTTTATCAATTCGCGACTGTCCTTGTATGTACTATTTGGAAGTTGTTGTTTCAATGCCTCGGCAATGATGTAGGACGAACACAACTCTCCAAAACTTAAAATGGTGTCCGAAGTCCTGCTTGATAATTCTCCCAAAAGGAAACAACCATCAAGCAGGGTTTCCAAGTGGTTGATGATTCTTTTTACATGACTCAACAACGCACTTTGTTCTCCTACAGGAATAAGTTCCTTGATCGCTTCAAGGTGCTTTTTCTCAATTTCTGCAACAATTAATTTGTAATCGTTGTCTTTAGCTGCCGCTCTTTCAGAAGCTTCCAAAAGCAAATCCGTTACACCGCTAAAGGCAGAAACTACTACCGTCAGTTGCGAATCCTGTGCTTTTCTTTTTATGATATCAAGGACGAGTTTGATGTTTTCGGCATTGGCTACGGAAGTTCCTCCGAATTTTAATGTTCTCATTGTTTTTGCTTATGGTATTGAAATACTGCGATTATAAAAGGTTTGCTTTTCTTTTGAAAAAGAATAAATGCAATTAGGATTATATGTGAAATATACCCCTAAGGGGTAGTCGTAGTAGCTGTAGTAGTGCCAATGGAAAGTACAACCGCAGTTTGGGTTGTTATCGAAGATTGATATTTAACTTTATGGTTTGACATCTTGTTTTCCAAATGTACATTTTTATAACACCAATACAACATTTGGTAAAATTATTATCAAAAATTTAAAAACCGTCTCCATTTGGATCTATTTCAAAAATGTTCGCTGCCTTTTTTATTCGAAAATTAGAGAATTCTTTATAAACAAGATACTTGTCTTGATTTCATCTCATTGTTTTGGATCGTGACAAACCTACTCTCAGTATTATTTTTAAAAAAAACATAGTGAAAGTCGATGGTGAAGAAGGAATTAGACCGGTTTCCGAAAACGTTATCGCAATAGGTTAATATTATCGAAATATTATCAACAAATGTTGCTTTTTAATAACGGTTTGCGGAATTTTGAAACCTCAATTAAATACACCAAATGGATACTACGCATTATATCAGTTCAAATATGCTTACGCTGGAAGAAATCCAGCACATACTGTTTGAACAGAAGACCCTTGAATTATCAGAAGAAGCAAAAGTCAACATACAAAAATGCCGTGATTATCTTGATAACAAGATGAAACTGCACGGCGAACCCATCTACGGAATCAATACCGGTTTTGGATCGTTGTACAATATTAAGATTTCGAATGAAAACTTATCTCAACTGCAAGAAAACCTTGTAAAATCACACTCTTGCGGAACTGGGGATGAAGTACCTCACGAAATAGTCAAGTTGATGCTGTTGCTTAAAATCCAATCGCTGAGCTACGGAAATTCAGGTGTTCAATTGATCACAGTTGAGCGTTTGATTGACTTTTATAATAATGATATCCTTCCTGTTATTTACACCCAAGGTTCATTGGGAGCTTCTGGAGATTTGGCACCTTTGGCACATCTTTCATTGCCTCTTTTGGGTGAAGGTGAAGTGTATTTCAAAGGAAAAAAAGTACATTCAAAAGATGTGCTTGAACATTTTGGATGGAAAGCGATTGTTCTTCAATCAAAGGAAGGTCTGGCATTGCTAAACGGAACCCAATTTATGAGTGCTTATGGAGTGTATACTCTATTAAAAGCTTGCAAATACTCCTATTTGGCCGATTTGATTGGAACGATTTCCTTGGAAGGTTTTGATGGAAGAAAAGAGCCTTTCAATGAACTGATTCACTTTATCCGACCCCATAAAGGACAGATTGTTACCGCCAATCGTGTGAACGAATTCTTGGATGGAAGCCAGATTATTACGCAAGCGAAACAACACGTTCAGGATCCCTATTCGTTCAGATGTATTCCTCAGGTGCACGGTGCTTCAAAAGACGCCATTGATTATGTGAAGAAGGTTTTCAAGACGGAAGTAAATTCTGTTACCGATAATCCTAATGTATTTATTGAAAGCGACCAGATTATTTCGGGTGGTAATTTTCACGGACAACCATTGGCGTTGGCGTTGGATTTTATGGCGATTGCCTTATCTGAATTGGGTAGTATTTCTGAAAGAAGAACGTATCAATTGATTTCTGGATTGAGAGGCTTGCCTGCTTTCCTGGTTGATAATCCGGGATTGAATTCTGGTTTTATGATTCCGCAATACACGGCTGCAAGCATTGCTAGCCAGAACAAACAGTTGTCAACTCCCGCAAGCGTTGACAGTATTGTTTCCTCAAACGGACAGGAAGACCACGTGAGCATGGGTGCGAATGCAGCCACAAAAGCGTTGAAAGTGATGGAAAATTTGGAGCGTATCTTGGCTATTGAGTTGATGAATGCATCCCAGGCAATTGAATTCAGACGTCCGTTGCAATCGAGCGATTTTATTGAGATGTTCTTGAAATCGTACAGGGAGGAAGTTCCGTTTGTATCGGAGGACCGCATCCTGCATTATGATATTCAGAAGACGGTTGCATTTTTGGACAGTTTTCAAATAGAAGAAGGTTTGTTTAATTAGATGTTAGACTTTCTTAGATTCTTAGACTTATTTTAGATATAATCCCGGGCTTGATGTTCGGGATTTTTTTTGATGTAGAATATCTTCTATCAATTTCAATTATGTTAGAATTGAAAGATTCCATTTTCATGCAAGTCGTTTTAAAATCATTATCCTTACTTTTGAATATTAATAATTAAGAAATGAAAATCATTATATCGCCTGCAAAATCGCTTGATTTTGAGACTGAAATGCCAACCCACCGTTTTACCAAGAGTGCTTTTATGAAGGAAACCAAATTGGTGAACAGCATCATCAAGAAAAAATCACCAAAGGAATTGTCCGAGCTTATGGATATTTCCGATAATCTGGCAGAACTGAACTGGAAACGCAACAAGCAATTCAAGACTCCTTTTAATACAACAAATGCCCGACCTGCCATTTATGCTTTTAATGGTGATGTCTATGTAGGTCTGGATGCCTATACCATTCCAACTGAAAAAATAGACATGCTTCAGGATCGCTTGAGGATTCTTTCAGGATTATATGGTTTGTTGAAACCTCTTGACTTGGTACAGCCCTATCGATTGGAAATGGGAACACAATTGCCAATTGAAGGAAGTAAGAACCTTTATGAATTTTGGAAGGAAAAGCTAACCACATCATTGAACAAGGAATTGAAGAAAGGCGAGCTGTTTGTCAACTTGGCCAGCAAGGAATATGCCAGTGCAATTGATTTCAAGGCTTTGAAAGTTCCTGTGATCACGCCTGAATTCAAGGATTATAAGGATGGTAAATTAAAAATCATCAGCTTCTTTGCGAAGAAAGCACGCGGGATGATGGTGCGCTATATCGTTGATACGGATGCGAAAACCATCGATGATTTGAAAGGATTTGATTATGACGGTTATCGCCTTGATGAAAATCTCTCGAAAGGGAATGATTTGGTTTTTACACGATAATTTTTTTTCTGTAGTAATGAAAATGCTGGCAAAACCAGCATTTTCTATTTATAGGCGTTTTCTTGTTTTTCTAGTATTACTGTTTGATTATAGGGAAGGTTTTTACTTCAAGCTAAAAAATATTTAGCAGTGTTTTTAAGGGTTTTGATGAATTTATTCAAAAAAATAGAATAAAAACGCAACCTTTTACTCTTTTTTGGCTCTTATTTGTATAACATCAAATTTAAAAAACCAACCCTATGAAAACAAAATTTTTAACCCTTTTTGCATTCGCCCTGCTATTAAGTTCGTGTGTTGGCGACGAAGATATGCCCGGCTCTGCTGCTCCTCAAGACAACAAGGTACTTTTACTGAAAGTAGATTATACCACAAATGTTTTTGAAGGAGGAAAAGAATTGATCTTTAGTGATACGACTTCAACTTTCAATGTTGAAGTAGAATACCAACAGCCAAGTGATTTTGGAGGCATCCAACTTTACTACAAAGAACTTGATGCCAAAATATTTGACGGAACTATCGTTTGGAATGGAACAGGAGGAATTACTTATCCGGAAAGTTTTGAGCCGGCAAGCAGTTTCGAAGTTACGCTTACAAATGATTTTGTATTTCCAACTGAAGGTTTTGAAAATGTCTTCAACCCTACTCAAGAAACCTACGATTATCAAACCATCTGGAGTGCGGTTCAAAGCTTGGTGAAAGCACGTGAATTTGTGTATTCAAATCCTGAAGCGAAGGCTAGGATTTTCCTCTACACGCCAAGTGTTGGAGTTGGTAATCCTGAAGAATGGGATTGGATCATCATCCTTAAAAATTAGATTATTGCACGTTCATAATTTTTTGTTTTGTTTTAATTGGAAATGCGTTTCATCCTTATGGTGAAGCGCATTTTTTATTTTGTAAATAATTAACATTTTTTGGTAACAAATCTTGCCGTGACTCGTCAAACACTAAAACCTAAAAGACAATCATCTTGGAAACTATATTATCAATCAAAAATCTTCACAAGCGTTACGGTTATGTACATGCCGTAAACAACGTTTCTCTTGAAATTCAAAAAGGCAATGTATATGGCATACTTGGTCCGAATGGAAGCGGAAAATCTACCACTTTGGGAATCGTGCTGAATGTTGTGAACAAGACTTCGGGTGAATTCAGCTGGTTCGACGGAAAAGTTGATACGCACGAGGCTTTGAAAAAAGTAGGAGCCATTATTGAACGCCCTAACTTTTATCCCTATATGACGGCTCAGGAAAATCTGGAACTGGTGTGCAAGATAAAAGGAATCAACTACGCCAAGGTTCAGGAAAAACTGGAACTTGTAGGCTTGATGGAACGAAAAGACAGCAAATTCAGGACTTTTTCATTGGGAATGAAACAACGCTTGGCAATTGCTTCTGCCCTATTAAACGATCCTGAAATTCTTATCCTGGATGAGCCAACCAACGGTCTTGATCCGCAGGGCATTCATCAAATCAGGGATATCATCAAGTTTATTGCTTCGCAGGGCACTACGATTTTGCTGGCTTCGCACTTGCTGGATGAAGTAGAAAAAGTGTGTTCGCACGTTTTGGTCCTGCGCAAAGGACAGATTCTTTATTCTGGAAGAGTGGATGGCATTAGTGCCAACGAAGGTTTCTTTGAATTGGCCTCTGATGACAATCAGACTTTAAGAAATGTAGTCGCAAACCATCCGGCTGTAGAAAAAGTGGCGGAAGAAAACGGAAAGATATTGGTGTACCTGAAAAGCGATGTGACTGCTTCAGCCCTGAACCGCTTTCTTTTCGAAAACAATATCGCCCTGAACCATCTTGTAAAAAAGAAAAACAGCCTGGAAGAGCAATTTCTTGAACTTACGAAAAATCATCCCTCAAAAAACTAAAACAAAATGAAAAGATTACTCTCTATAGAATTACAAAAAATATGGAAGAACAGGGCAAGCCGTGTTTTAACGCTGACTTACTTTATCCTATTGACTTTTATCGCCTTGATTGCTTCGATAAAATTTGACATTGGAAACTTCAAACTGCATTTTGCAGAACTGGGAATCTTTAATTTTCCGTATATCTGGCATTTCACAACTTATATCGCCGCAATACTGAAATTTTTCCTTGCCATCGTCATAGTCTCGATGATGGCAAATGAATACAGCTACGGAACGTTGAAGCAAAACTTGATTGATGGAATGAGCAAGAAAGAATTTGTTCTATCAAAATTCTTGACCGTTGTCTTATTTGCCTTGGTTTCAACTGTCTTTATTTTTATCCTTTCGCTGATACTGGGATTGATTTTTTCTTCCTATACAGAGTTTGGAATTGTCTTTTCTGATCTTGAGTATTTGCTGGCCTACTTTGTAAAGCTTGTCGGTTTCTTCTCCTTCTGCCTATTTTTGGGAATTTTGGTGAAACGCTCCGCCTTTGCTATTGGCTTTCTTTTTGTTTGGAACATCATTGAAGCAATAATCATTGCTGTACTGAACTATCAGGTATTTCCAACCAATGACTATGATAGAAACTTTACACAGTTTTTGCCCCTTGAATCAATGGCAAACTTGATCGTGGAACCATTTACACGACTGTCTGTTGTACAGAATATCGGAACGCAAATCGGGATTGAAAATTTAAAGCAGTATGGAGTTGATTTTTCTGCGGTTTTAATCGTAACAATATGGATCGTTATATTTATGTTAATGTCATACAAACTATTAAAAAAACGAGATTTATAGTATCTTTGCAGGTACTATGAAACATAAGAATTACCCCTTTTACATACTGTTTCTGTTATGCTTTTCTGCATCAGTTTCTGCTCAATATATTACCGTTGACGACAACGCCCCATTTGATGATTTAGTTAGAAATGTCCTGGTAAATAATCCTTGTGCGAATGTTTCCAATATTTCAGCTTCAGCCTGGTCCTTTGGATCGGGGAACTCTTATGGTTATTTTACTTCAGGAACCAGTACATTTCCATTTGCTGATGGTGTGTTGCTCACAACAGGACAGGCTGCAGGAGCAATTGGCCCGAACAGCAGTATATTGAGTGATGGACCTACCAATTGGCTTGGAGATAGCGATTTGGAACAGGCCTTGGGAATTGGCGGTAGCTCAATAAACGCTACAGTTCTGGAATTTGATTTCTTGCCTTTGGCTAATAAGATCAGCTTTGATTATATTTTCTCATCAGAGCAGTATTTGAGTAATCCTTCTCCCAATCAATGCAATTACACAGATGGATTTGTTTTTCTTTTAAAGGAAGTGAACGGAACGGCTGGTTATCAAAACTTGGCCGTTATCCCAGGAACCAATACATCCGTAAAAACCAATACCGTACGAGGCACCGGAACCATTTGTCCTGCAGCGAATGCAACATATTTTGATGCTTTTAATGATTTTGAACATCCAACCAATTATAATGGACAAACCGTTATTATGAAAGCTCAGGCAAATGTAACGCCGGGAATTCTGTATCATATAAAATTGGTCGTTGCAGATCAAGGGAATAACTTATATGATTCTGCTATTTTTCTTGGCGGAGGTAGTTTCAAGATAGAAAAAGATCTTGGCCCTAACCGATTGCTTGCAACAGGAAATCCGCTTTGTGATGGGGAAGATTATCCATTGGATGCAACCGAACCCGGCAACAATACCTATCAATGGTATAGAAACAATGCAGTCATAAGTGGAGCTACAAATCCGATTTACAACGTGACTAACAATGAAGGCGGTACTTATACAGTTGAGATTACGTACAATGCTTCTGCTTGTATTTCCAAAGGTGAAGTTGATCTGGAATTTTCAGCACCTGTTATTGCCAATCAGGCGACATTGGTTCAATGTGATGACGATAATGATGGAGTTACGGTTTTCAACCTTGCAAAAGCTGACAATCAAATTATAGCTGGAAATCCTAGCTTGTCAAGTCCTGTTTATTATGAAAATCAAACAGATGCAACACCAATATCAAGCCCAACTTCTTATACAACCACTGCTCCAAAAACCATTTATGCAAGAGTAAGCAATTCTTATGGTTGCTTTATTTTTGTAGAAGTAGTTCTGGAAATTTCAAACAACAATGTACCTGCTCCCGCTCCTGTTGTGGTTTGTGACGATACGGATGGAACAAAAGATGGCATCTATGAATTTGACCTAACCACAGATGTTACCCCATTTGTTACTGATGGGCTTCCTGGGGGTTTGAATGTTGTATACTATCCAACCCAGAACAATGCTATAATTGAAACGAATGCTTTGGCCAATAACTACAGCAATGTTACTCCTTCTCAGGAAATAATCTGGGCAAGGCTTGTAAACGGGCCTGAATGTTATGGCGTGATCCCTGTTACACTGACAATCAATAGTTTTACAGCTCCAAATTTCGAAGATGAAGAAAAATACCTTTGCGATGGTTTCAACAGCATTACCTTATCTGTTCCCGATATTTTTGAAAGTTATCTTTGGGACGATGACAATCAATCTCAAGCGAACAGCATTGTCGTTACTTCTGCCGGGGAATACAATATCATTGTTACGGGATTAAATGGCTGCTCTGATACTAAGAAATTTATCGTAAAACCATCAGGACAAGCCACTATCACATCTGTTGAAATTAATGACTTTCACGGAGGCGACAATTCGGCATTGATCAATTATTCAGGTCTTGGAGAGTATCAATTTTCTATTGATGGCATTACTTATCAAGATAGTCCACTTTTTATAAACTTGCCATCTGGAGCTTATACTATTTACGTTAAAGACATTAATGGTTGTGGCATCAAGGAGAAAGATATTTTTGTATTGGATTATCCCAAATTCTTTACGCCAAATGGAGACGGTTATAATGATATTTGGGGAATTGATTATCTGAAAAGGGAATATCCAGAGGCAATCATATCTGTTTTTGATCGTTATGGAAAATTACTTTATAATTTTTCCGGAGAAGGAGATGGCTGGGACGGAAACTTTAATTCAAAGCCCCAACCTGCTTCCGATTATTGGTTTGTCATCAATTTAAGAGATGGACGAGTGATTAAAGGTCATTTTTCTTTAAAACGATAGCTGACTATTAAAATATTACAATAAATTTGTTGTTCAATTTTATAAAATGATCAAATCAAACTACTTATTTATATTCCTGTTCCTTTTTATAGCATCAAGTAGCAATGCTCAAAATGATTGCGTTGATGCAATTGTGGTTTGCGGGAATACGGGCTTCGAAGGCTTAAGCGCTACAGGTGTTGGAATTCAAGAACTTAATGGAAACAACAATTGTGGGAGTTTTGAAAATAATAGTATTTGGTTGCAACTTTCAATAGACAACGGAGGCACTTTGGGCTTTACATTGACACCCGAAAGCACGAACATCAATGTCGATTTTGATTTTTTTGTATATGGTCCGAATGTTTCCTGTGGAAATATTGGCCAGGCCATCAGATGTTCTACCATCAATCCTGTTGCCATAGGAGCTACCAATAATCTAACAGGAATGAGGGATACTGCCTCCAACCAACAAAGCGAAGGTCCAGGAGCATCTAATCCTGCTGATAACGGTTTTGTAGAATGGCTTACTGTGAATGATGGAGAAACTTATTTTCTTATTATTGACAGACCGATTGGAACCAGTAATTTTTCACTTACCTGGACAGGAACTGCTACATTCAACCAGCCTCCTACTTTTCAGATTCCTGTAGGGACTGCTTTAAATATTGAAAAATGTGATACGGATCCCATTCAGGATGGCTTTACGTCATTTGACTTGGAGCAAAATACCAATACAATCATTGGAACACAGACAGGCGTTGCTGTTACCTATCATCTCAATCAAAATGATGCCTTGACTGATGATGCCTCCATAACTGGCTCGACAAACTTTACGAATACTTCCAATCCTCAAACTATTTTTGCTAGGATTACGAATACGTCAACTGGCTGTTTCAGCATAAGTGATTTCACCATTGAAGTCATCAATTCTGTAAATATTCCCGGAGACAGTTTTGCCATATGTGATGACACTACAGATGGAGATGATGGCAACGGACAAGGGACTTTCAATTTCAATGATGTCACTGCGGCAATAATGGAAGGAGAAGACTTGACAGGACTTGCAGTTGATTATTATACTTCCAGTAATGATGCAATAGGCAATACTGGTGCTTTTTCAGCTACCTACTATAACAACACTCCCAATCAGGAACAGGTATTTGTAAAAATCACAAATACGGACGGATGTTTCAGGATAAAAGCAATTGATCTTATTGTAAATCCTCTTCCCCCGAAAGTTACCACTACATTGGTTCAATGTGATTCTGGCTTGAATCCTGATGGCATAACATTATTCAACCTCAATCAGGCTGTTGATTCTTTGACGAATGGTGATAGTAATCTGAGGGTATCCTTTTTTGAAAATGGAAATCCAATTGATGCCAACTATACCAATACGTCAAATCCTCAGCAAATAGAAGCTTTGGTAACTAATAACAGGACTGGATGTTCCAGCTTCAGTGTTCTAAATCTTGACGTAAATGTTCTTAACCAAGTTGTAACAATCGATCCACTTTGTGATATCGTGGATATAGAAGATGGTTTCAGGTCTTTTGACTTGAACACTTCAAGTCTGGTTTTATCTGGGACAGAAACTGCAGTTTTCTACGAAACACTTAACGATGCCTTACTGGAACAAAATGCAATTCCAAACCCTTCTGACTATACCAACACAACCGCCTACGATTCAACAGTCTATGCCAGGGTTGAAGATGGAAATGATTGCTCTGGAATAAGCTCGATTCGATTAATTGTAAATAAATTGCCAAATGTTGTCAGGCGAGGTGATGATGACATCTACGTTTGTGCCAATATCCCGCTAAAATTCATTACGCTTAATGCAGCTATATTGCAAGGTAGTCAAAGTGATTATACTTATGCATGGTTCAGAGATGGAACACCATTACCCCAGACTTCCTACAGCATACAAGTCAACCTGCCAGGAATATACACAGTAGACGTTACCAATACGGACGGTTGTACAATAACCCGAACAATGCCAGTCCTGAACTCCAGTGATGCAACTATTGAAGAAATCATTGTTCAGGATGTTACAATAGAAGTCAACACCATAACAATTGTACTGGATGCATCAAGTATAGGAAATTATGAATACAGCTTGGATTTTCCTGAAGGTCCATTCCAGCAATCAAACTTTTTTGACTATGTGCAATCTGGTATCCATACGGTCTATATAAGAGACATCAATGGATGCGGAATGGTACAGGAGCTGGTTGTTGTTATTGGCATTCCAAAATTCTTTACCCCGAATGCAGATGGCTACAATGATTATTGGAAAATCAATGGTGTCGATAGACTATTCAATTCAACAACGGTTGCTTTTATCTATGATCGCTATGGGAAATTGGTCAAGCAACTGAAGGGAGATGATACAACAGGATGGGATGGAACTTTAAACGGAACGCAAATGCCTGCTGATGATTATTGGTATGTGATTGATCTGGAAGACGGCAGAACAACAAAAGGTCATTTTTCATTAAAGAGATAAAAAAGAGGAGCGAATATTTGAATATCCGCTCCTCTTTTTTTACTATGTTTTTTGCTTCTTCTTTTTTGCTGCAGGAAACAAGACATTATTCAATATCAAGCGGTAACCTGGGGAATTAGGATGCAAATCTAAAACTGTTGGCTCATCACCAACCCTATGCTGATAGTCTTCCGGGTCGTGCCCACCAAAATAAGTGAACATTCCCTTTCCTATTTGTCCGTGTATGTATCGAGCCTCTCCATTAAAATGATTCTCCCCCATTATCAAGACATTTGACTTGATGAGATTTCCGTCGTACGAAGTTGTTTGTCCCATAAATCCTTTTACAAGCTGTGTATGGTTCTGGCAGAGCATGGTAGGAACGACATCCCATTTTGCAGAAAAGTCCATAAGGGTAAAATAATCCTTCTCCATAGGCATCTTCCTTTTCTGCGTCATATCAATATCTGAAAACTCATAAACATTAGGGCTTCGTTCAAGTATGTAATCCTTAAAAGCAAAGCTTTTTCTATAATCAATCTTTGATTGATAATTTCCTTCACTTGCATCACCATCAAACATAGGTTCACAAATATCAACCCCATCAGCAGCCAACGCTATATCAAAACTATCCGTTGCTGAACACATGGCAAACATAAAGCCTCCACCTATGACAAAATCTCTTATCTTTTTTGCTACAGCCAGCTTCTCTTCTGAAACCTTGCTGTAGCCTAATTTTGCAGCCAAAGCCTCAGCATCCTTCTTTTGTTCAATATACCACGGTGCATTTTTATAAGCACCGAAAAACTTACCATACTGGCCGGTAAAATCTTCGTGATGCAAATGAAGCCAATCATAAAGCAACAATCCATCAGACAAAACCTCTTCATCATAAACGGGGGTGAAAGGGATTTCGGCATAAGTTAGTACCAACGTTACCGCATCATCCCAAGGTTGTTTCCCTTTTGGTGTATAAACAGCAATCTTTGGAGTCCTTTCCAAAACTACGGCTTCCATATTTTGCGATGGACTGGAAATTTCATCAAGAATAGTGTTTGATTCTCCATCTGAAAGCACTTCAAAGCTAACGCCTCTTATCTTGCATTCCTTTCGTATCTCTTCTGCATCTGGCAATAAAAATGAGCCTCCCCTGTAGTTCAACAGCCAGCTGATCTTATATTGCTTGTCCAACGCCCAATAAGTTATTCCGTAAGCCTTTAAATGATTCTGTTGCGTAGTTTCATCCATTGGTATCAATATAAACGAAGCCTTGGCTGATATTGTAAAAAAAAATAACAGTATGTAAATTGATTTTTTAAAAGACATTTTAAGTTTTATTTCAAAGATAAT
>Ga0247805_1000512_pt1 | contig 20027 bp, 15 predicted proteins | sample UWRJL044104R1_FD_180930 | JGI IMG/M metagenome (GOLD analysis project Ga0247805, IMG submission 180930) | Plant litter microbial communities from Arlington Agricultural Research Station in Wisconsin, United States - UWRJ-L044-104R-1 | ecosystem: Environmental > Terrestrial > Plant litter >... | reverse complement strand
TCTCAGTTCGCGTTCCTCTTTCCTGGTCAGCGGTACTGGCGGCAGCTGCTTAGGCTGTTCGACCGGTTTTTTCTCTTCTGTTTTTTGTATTTCGTCCGTTTTTTCTACCGGAGTTCCTGTGTTTTCGGTTGGCACCTCAGTGCCCGCAGAATCAACGTCAAGGCTATCTGTACTTGTTGTATCCTGTACATATACAGGGGTAGGACAGTTGATAGACCTGGTGATCGGTACCGTTGCTTTAGGAAAAGGTCCATAGGTATAACCTGTACTTGGATCATGGTAAACTTTCTCCATGAACTTAGCGAATATAGGCAGGGCTGTACGGGAGCCTTCACCCGTTTCACCATTATTGAAATGCGCTGTACGCTCATCACAACCAACCCAGACACCCGTAACCAGGTCTTTTGTAATGCCCATATACCAGGCATCCACATAGTCTGAAGAGGTACCTGTCTTACCACCAATCTGGTTGTTCTTTTTCCAAAGGTCCCATTCCCACAAGGCTCTGGAAGTACCACCCGGTTCTTCCATACCACCTCTGAACATATATAACATCAGCCATGCGATCTCTTCTGATAATACTCTTTTGGTCTTGGCTACGAAATCTTCGATGACATTGTCGTCCTGATCGGTAATTTTCTCTACCAGGATAGGATCTGTTCTTACACCTTTATTCAGAAAGGTACTGTAAGCCCGAACCATTTCATAAACTGAAACGTCATTAGACCCCAGACTTACTGAAGGTACAGATTTCAGGTAACTGTCGATACCACATTCATGCGCCCATTTCACTACGTTTTCCCAGCCTACTTTTTCCGTTACCTGAGCAGTAACCGTATTGACAGATTTACCCATTGCTGCACGTAGCGACATCTCTCTATAGGTATTGCTCCAATCTGCATTTCTCGGCTCCCAATACTCGGTCTTACCATTTTCCTCATATTTGATCCTTACCGGTTTATCGGTAAAGGTGTCACATGGCCCCATCCCGCTTTCAAATGCGGCAAGATAAGCGAAAGGTTTAAAGGTTGAGCCTGCCTGACGTTTAGCCTGGTTTACGTGGTCATATTTAAAGAATTTATGGTCTACACCACCCACCCATACTTTAATTTTTCCACTGAATGGATCCAGTGTCATCATTCCCGTATTCATGATTTTTCCATAATAACGGATAGAATCCATGGTAGAGAATAATGTATCGCGATCGCCTTTCCAGGAGAAAATCTTCATTTTTTTCTTCTTATTGAAATAGGCCTCTATAGAATCAGGCGTATTTGCATATTTTTTCTCCAGCATGGCATAGATTGGCAGGTTATGCATGGCGCGGTTTGGGTAATCTACTTTTTTCTTTTCAGAATCCTGCCATGGATCTTCACCGTTCCATACATTGTAAAAACGCTTCTGAATGATTTTCATTTGTTCAGCAACAGCTTCTTCCGCATACTTCTGCAGTTTTGAATCAATGGTCGTATAGATTTTTAGTCCGTCTTCGTACAGGTCATATCCATTTTTCTCACACCATTTTTCCAGGTATTTGGATACAGCGGCTCTTAAATAGGAATCTCCGTCACTGCCTTCATCTACCCGGCCTTCTTTTAATTTAATGGGCGTGCTTTTGTAGGTATTTAGTTCTGCATTGCTGATATAGCCGTACTTATTCATTTGTGATAAAGAGACGTTTCTTCTCTCCAAAGCTCTTTCCGGATAACGGATAGGGTTATAGGTTGTCGTTCCTTTCAACATGCCTACAAGCAGGGCAGATTCCGGGACCGTGAGTGAATCTGTCTCTTTATCAAAATAAATTCTGGCAGCCGTTTTTATACCGTAAGTATTGTTCCCGAATGGAACAGTATTCAGGTACATGGTAATGATATCATTTTTGGAATAGTTAGACTCCAGCTTTACAGCGGTCATCCATTCCTTGAACTTCGAAACGATAGTGCGTACAAGGGGAATATATTTGATTGCTCCCTGGGATTTGTTGTAGCGGGTACGGTACAGGTTTTTGGCTAACTGCTGAGTGATGGTACTTGCACCACGTTTATCTCCTGTGGCAGTAGAGATACTGCTGGAAAGGACAGACCGGAAGTCTATACCCATATGCTGATAAAAGCGGGCATCTTCTGTGGCTACCAACGCGTGGATCACGCTGGGAGATATTTGCTTGAAGTCTACCGGTGTACGGTTTTCTTTGTAGTAGCGGCCTATTAGTTTACCGTCTGATGTATATAATTCAGAACCCACCCTTAAGGTAGGGGTTTGTATATCATGGTAAGACGGAGAGTATCCGAATAACCAGAGAAAATTCAGCTGGAGTGCACAGAAGAAGATGACAATACAAAAAATAAATACGGATAGAAAACGCAGGTATTTATTATGGATTTCTTTAAACATGTGGTAATATCAAATATAGGTCAAACAGTTTTTACAAAAATCGTGTTAAGATGTAGATTGCAAATTAACGCAAATATATTTCTAAAATTTTAGGCATCTGCTAAAATACATCATTAATGAAAAAAGAAATCACTCAATACATAGCCGTACCCGGAAAGAAAACGAAACTTAAAGATTTTAGCACAACATACAGTGGTGATTTGGACAAGGAAACAGGTAAACTCGAGCTGCAGGAGATTAAACTGAAACTGAGCGACTATCAGGAGACCCTTTATGCCGGTAACTCACGGTCGGTCCTGATTATCTTTCAGGCAATGGATGCAGCAGGGAAAGACAGTGCGATATCACATGTCATGTCCGGATTAAACCCGCAGGGCTGCCAGGTATTTACTTTTAAAACACCTACTGAAAAAGAATATGAGCATGATTTTTTATGGCGCCATTACCTTGCACTGCCTCAGCGGGGGCGCATAGGGATTCATAACCGTTCGCATTATGAAAATGTACTGGTATGCAAGGTACATCCTGAATATATACTCAAAGAGCGGATTCCCGGATATGAAGAGGTGAAAAACGTGGATGATGATTTTTGGAAAAACAGGTATGAAAGCATCCGGAATTTCGAGAAACACCTGACAGAGAACGGGACGGTTATACTTAAGTTTTTCCTGCATGTTTCTGAGGAAAAACAGAAAGAGCGCTTCCTGGACAGGATCAACGATCCTGCTAAAAACTGGAAGTTCTCATCAGCGGATATTACGGAACGGGCTTTATGGCCAAAGTACATGGAGGTATATGAAGAGGCAATTAATGAAACTTCTACAGACGATGCTCCCTGGTTTATTATTCCTGCGGATAAAAAATGGTATGCAAGACTCATTATCAGTCAGGTGATAGAACAGACTTTTTCTTCGCTTAAATTAGCTTATCCTGTATTGCCTGAAGCAGAAGCAATAGTATTGGATGACTATAAAAGGAAGTTACTCAAGGAATCATAATTCCATTATTTTTAAATCTTAACTGAATTTAACAGGTTTTGATGTTTGTTACGTTCAAATTTGATAGATTTGCACTGCTTTTGGTTCCTGCCGGATTTATCTGATCAGGATTAAAAGGGAATACGGCGTAATTCCGTAACTGTCCCGCAGCTGTAAGCTCCTTAACGGAATTCAAATCGTCGCCACTCTTCTTTTTTGAAGGGGAAGGCAGGATCTCCGGGAGTAAGTCAGAAGACCTGCCTCCAGCAAAATTTCATGGTTTTCGTGGATTGAAACTATGAATGGGTGCCTTTTTTGACGATTCATTCCAACATCAAAATGAAAAAATACAAATTTGCCTTTTTTGGCATTTGTAATTCTTCTTCTGTTTTTTATACTGTCCTGTGTATCGGGCTGGGTATATCTTTTTGTGCGGAGGGGCAGAGCGACTCGCTGAAGAAAGCCCCTGAACTGAATGAGGTAAAAATCAGAGAAATAAAACTGGGTAAACGACAGCTTTCCGCTTCGCCGCTGCAGATTTTATCAGGTGCAGCACTGGAAAGAATGAACAGCCTGTCGGTAGCCGATGCTGTACGCTATTTTTCCGGGGTACAACTAAAAGATTATGGTGGTATAGGTGGCTTAAAGACCATCAACGTGAGAAGTATGGGTACCAACCATACGGCCGTGTTTTATGACGGTGTGCAATTGGGTAATGCGCAGAACGGTCAGGTAGATCTTGGGAAGTTCTCGCTCGATAACATTGAGGAGATTGAACTTTATAACGGGCAGAAGAGTACAATATTCCAGCCTGCGAAGGGTTTTGCTTCGGGCAGTTCCTTATATCTGACTGCAAAGCAGCCTGAGTTTGTGGCGGGAGAGCGCAGTCATTTACGGGCGACGGTTAAAACAGGATCTTTTGCCTTATTCAATCCATCCCTGTTATGGCAAACAAAAATCAGTGAACATATTTCTGCGAGTTTAAGCACGGAATACAAAAAATCTGATGGTAAGTATAAGTTCAGGTATACAAACGGGGTGTATGATTCCACCTTTGTCCGGACAAATGCCGACATCGAAACGATGCGTATCGAAGGTGGACTAAATGGTCGCCTGCCGGACAGCAGTCAATGGTCGGCTAAATTCTATTATTATAAAGATGAGCAGGGTTTGCCCGGTGCGATCGTTGGCAATGTTTATAATTTCAGCCAGCGTTTATGGAACAGGAACTTTTTCTTTCAGTCGGCCTACAGGAAGGAATCAGGCAGGTACAACCTGATGGCTTCTTTTAAATATGCAAATGACTACGCCCGTTTTCTGGATCCTGATTTTGTGAAGGATGACGGACTATTGAACAATATATATAAACAACAGGAGCTTTATTTTTCATTGGTTAACCGTTATCGGCTTACGCCGTTCTGGGATGTGGTGTTGTCTGGCGACTATCAGCGGAATACTTTAGATGCCAACTTATACCGGTTTGTATATCCCACCAGGAATACCCTACTCGGAGCAATAGCAACACAATTTCATTTCGATCGGTTAGACGTGCAGGCAAACCTGCTGGGTACCTACGTAAATGACAGGGTGGAACAGTATTTTTCTGCAGGTAATAAAAACGAACTGACGCCGGCCCTGCTGGTATCCTGGCAGCCTTTCGCCAGCAAAGAATTCAGGCTGCGCAGTTTCTATAAAAGCATCTTCAGGATGCCTACGTTTAATGATTTATATTATACGGCTATTGGCAATACTTTCCTGATGCCGGAATACACAAAGCAATTTGATCTGGGCGCAACTTACATCAGGGCCTTTGAAGATCAGCTTTTAAGCCAGGTATCGGTTCAGGTAGACGCCTATTATAATAAGGTGAAAGATAAGATCATTGCCGTACCCGGAGCGAGTCTTTTCAGGTGGAGCATGCAGAATTTAGGTAAGGTAGAGATTAAAGGGCTGGATGTAAATGTACAGTCGGCCTGGCGACCTGCGCGCACTGTTGCCTTATCTGCGGGACTGACCTATACTTATCAGCAGGCGCTGAATGTGACAGATAAAGCGCTCAATTATAAAAATCAGCTAATTTATGTTCCTGTAAACAGCGGTTCTTTCATTGCGGGGGCAGACTGGAAAAATTTCGGCGTCAATTACAGTTATATCTATACCGGGGAACGCTATAATCAGAGCGCCAATATTGCATATAATTATGTGCCGGCCTGGTATACGCATGATATTGCTTTCCATTATCGTCAGCATTTCGCCCGACATCAGTTTAAGATTTCTGCCGAAGTAAACAACCTGCTGAATCAATATTATGACGTGATTACCAGTTTCCCCATGCCGGGCCGTTCTTATCGTTTTACTTTATCTTACTCTTATTGATATGATCAGTAGTATTAAAATTAATCACTTTACCATCCTTCTTCTTTCTGTTTCGTTACTGGCCTGCAGGAAAGACGCAAGTCCGGTTAAGGAAGAAACAGAAGTGCTGAAAGCAGATCCTGCAAGTGTTGCCAAAGGGCTTTACCTGGTGAATGAAGGAAATATGAACATGAACAAGGCTTCGCTGGATTATCTCGATTTCAGGGCAGGGATATACCGGAGGAATATTTACGGTCAAGTGAATCCTGAAGTGGTAAAGGGGCTGGGAGATGTTGCAAATGATATCGCTATCTATGGGAGTAAACTCTATGTGGTTGTAAATGTTTCCAATAAAGTAGAAGTGATGGATGTAAAGACTGGCCGGCGGATCAGTCAGATTGATATACTGAATTGTCGTTATATCACCTTTCACAAAGGCAAAGCCTATGTGAGTGCGTATTTAGGGCAGGTTGGCGATCCGGGAGCTCCGCAGGGGATTGTTGCTCAGATTGATACTGCAAGTTTACAGGAAGAAAAAAGGATTGAGGTTGGTCGCCAGCCCGAGGAAATGGCCATAGTGGGGGATAAGCTGTATGTAGCCAATTCAGGAGGATATAGTCCTAATAATTATGAAAGAACAGTGGCGGTGCTGGACCTGAATAGCTTTCAGCTGATTAAAAAAATTGATGTGGCGGTGAATCTGCACCACATCAAAGCAGATCGGTATGGAGATTTATATGTGACCTCACGAGGGGATTATTACGATATCCCCTCGAAGTTGTTTGTGATTGATACCAGGACCGACCTGGTTAAAAAGACCTTTGATTTTGGGGTAAGTAACCTGGCTATCGATGAGGATAATGCCTATTACTACAGTACAGAGTTCAGTTACCTTAGCGGCAAAAACACCATTACCTACGGGATATTAAATGTGAAAGATGAAGCAGTCACGGGCAGGAGTTTTATCACTGATGGCACCGACGGGAAGATTATGATTCCTTATGGAATAGCGGTGAATCCATATACCAAAGAGGTGTTCGTGACTGATGCAAAGGACTATGTTTCGCCAGGTACCCTGTATTGTTTCGATGCTGCGGGAAGGAAAAAATACGCAGTGACTACCGGTGATATACCTGCACATTTCGCTTTTGTCTATTAATGAACCAATATTTTAAAATGATATGATTAAAAGAGTACCAATTAATTTAAAAACCTGCTTCGTATATGCGCTGTTTGTTGCTGGCTTGATTGCAGGTTGTAAAAAAGAAGAAGATGAGGTGGAAGTTGAACCTCCGGTGATAGTACCTGTGGTGCCGGTTGTGCCGGTAACGCCCGCGAGCAGCAGGTTCATCAGTAAGGTATATGAATATCTTCCTGCTCCGGGACAGTTTATTAATGAGAGTCTGGGGAGCCTTGAAGGTGCGCAGAAAATTATAGGCAATGTGAAAAATACAGGTCTAATCTCTTTGGGAAGTTATGGTGGTTATATCATTTTTGGCTTCGACCATTCAGTAGTCAATAACAATGGTAAAGATCTGGCGATCTATGGTAATCCTATCGGTGGCGTTAACAACTGGTCGGAACCAGGTATTGTAATGGTGAGTCAGGATGTGAATGGAAACGGAAAAGCAGATGATGCATGGTACGAGTTGGCTGGCAGCGAATACAATGCGGCCGGTACGGTAAAAAATTATGAAATCACCTATACTAATCCAAAAAGTACTGCAAATGTTAGCTGGACAGATAACCAGGGAAAAAGTGGTGCAGTAGCGTTAAACAGTTACCATAACCACAACTATTATCCGCTTTTTGCAGCAAATCAGGAAAGTCTGACTTTTAAAGGCACTTTATTAAGCTCTACCTGGGGTGTAACCGCGAATGGAATCTTTTTCAATAATCCTTTTTCCTGGGGCTATTCCGACAGCTATTCTACGGAAGACGATTTTGCTGCAAACAGCTACAATTCCTTTGATATTTCACAAGCTGTGGATGCCAGCGGAAAAGTGGTGGATTTAAAGACAATTGACTTTGTAAAAGTTTATACCGGTCAGAATGAGAAGGGGAATAGTTTAATGGGAGAGATTTCTACCGAGGTAAGAGGTGCAGCAGATTTGGGCATCAAAGAAACAGTAACAGCACAATAACAATTTATACTATTTAAAAATGATCTGTAAAAAAATACTGCCCTATTTATTTAGCGGCTTATTAATGGTATCCATCACCTCTTGTGAAAAAGATGAGCAGCAAACCTTTTCAAAACCAGAACTGAGAACTGAACTGGCAGATAATGGTAAGGATTCTACCACTGTTGGTGCTTTGCTGGTATTGCATCCCAAATTGGAAAATGTAACTGATGCAGGTTACAGCTGGACAGTGAATGGAACTAAGATGGGGGCCGATTCTGTATTTACCTTTAAACCAGTTGCGGCTGGTGATTATAAAATCAGACTCCGCACTGTAACAAAAGGGGGCGAAGTGAATCTGAACTACCAGATACACGTTTGGGCCAGATATGAAAATGGTTTTTATATTGTAAATGAAGGCTGGTTTGGTCATGGATCAGGAACAGTTAGTTTTTACCGTTACGACACACAAGCCATGGAAGACAGTTTATTTGTGAAAGAAAATCCGGGGAAAGATCTGGGCAGCGTAGCTTCCACTTTACAGTCGGGCGTAATTTTCAATAAAAAACTTTTTCTGGTAGTGAAAGCAGGCGGGCCGGTAGTGGTGACAGATCAGTATTCATTGAAAGAGCAGTCCAGGATACCGGCAACGGCAGGCAGTTATTGGTTATCCTTTGTTGGAATTGATGCCAATAAAGGTTTGCTGAGTTCTACCACAGGTTTGTACCCGGTAGACTTGAATACACTGGCAATTGGTACTAAAATTACGGGTCTTAACGGACAGACAGGAGATTTAATCAAACAGGGCAATTATATTTTCGCTTTGTCACAGACAGACGGTGTAGTCATCCTGAATGCGGCAGACCTGACGGTTGTTAAAAAGATAGCAGGGGCTGCTGTTGGTTTTACGCGTACAGCCGATGGTGCTGTATGGGCTGCGGGAACAACAAAAATCTTCAAAATTTCACCGGTAACACTCGATGTGGAAACAACGACTGTGCCATTTACTATTTTTGGTTCATGGGGTGCATGGCATCCGGGCTCTATTTCAGCATCCACAAAAGAGAATGCGGTTTATTTTGCCAGAAGCGGATCTTTTGGAGGCGGAACGATGATTTACAAATATATTCCGGGTAATGCCGCATCATTGCAGGCTCCATTTGCGACGCTGCCGACAGGAAAAATATTTTATGGCGCTGGTATAAGTTATAATGCAGTACTCGACCGTTTACTGGTCACAACCGTGCAATCAGGTTATGGAGATAATTACAAGGTCAATAACTTATATTTTTATGACCCTGTAACTGCAGCTATTAAACAAACAGTTTCTTATGACGGTTTCTATTTCCCATCAGTAATAGTGCCTCATCAGTAACAGTTTATTATAAATTGGTGTGTTTGTAAGCCCTTTCTCCCATTGGAGAAGGGGCTTTTTAGTGCTTGCCGTTGCTTCTGATTTCATCACCTATCCGCTGTACGGTAATCTCGTCCAAAACGACATCCAGCCTGTCTGCTTTCAGGTTATGCTGATACAGCGGCAAATCGCCTGCTTCTACGTCATCATCTGGAACCTTTTCCCAGCTTTCATTATCATCCTCCAATCTAACGGCACCCAATACCCCTCCGTAATAGATCACTTTGAAATAACCTTTATCGGTCGGCAGAATTGTAAGTGTTACCTCATTTGCTCCATATCCTGTTTTTATGTTGAATACTTCCATGCTGCTTTAACCATTTTCAATGCAAAATGTTTCGATTCTTCCCTTTAAAGTTAATACATGAACAGAATGGGACACATCGCCGGACTTAATTTTTGCAGAATTATAGAATAATATAACATAATCATGTAAATCATTAGTTGTTGCAGGGCTTATCTTTGTATAAAAATCACTCATCATGGCCAATTCGATACAAACTTTGTCTCTTCCTGTGCTGGGTATGACCTGTGCAGGATGCGCTTCCAGTGTGCAGTCTATTTTAAGCGCGCAGGAAGGGGTTGTAAGTGCAGATGTAAATTACGCTACCCAGCAAGTTAAAGTGGCTTATTCGTCAGATTTGGTGCAGCCAATTCAATTTAAGAAAGCTTTGCAGGATCTTGGTTATGATATACTGCTCGATGAGGTTTCGGGTAAAGCAGAACAAATAGAGATTCAGCAGAATAATTTTAAAGATTTAAAACGGAGAACTGCCGGTGCAGCACTATTGACGCTGCCGGTTGTGGTGATTGGTATGTTTATGATGGACTTGCCATATGCAAATTATATCATGCTCGCTTTCACTGCTCCGGTACTGTTTCTCTTTGGCAGGAACTTTTTTATCAATGCTTTCAGACAGGCCAGACATAGTCGCGCCAATATGGATAGTCTTGTGGCTTTGAGCACGGGGATTGCTTTTGTATTCAGCCTTTTCAATACGTTTTATCCGGAATTCTGGCATAGTAAAGGGATTCATCCTCATGTATATTACGAGGCTTCAGCTGTAGTTATTGTTTTTATTATGCTGGGCAAGTTACTGGAAGAAAATGCGAAGTCAAATACCTCTTCTGCGATAAAAAAGCTGATCGGACTGCAGCCCGCAACGGTTTGGCTGATTAGTGAAAAAGGCGAGGCGGAAGTACCCATCTCTGCCGTACAGGTGGGCGATTTGCTCCTGGTACGTGCCGGGGATAAAATTGCGGTTGACGGAAAGATAGAAGAGGGGAGTTCCTATGTGGACGAAAGTATGCTCAGCGGAGAAGCTGTTCCCGTTTCTAAAATTGCCGGGGATCAGGTGTTTTCAGGTACAATTAATCAGCAGGGAAGTTTTCGCTTCAGGGCGCAGAAAGTCGGGCACGAAACACTGCTTGCCAGGATCATTGCCCAGGTGCAGGAGGCACAGGGATCAAAGGCCCCGGTGCAGCAGCTGGTAGATAAAGTTGCCGGGATATTTGTGCCGGTGGTGTTGTTTATTGCTGTATGTACCTTAGGCGCATGGCTGCTGTTTGGTGGTACATATAAACTCAGTCAGGGTTTGCTGGCAATGGTAACGGTGCTGGTGATTGCCTGTCCATGTGCATTAGGTCTGGCAACGCCGACAGCCATTATGGTCGGGATAGGAAAAGGTGCGGCAAACGGGATGCTGATTAAGGATGCGGAAGCGTTGGAAGCCGGATATAAAGTTGATGTTGTTGTGCTGGATAAGACTGGTACCATCACTACCGGAGAACCTGTGGTCAGCGATTTTGAATGGCTGCCGGGGCTTGAAAATGAGCGGGAAGAACTCGCCGGTATACTGCTGGCAATGGAACAATCATCTGCACACCCACTGTCGGCCGCGATAATTAACTACCTAAAGCCTTTGGTGAGCAAGTCTGTTAAAATATCAGAATTTGAGAGTATTACGGGATACGGTGTTAATTGTTTTTTCGGTAAAAGAAAATTCAAGGCGGGAAATCTGAAGCTGATTACGGAGGGAAAAATAGCTATTGCCCCTGCTCTGCGTATCAGAGAAGAGGCATTTTATGCTGCTGCAAAAACAGTAATTTACTTTGCCGATGACACGCGTGTGCTGGCACTTATTGCGATTGCCGACCCGGTTAAGGAGGGATCCGCAATTGCTGTGAAGGAACTGCAGAAAAAGGGAATTGAGGTGTATATGCTAACCGGAGATAATGCATTTACGGCAGCAGCAATTGCTGCAGAAGTAGGTATATTGAACTGTAAAGCAGAGGTATTGCCAGGAGAAAAGGCAGCATTTATAAAGGAGCTTCAGCAGCAGAAAAAGGTAGTGGCGATGATTGGTGACGGCATCAATGACAGTCAGGCGCTGGCACAATCAGACCTCTCCATTGCCATGGGTAAAGGATCTGATATTGCAATAGATGTAGCTTCGGTTACACTCCTGTCATCTGATCTGAGGCAGGTTGCCAGAGCAATTGAATTATCCAAAGCTACCGTACGCACTATCAGGCAGAACTTATTCTGGGCTTTTATTTATAACTTGATCGGTATCCCACTGGCGGCAGGAATTTTGTATCCTTTTAATGGCTTCCTGCTCAATCCTATGATTGCAGGGGGGGCAATGGCTTTGAGTTCTGTATCAGTGGTGAGTAACAGTCTCCGGTTAAAACTGAAATCATTGTAAGCGAAGAAGTTAAATAGTATAATTTAAGAATAGATATGGATACTTTAAAATTTAAAACGAATATCAAATGTGGCGGATGTATCGCCACTGTAAAACCGCATTTAGACAGTTTGAATGATTTAAAAAGCTGGGAAGTGGATACGCAGGGCGCTGATAAAATATTAACAGCAGATGGCGATGTGGCCAATTTAAGTCAGCAGATTATTGATGTATTAGCTAAGGCGGGATTTAAGGCAGAAAAAATCTAATGGTTTTGTATGTTAAAAATATGGTCTGCGATCGCTGTATACTCATCGTAAAACAGCAGCTGGAAGGTCTGGGATTTGCTGTCGGACCTGTCACTCTGGGTAAAGTTGAAGTAATGCCTGCGCCTGATGAAAGTCAGCGGCAGGACATTGCTGCTGCTTTCCAGGTATTGGGATTTGAACTGATTGATAAGGATAAGGACCAGCTGGTGGAACAGGTAAAAACTGCTGTCATCAATCTTGTTCACTATTCCGATCTGAATGCTATGCGGCAGAGTATGACTACTGTTATCGCTGCTCAGCTCAACAAAGAATACGCTTACCTGAGCAGGTTATTCTCTGATGTGGAAGGGACTACGATAGAGAAATATATCATCAGCCAGAAAATTGAAAAGGTTAAGGAACTGCTGGAGTATGGAGAATTAAACCTGAACGAAATCGCAGATCAAATGGGCTATAGCAGCAGTGCCCATCTGTCAACACAGTTCAAATCTATTACAGGTAGCTCACCGACTAAATTTAAAACCGGTTTGTCTGGCGGCAGAAAACCACTGGATCAGATCGGATAAAATGCACTGCTGCTGAAGAAATAAAAAATATCAGCCATTTTCCTTTCTCATTTGTTATTGCTATAAATCAATAAGGATTTACCCAAAAATATCTCTTATGAAAGCAATTTACAATGGACAGGTAGTCGCAGAAAGCGATGATACTGTTGTGGTCGAAAATAACCATTACTTCCCCGCAGACGCTATTAATAAAGCCTTTTTCAAGTCGTCCGACAAACATACTTCCTGCCCCTGGAAAGGGGAGGCTTCTTATTATACACTGGAAGTTGACGGTGCGGTGAATGCCGATGCCGCATGGTATTATCCTGAGCCAAAAGATGCTGCGAAAGAGATAAAAGACCATGTTGCCTTTTGGAAAGGCGTAGAAATTACTCAATAAACAAGATGAAAGAATTTGATGCGATTGTAATAGGCGCCGGTCAGGCTGGTGTGCCTTTAGCAAAAAAACTGGCCCAGTCCGGCTTAAAAACGGCACTTATAGAGAAGAGGATGGTCGGCGGTACCTGTATTAACGATGGCTGCACGCCTACTAAAGCCATGGTGGCTTCTGCCCGCCTCGCTTATTTAGCTTCGCGGAGCAGTGACCTCGGTATTGACATTCCAGCCTATACAATCGATTTTAAAGCAGTAATGGCACGTAAGTCTGCAATTGTAACGCAGTTCCGTGAAGGTACACTTAAAGGTGTGGAGAAAACAGAAAACCTGACACTGATTTACGGGGAGGCCAAATTCAAAGACGATCAGACAATCTATGTCAACGGCAGGGATGGAAATTTTGAAAATTATACTGCCAAACAGATATTTATCAATACCGGTGCAAGTCCCGTTATCCCGCAGATTGAAGGTGTGAACGAGATTAAATACCTTACTTCCACGACCATTCTTCAGCTGGAAGAGATTCCTGAGCATTTGCTGATTGTGGGAGGCGGATATATCGGCCTTGAATTCGGACAGATGTTCAGGCGTTTTGGCTCAAAAGTTACTCTCCTGGAGAAATCGCGCAGGCTGATGCCTAAGGAAGATGATGATGTATGTGAGGTGATGTCTGAGATCTTTAAAGAAGATGGCATAGAGATCCTGACGGAGGCAGAAGTAACGAAGTTTAGTAACAGTGCCAATGGCAAGATCAGTGTTACCGTAAAGCTGGAAGGAAAAGAAAGCAAACACACCTGTACACATGTTTTACTGGCTTCGGGCAGAAAACCACAAACGGAAGCACTGGGACTGGAAAACACTGCGGTGGAATGTGATGATCACGGACATGTGAAAGTGAATGAATTTCTGGAAACCAAAGCTAAAAATGTGTATGCCTTAGGCGATGTAAAAGGTGGGCCTGCCTTTACCCAGATCTCCTATAACGACTATGTGATAGTGACCAAAAACCTGCTTGAAAATGCGAAAATGAGCACGATCAACAGGATGGTTCCATACTGTATGTTTACGGATCCGCAATTGGGCAGGGTAGGTATTACAGAAGATGAGGCTAAAGCGCAGGGTCTGGACTACCTGGTAGCTAAGATTCCTATGAAAAATGTAGCAAGGGCCATTGAAACAGCTGAAACCAGGGGTTTTATGAAAGCCGTTGTAGATAAAAAAACAAAACAGATTCTTGGCGCAACAGTTATAGGTGAACAGGGCGGAGAAATTATGACCGTTTTACAGATGGCCATGATGGGAAAGGTTACCTACGAAGAAGTAAGATTTGCTACATTCGCTCATCCGCTGTATGCGGAATCATTAAATAACCTGTTCATGTCGCTCGCATAAATGATTACAGCACAAAACCTCATTAAGCATTTTGGAACGGCTACAGCCGTTAACAATATCAGTTTTGAGGTAAAAGAAGGAGAAAACCTTGTTTTACTTGGAACCAGCGGCTGCGGTAAAACCACTACGCTGCGGATGATCAACAGGCTTATCGAGCCTGATTCGGGAACTGTATTTGTGAATGGCACCGATATCAGGACCCAGCAGCCGGAGGTTTTGCGGCGTGGAATAGGTTATGTGTTACAAAACCATGGTCTGTTCCCGCATTATACGGTAGCTGAAAATATTGCCATTGTGCCCCGATTGCTGAAATGGGCAGATCAGGATATCAGAAAACGTGCGGATGAACTGTTTCAGAAGCTGAACCTTGATGCTTCTCTGGCTGGTCAATATCCAGCTGCATTGAGCGGCGGACAGCAGCAGCGGGTTGGCCTGGCCAGGTCACTGATGGTGAATCCGCCCCTTTTACTGATGGATGAGCCTTTTGGCGCCCTGGATAATTTAACGCGGATCAGCATCAGGAAGGAATTCAGGGCACTGGACGAGCTGGTGAAAAAAACGATTGTTATGGTGACCCATGATGTACAGGAAGCATTTGAGATGGGGGACAGGATTTGTTTAATGGACAAAGGTGAGATTAAGCAGATAGGTACACCAGAAGAGTTATTGTTTAAACCGGCCAACGACTTTGTGCGGGGATTCTTTGATGAGCAGCGCTTACAGCTGGAGCTCAGATCAGTATTACTGAAAGAAGTTTTTCCTGAATCCGACGCCAGTAGTGAGGTTTCGGTATGGGACAGGATGGATGCATTATTACATCCTGAAAATGGAAATTTGCCCGCTGACGATATTAGAATAGGAGACCTGATGCGTGCTTTTGAAACCTATAAAAGAAAATAAATGGAGCAGACAACAGGTTTCTGGCAATTTATAGCGCAGCAGTCCGACAAACTCTGGAGTCAGACCCTGGCACATGTGGGGCTGACCCTGATCTCATTGATTATCGCAATTCTCATCGCAGTCCCATTGGGGATATGGATTGCCAGGAAACAGCGTATTGCGGGTGCGGTGCTTGGTTTTGCAGGTGTTTTACAGACGATCCCAAGTATTGCTTTATTAGGAATTATGATTCCTTTCCTGGGAATAGGTCCTAAACCTGCAATTCTGGCTCTTTTTCTATACGCTTTATTGCCCATTATCAGAAATACCTATACGGGTATCAGTGGCGTTAATGCAGCTGTTATTGATGCGGCACGGGGAATGGGGATGAGCAACTGGCAGATTCTGACTAAAGTGGAACTACCTTTAGCCTTTCCGGTCTTGATGGCCGGCATACGCACTGCTACGGTGATTAACGTTGGTGTGGCCACCCTCGCCGCTTATATTGCTGCCGGCGGTTTGGGGGAATTTATCTTCGGCGGTATTGCGCTGAACAATTCCAATATGATCCTTGCCGGTGCAATTCCTGCGGCATTACTCGCGATCCTGCTTGATTTTCTGCTTTCCCTGCTGCAGAGAGTAAACCTGAAGCGGGTGCGGGTCACTTATGTAATTTTACCTTTTATACTGGTAACGATGAGCTCCTTCTATTTGCTGCCTACACAAATTGGCGGCAGAATGCTCGGGGGCTTTACGCCTGAATTTATGGGCAGGCAAGATGGTTATCTGGGTCTGAAAAAAGTGTACCATTTAGGAATTGAAACGGTGGTGATCAGCGATGCAGTGATGTACAAAGCGGCCTTCGAGAAAAAATTGGATGTGATTAGCGGATATAGTACTGACGGGCGCTTGAAGGCTTTTAACCTGATCACCCTGGTGGACGACCGGCACATCTTTCCCCCTTATTATGCGGCACCTATTGTCAGGCAGGCCGTTCTGGACAAACATCCGGAACTGGAAGCTATTCTCAACCAGTTAGCGGGAGTGATTAACGACTCGACCATGACGGCATTGAATTACAAGGTGGATGAGCTCAAACAGAGTCCGGAGAAAGTGGCCATGGATTTTATGCGTTCCCGTCATTTGTATAGACCAGCCAGAAATGGCAGTGGCGGAACGATCAGGATAGGGTCCAAAATATTTGGTGAACAATATATTTTAGCGCAGATGTATAAAATCCTGATTAACGGGAATTCTGAGCTCCAGGTAGAGACCAAAACTGGTTTGGGTGGGACAAAGATTTGTTTTGATGCACTGACTAATAACCAGATCGACTTTTATCCTGAATATACTGGGACGGGTTTTCTGGTCCTGCTGCAGCCTGATGAACAGACTACTAAAAAACTAGGTGGTGATACCGATGGAGTTTACCGCTATGTGAGTCAGCAGTTTAATGAAAAATACCAGATTAAGTGGCTAAAACCGATAGGATTTAATAATACCTATGCATTGATGATGAGGCGAGAACAGGCACAGAGTTTGCAGATCAAATCTATAACAGACTTAACAAAACATCTAAACAAAAATTAATATGTCACTCTGGGAGAAATACGCAGCAGTTAGGGCGCATAGCGTGCTGATTTGTTCAAAACTGCAGAAAGAAGACTACGTAGTACAACCAGTAGCAGATGTGAGTCCGCCTAAATGGCACCTTGGGCACACCACCTGGTTCTTTGAAACTTTCATCCTGATCCCGAATGCCGTAGCCTATCAGCCATTCAATGCTGATTACAATTACGTTTTTAACAGTTATTACGAAAATATAGGAGCAAGAGTGATCCGCACGGACAGGGGAAACCTGAGCAGGCCGACTGTAGACGACGTGTTTAAATACCGCGCTTATGTAGACGGGGCAATAGAGAAGTTCCTGTCCTGTGCCTGTAGCGAGGAAGTTAAAGAGTTGCTGGAACTAGGTTTAAATCATGAACAACAACACCAGGAACTTCTATGGTATGACATCAAATATATATTAGGACATAATCCTCTTTTTCCGGCCTATGCTACCGAGAATATAGAAAATCAGCTGAAAAATGCCGGACAGGGCTGGCTTTCGTTTGAAGAAGGCGTATATGAAGTGGGGTATAATGGCACTGATTTCCACTTCGATAATGAGCTGGGGAGGCATAAGGTCTATATCCAGAATTTCAGTATATCAGCAAGTTTAGTTACCAATGGTGAATACCTGCAGTTTATACTGGCCGGTGCTTACCAGGATTTTAATTTATGGCATGCCGAAGGCTGGGACTGGGTGAAGAACAATTCAGTAACTGCTCCCATGTATTGGTATGAAATAGAGGGCACCTGGCACCGTTACAGTCTGTCTGGCTTAATGCTGCTGGATCCTGATGCACCCGTGTCCAACATCAGCTACTATGAAGCTGCGGCATATGCACAGTGGAAAGGTATGCGATTGCCTACTGAATTTGAATGGGAGGTAGCTTCTGCTCAACTGGAGTGGGGAACTTTATGGGAGTGGACAGAAAGTGCCTATCTCCCTTATCCTGGTTTCTCTAAAGCTGCTGGTGCATTAGGAGAATACAACGGGAAATTTATGGTTAACCAGAAAGTCTTGCGTGGTGCATCGATAGCCACCCCGAAAGACCATAGCAGAAATACCTATCGCAATTTTTTTCACCCAAATTTACGCTGGATGTTTAGCGGCATCAGGCTCTCCAAATAGATATGAATCAATTTTTAGAAGAGGTTTTAAATGACCTTTCCAATTCTCCCAAGAGATTAAACTCCAAGTATTTTTACGATGAGAAAGGCGACAAGCTCTTTCAGGATATTATGAACTGTCCGGAATACTATCCTACAGATTGTGAGATGGAGATATTTACTGCCCACACCAAAGAGCTTGCCCTGGCATTGAAAAACGGTTTCAATACATTTGATCTGGTAGAGTTAGGTGCTGGTGATGCGACTAAGTCGAGCCACCTGTTGCGGGAACTTGTCGATATGCAGGTAGAATTTACCTATATGCCTATAGATATTTCTTCTTCTATGATCAGCTATCTGGAAGAATCATTGCCCCTGAAAATAGAGGGGCTTAGTGTGCAGGGCTTAAACGGAGAGTATTTTGATATGCTCCAGCAATCGAATCAACTCTCGTCAAGGAAAAAGGTGGTGTTGATGCTGGGTGGTAATCTGGGGAATGAAACACCTGAAAATGCATTGGCATTTTGTCGTAAGATGCGTTCCGTTTTACAGGAAGGTGATATTTTGTTAGTGGGATTCGATTTGAAAAAGCATCCGGCAACTATACTGGCTGCTTACAATGACGCTGCCGGCTTTACCAGGGATTTTAACCTGAATTTGCTGCATCGCATTAACAGTGAGCTGGGAGGCAATTTTGACAGTACACAATTTGAACATTATCCAACATACGACCCCTCAACCGGCGCCTGTAAAAGCTTTCTGATTAGCAAGATAGACCAGGAGGTAATTATTTCAGGACAAACTTTTATATTTGAGGCGAACGAATTCATTTTTATGGAAATCTCTCAAAAGTATAGTGTTACTGAAACAGAAGAACTTGCAGCTGCCTGCGGGTTTAGGACGGTAAGACATTTCTTCGACCATAAACAATGGTTTGTAGATACTGTTTGGCAATGCGTGTAGAAAAATGTGATATTGTTATATGCGGCGCGGGTTTAGCAGGGATGAGCCTTTTATACCGTGCCATGAAATCGGGCTTGTGGAAGGATCAGTCGGTCATCGTCATTGACAGTATAATCAGGGACAAGGAAGAGCGGATCTGGTCGTTCTGGAAACAGGGAAAGACGGATTTTGACGAACTGATTTTCAAGGACTGGCACCATTTGATTTTTTATAGTAATAAGGTTGAACGCAAAGCATTAAAAACAGGGCAGTACACTTATAATTCCATATCCAGCGTTGATTTTTTTAGTCATGTGTTCGATTATCTGTATGCGCTGCCGAATATCAGCTTTATCACAGCTGAAGTGAACGAAGTCATTAACGAACAGCAGTATTGCCGCGTCATTACTCCGGAAGTTACTTACAGCAGTACCTACGTTTTTAACTCCATTTATAAAAAGCCGGAACTGAGGAACGGCGACTATTATTTGCTGCAGCATTTTAAAGGCTGGCGGATCAAATGCAGTTATGACAGGCCTGCATTAGACGAAGCTTATCTGATGGATTTTCGCGCCAGTCAGGTTCATGGGACTACTTTTTTTTATACTTTACCAGTTGCTGAAGACGTACTTTTTGTGGAATATACACTCTTTTCAGAAGTTGTTTTGCCAGATAAAGAGTACACTACACATCTGCACGCTTATATTACGCGTGTGCTGGGTATCAATACCTATGAAATACTGAAAGAGGAATTTGGCGTCATACCAATGACCAATCATCAGTTCCAGCGTTTTGATGGAAATATTATTCATCTCGGCACTGCTGGAGGAGATACGAGGGCAAGCACGGGATACACCTTTACCAATCTGCAAAAGACCATTACTAAAATACTCGATTCCTGGGAGAAGACCGGGACACCTTTTTTCAAAAAAGAAA
>Ga0247805_1000511_pt1 | contig 20042 bp, 17 predicted proteins | sample UWRJL044104R1_FD_180930 | JGI IMG/M metagenome (GOLD analysis project Ga0247805, IMG submission 180930) | Plant litter microbial communities from Arlington Agricultural Research Station in Wisconsin, United States - UWRJ-L044-104R-1 | ecosystem: Environmental > Terrestrial > Plant litter >... | reverse complement strand
GTGACCACGTCGGGACCAACCCGATGCTGAACGCCATCGACGGCGGGAATGGCAGCGATGTCCTCGTCGGAACGGCCAAGGCCGACTCGCTCAACGGCAAGGACGGAGCAGACACATTGAACGGTGGGTCGGGGGCGGATCTGCTCTGGGGCGGCGCCGGCCATGACCGCTTGCTCGGCGGCAGCGGCAACGACACCCTGATCGGCGGCGCCGATGCCGACGTGCTGTTCGGGGGCGCAGGTTCTGATCTGTTTCTGTTTACCTCTGTGTCCGACAGCTACAGAACGGCCACCGCCGGCCATGCAGACCGCATCGGCGACTTCGATGCCGCCCACGACACCATCGACGTCTCGGGCCTCGGCTTCACCGGATTCGGCGACGGCCATGACGGCACCCTGAAGTTCACCACCAACGCCGAGCACACCCGGGTCTACCTGAAAGACCTTGATCCTGATGTGCAAGGGCATCGCTTCGAACTGGTGCTGGACGGTGATTTCAACGGCGGTCTGCCTTCAAAAGCCATGGTATTTGCCGACGCCCCAGCGTTGCTGGCCAACACATCAACGGCAGCGGATGCCGTGTCAGTGGAGCTGGTAGGCGTGGCTCAGGATCATCCGGAGATGGGGCTGGTTTGACGTAACGTCAGGACCGTCCTTGCCCCTGCGCGAGCACGGGCGGTGAACCGAGGGTTGCACGCGCCGTGGGGCAATACTCACGGCGCGATGCCGTTCAATTCTGGCACCCAATTTCCGCGCCAACCTTTGCATCCTCAAGACCTTCCCGCTAAAGTCGGCCTCCGGGCGTCTGCTGCGCCTGCGGTCCGCGCGAAGGGGTTCCCCAAGGCAAGCGTTTCCCCAATCATTCATTCCAGCTCCCGGCTTGTCGGCGGACCGAGCCCTGTAAGGAGTTGGCATGCCTGCCATTAATGCGTCCCGTCAACACGGTCTGCTCGACCTGCCTGCGCTGCGTAAGCACGCAAAACGTCTGCTTAAATCACTTAAAACCGGCGAAGCCGATGACGCCCGGGCGCAACTGCGCGCAATGGGCCTGCCCGGACCCGACTACCGGCTCGCCGACACCCACTGGCTGGTGGCCCGCGAGGCGGGTTTCGCCAGTTGGCCCAAATTGATCGCCCATGCCGACGCTGTCGCATTTGCCGCCCGCCATCCGGATTTTGCGGCGACGGGGGAAGCACAGGTTCAGCACTGGCGCTGCGGCAACGACATCGAGCGCAGCCTGCGCGTTGTCGGCTTCGCAGGCTCGTTCCAGATGTTCGACGACCCGATGGTCATGGGACCGGTTCCCGCACTGCCCGACGATGAGTATTGGGCGATACGTGCCGCGTTTGCCGAGCAGGCGTTTGGACTGTCACCCCGTGACGTTCAGCAACGCCAGGCGATTCAGCGTGAGGCATTGGCCCGTCTGAACGCTAACAGTGAACTGGTGCTGTGGTGCGAGGCCGATGCGTACGATCAGCTGTTTCTGGTGCGTCTGCTGGCGAGTCTGCCCAGCATGCCGCGCAGGCTGGAACTGATCGAGATCAATCGCGTGCCCGGCGTCGAGCGATTCATCGGCATCGGGCAACTGAACCCGGACGTGCTCGCCTGGCTATGGCCCCAGCGGCGCGCCATCGGTGAAGACGCTCTGGCACTGGCCCGGCAGGTATGGGCCGCCTACACCGCAGCGGACCCGACGCGCTGGGCCGAGCTCGCGGCACAGCACCATTGCGCGCTGCCGCTGCTTGGTCCCGCGTTGGCGAGACAACTGCAAGAACTGCCCGGCGCAGAGGATGGCCTGGGCCTGACTCAGCGACTGACCCTGCGCATCCTCGCGGAGAAAGGCGAGATGGCGGCCGGCAAGGTCTTCGGCCATTTGATGCTGACCTATGAGCCGCTGCCGTATCTGGGCGACATGATGTTCAACGCACTGCTCAGGCCTCTCATCGAGGCGCCCCAGCCGCTGATTCACGAACAGCCGGGCAGTGAATGGCCCAGACGCCTTGTCCGGTTGACCGCGCTGGGTGAGCGCGTGGTGCGCGGCGAGTTGAACTGGCTTGAGCTCGGGCCGGCGGAGCGCTGGGTCGGTGGGGTGCAGATTGTTGCCGATCGCTCGCCCTGGGTGGTCAGCGCAGAAGGCCGGGTGTGGCGTCGCTGACTAAGCCGGAGATATCAGCGACTTCTCCATGATGATCGTCCGCTCCTCGCCGTGGTATTCATCCCGAACGGTCGAGTAGCCCAGTGAACGGTAGAAGCCCTCTGCCGTGATGGAAGAGGGCACGCGCAACCGACGGACGCCGTGGGTGGCGGCGGCTGACTCAACCGCCGCCATCAACGCCCGCCCGGCGCCCTGGCCCTGGTGTGTCGGCGGGACGAATACGCTTCGGACCGTGGCCCGTGTCAATCGGTTGCTCGATGGAGGCACCGAGCCCTTGGCGATCTTCTGTTTCCGGTGAACTGTCCGCTTTACGGACACCGCTGGGCAAACGGCGTAGTCTTACGCTGCTTGTCAACCCACCGGCAATGTCTGGTGTCAGCGCACTCAATGCGCTTGCGTGACGCGAGAACACCTGAAATGACGTCGCAGACGATCGATACCCACAGCCTTCATTTTGACCTTGGCCCCACGAGCGCGAACAACTGGTCCGAAGTGATGCTTGAGCACCACGGAATGCACTGCCAGCTAGATGCGTCGCTCTCGGCCGCGTCAACAGCGCACAGCTGGAGTCTGGGTGACGTCGGGCTGACTCTGGCGGATCTGTCGTCGGTGATACTGATGCCCGTTGGCGAGGAACGCGCTTCCTGGCAGGGCGAGTGGCTTTACCTGAAACTCATGACAGGGGGCCAGGTTGATATCGAAGCCTGCGGTCATCGTCAGCGTTTCACCACTGGCCACATGTTTTTTATCGACCCTGAACGCGCGTTCACAGAGGCTTTCACCGCGCGCGGGCAAATGACCGTGTTGCGTATTCCCAAGGCTGTTTTGCGTGATCGGGGGCTTAGGTCGTCGCTGCCCGCACCGCAAGTCGCGAACATGAATTCGGCGGACATGCGCGCCACCCGCGCGTTGATTCACTGCATTGCGCAGCAGCGCTTTGAACCCGGTCCGGTGATCCGCGAACTGATGGGGCGCCAGCTGCTCGATTTGATCGACGCCATGCTGGGGCACCCTGGCGACCGGGCAATCTCTCGCAGTACCGAAGTGGTGGTCCTTCGGGCCAAGCGTTACATTCATGGCGCGTTGAGCGATACCAGCCTTGACTCGACGGCGATCGCGGCAGCGGCCCATGTGTCAGTCAAACACCTGCAGCGCTTGTTCCGGGACCAGGGCACCAGTGTGATGCGGCATGTCTGGTCAGTGCGCCTTCACCACGCGCGAAGCCTGCTCAGTCCGACGCGAGTACCCCGGGCGACCGTTCAGGAAGTCGCTTGGCGATGTGGATTTTCCACCGCCGCGCACTTTAGTCGCGCCTACCACGCCCAATTCGGCGTTCGTCCTTCGCACCTGGAATCCTACACCCGCTGATTCTGTGTCCGTCGCATCCGAAGGATGCTCCACAGGTGCCTCCAATCAAATGCGCCCTGCGGACATGCATCAGGCGCCTTGCAGATAACGGCCGCAGAGTGCGCGCGTCTTAGAATCAATCACGTCATCCACTGGCGGATTAACTTTGAAGACTGCAGCGAGTTCGCTCAGTCAAGACCCTCGCCAATCACTTCCTGCGTTCAGGTCACGGCTGCTTCTTGTCGTGATCCCGGGCAAAGCCTGCAAGGTCATTTATGAACAGTTTCTCGGACGCCGCGTTTTCGCGTCGTGTAACGGACAATCAACAGCGCTTGAAAGCTTCCCTGCGCGATACCTACGACTACATCATCTGCGGCAGCGGCACATCCGGCTCAGTGGTAGCCAGACGTCTCGCCGAAAACCCCGACATCAACGTGCTGCTCATTGATGCCGGCGGCTGCGATAACGTGCCCGCCGTCAACGACGCCAGCGTCTGGTTCACCAATCTTGGCAGCGAGCGCGACTGGCAATTCACTGCGCAGCCCAATCGGCATCTCAACGGTCGCACCTTAGGCCTTTCGATGGGCAAGGTGCTGGGTGGGGGCGGGTCTGTCAACGCGATGGTCTGGGCGCGGGGTCACCGCAGTGACTGGGATTTTTTCGCCAGCGAGTCGGGCGACCCGGCCTGGAATTACGCCTCCACCCTGGCCACTTACCGGCGCATCGAAGCCTGGAAGGGCCCGCGCGATCCGCAGCGCCGCGGCACCGACGGACTGGTGTTCGTGCAGCCGCCGCAAGACCCCAATCCCGTCGCGTTGGCCATGCTGAAGGCTGCAGCACGCCGGGGCATCACGGTTTTTGAGGATCAGAACGGCGAGATGATGGAAGGTGAGGGCGGCGCTGCCTTGGCCAACCTGTGCGTGGAGGAGGGTCAGCGGCGTTCTATCTTTCGCAGCTACGTGTATCCGCTGATGGACCAACCGAACCTGACCGTCCTGACCCACACTCACGTGTTGCGGGTGCTGCTGGAAGGCAAACGTGCCGTGGGCGTACAGGTGCTCCGCGACGGCCAGGTCAGAAACTTCAAAGCCACGCAGGAGGTGGTGCTGTCACTGGGCGCGATACACACGCCCAAGGTGTTGATGTTGTCCGGCATCGGCGATGCACGGCAGCTGACGGCCCACGGGATCGGGCTGGTTCAGCACCTCCCGGGTGTCGGGCAAAATTACCAGGACCACATCATGGTTTCAGGGTGTATCTGGCAATACGAGCAAGCGCAGGCGCCACGCAATAACGCGGGCGAATCCACCTTCTTCTGGAAAAGCGACCCTGCGCTGGAGGTGCCGGATATTCAGACCTTCCTCGCGCAAATTCCCATTGCCTCCCCTGAAACCCAGGCCCTTTTCCAACCGCCAGCGGACACCTGGACGCTACTTCCGGGTCTGGTCCGGCCAAAAAGCCGCGGTTCGATCACCCTCACGGGCGCCTACCCCATGGACCCGCTCAACATCGACAGCGCCGCGCTGGCTGACCCCGATGACTTGCAGGCGCTGGTGCGTGCCGTCGAACTGTGTCGCGACATCGGCAACAGCGCGCCCATGCGGCCCTTTGCTCGCCGGGAAATCATGCCGGGCGCCCTGAACGGTCGCGAGCTGGAACACTTTGTAAGAAACGCCGCATCGACCGTCTGGCACCAGTCCTGTACGGCCAAAATGGGGCGGGATGAAGTATCGGTTGTGGACTCGCAATTGCGCGTCTACGGCGTGACGGGGCTGCGAATCGCGGACGCCTCAATCATGCCGCGCGTGACCACCGGTAACACGATGGCCCCTTGCGTCATCATCGGCGAGCGCTTGGGCGCCCTGCTCACCGGCCGGCCTTGACGCCTCGCTTCGCCACGTTCACCCATCAGCGAGGCGGCGTGCCGCGCTCGCGTTCTGCACCCCTGAAAGGACCCCCCATGGAACATGCATACAAGCTGTTGATCGACGGCGCGCTGGTACCGGGCCCCAGCCTTCTGGAAGTGATCAACCCCGCCACCGCGAAGGTGTTTATTGCCGTCCCCAGAGCCGACCAGGCGCAGGCATTTAAGGCCGTGGCGGCGGCCAGATTGGCGTTCCCGCAATGGGCAGCACTGACATATGCGGAGCGTGCTGCTTACGTGCTCCGGTTCGCCGACGTCATGGCGGCGAGCGCGCAAGACCTGATCACTATGTTGACCCGCGAGCAAGGCAAACCCTTGGGCGAAGCGCAGTTCGAAATTGAACTGTCGATCGCCAACCTCAGGTATCACGCCGCGCAGGAACTGACAGCGAAGGTCATTCGGGAGAACGCCGGGGAACAGATCATCGAACAGCGCGTCCCCCATGGAGTGGTCGTGGCGATCGCGCCGTGGAACTTCCCGGTGTGGGTGCTGATTTCCAAACTGGGTGCGGCCTTAATGACCGGTAACACCGCCATTGCCAAGCCGGCACCGACCACCCCGGTCACCACCTTGATGCTGGGCGAATTGGCGGCGCGTATCTTCCCTCGCGGCGTCTTCCAGACGTTGACCGACATGAACGATCTGGGGGCGGTGTTGACCCGTCACCCTGACGTCGCTTATGTCAGTTTTACCGGCTCCACCGTGACCGGGAAAAAGGTATTGAGTAGTACCGTGGCCACGTTGAAGCGTTCGACCCTGGAGTTGGGCGGTAATGACGCCGCCATTGTTCTCGACGACGCGGACATCAGCGCCGTCGCTGCCAGGGTGTATTCGGCTGCGTTCATGAACGCAGGCCAGATCTGTTTTGCGACCAAGCGCGTCTATGTCCCCGATTCGATGCTGGCAGCCTTCGTCGAGGCGTTGGTCAACCTGGCTAACGCGTCACGGCTTGGCGATGGGCTGGAGAGCACGACAACACTGGGCCCTGTCCAGAACAAAGCCCAATATGACAAGGTCCGGGCGTTCATCGACGAGGCGAGGGAACACGGCACCGTCATCAGTGGCCAGCAGACCGTGCCGGTTCAGGGTTACTTCATTGCGCCCACGATTGTGACGGGGCTTGCGGACGATGCGCGGTTGGTGCGCGAGGAGCAGTTTGGCCCCGTGTTGCCGGTGCTGGGTTATAGCAATGTTGAAGACATGATCCGCCGGGTGAACGACTCGGATTACGGGTTAGGCGCCTCTGTCTGGACCTCGAACACTCAACGGGGCATCGCTGTCGCCTCGCGGATTGACTCTGGAACGGTTTGGGTCAACGGCCACCTGCATTTGCCATTTGATATTCCGTTCGGTGGAGCCAAGCAGTCAGGGATCGGTCAGCAAGGCGGAATCGAGGGGATGAAAGACTTTACTCAAGTGAGGGTGGTCAACGTCGCGCTAGGCTGATCGAGCGTCGCTCAGTTCGCCACACAGGCCATTGCCGCTTTTCGTTTGACCCCATGAGTGACCGTGAGCCAGCCCGAGGCGATGGCCAGCAGCAAAGCGAACGTCGAGAGAATGCCACCCACCCAGTTGGGGGCGGCGAAACCAAACCCCAGGGCGATGACCCAGCCGCCGAGCCAGGCGCCGATCGCGTTGCCCAGGTTGAACAGGCCGATATTGACGGGCGCAGCCAGGTTGGGTGCGCCTGCCGCACGAGCCTTGTCCATCACCAGCCGCTGGATGGGCGACACGCTGGCAAAGCCGAAACCCGCCATCAGCAGCACACAAATGGCCGATGCCACACGACTTTCTACCACGAAGAAGAACGCGAACAGCACCAGTGCCTGTCCCGCCAGGGTGACGTACAGCAGGGGCATCAGCGCGCAATCTGCCAGCTTGCCACCCAGCAGATTGCCGATGAACAAGCCCAGGCCAAACAGGAAAAGGATGCCGGTCACCCCGTTGTTCGAGTACCCCGTCAGCTCCGTCATCATCGGTGAGATGTAGGTGATCGCTGTGAAGAATGCCGCCGGCCCCAGCACCGTAATGCCCATGGCCAGCAGCACGTGCACATCGACGAAAGCGGACAGCTCGCCCATCAGCGACACCAGCATGGTTTTCTGTCGCACGCGAGCGCCCAGAATAATGAGCAGCGGTGCGCCTACAAATACCCCTAGCGCGTAGCTCGTCGCCATATAACCGGCTTCTGAAAACGAAATGCCGAACTCGGTCGCAATCCCTGGCAACAGCCCGGCGATGACGAACTCGGTGGTGCCAATGCCGAAGGTGGCGATGGCGAGTGCCCAAATGGCAGCTGGCATGAACAGTCCCTCTCGATGGTGGTGCGTGGTCGATGAGGGATACTAGAGCCGTAGATCCGGATTGGAAATTAGGTACCATCCGGGGACATAGACACCTTTTGGTAACCATGACATGCCTGAAACCGATGCCGCGCCGTTAGTGTTTGATGCCCGTTGCGCACCGCGCAGGGTGATGGGCCTGTTCACCGTAAAGTGGGTCAGCCTGGTGCTGCACGCCCTGGATCGATGGCCCGGCGGACGCTGCCGTACCGGACAACTGCAGCGGGCGTTGCCTGGCATTTCCAAGAAGATGCTGGTGCAGACGCTTCACGACGTTGAGGCGCGCGGTCTGGTCGCGCGCCACGTCCACAGCGTCGTGCCGCCCAAGGTGGAATATGAATTGACGCCGTTGGGCAAAACATTTGCTCAGGCGGTCGAGATGCTCTACCGCTGGGGAGAGGAGCACCCGCAGGCGCTGGACGCGCTGGAGGCTAATATGGCCCGCGCCAGACCCGACCTCGAATCGAACCGCGCCGAGTCTCTTGAAGACGAATGACGCCGATGCTTACATGGCTATCCACCCCTCTTGGCCCGGTGTCATCCATGAATACCAGTATTTTCCACGCATTGGCCGCCGCCGCGTTGTTCGGTGCCAGCACCCCGCTTGCCAAACTTCTCGGGCTCGATGTGCCCCCTGTGTTGCTCGCAGGCTTGCTCTATCTGGGCAGTGGTCTGGGTCTGACCCTTGTCCGGTTGGTGCGTGACCGTGGCTGGAAAAACGTCGGCCTGACGCCGTCCGAGTGGCCTTGGTTGCTGGGCGCGATTATGTTCGGGGGCGTGCTCGGGCCGGTGGCGCTGATGTTTGGACTCACCACGACCTCTGGCGCAACTGCCTCGTTGATGCTCAATCTCGAAGCGGTGCTGACAGCACTGTTGGCGTGGGTGGTGTTCAAGGAAAGTGCTGACCGGCGAATTGTCTGGGGCATGATCGCGATCATTGCTGGTGGCGTGGTGCTGGCCTGGCCCCATGAAAGCCTGCAAGCCCATGACTGGCTCGGGCCGCTCGCCGTCGGCGCTGCCTGTCTGTGCTGGGCCATCGACAACAACCTGACACGCAAGGTGTCCGCGTCCGATGCGCTTTTTCTGGCTGGGTTCAAAGGCTTGGTGGCGGGGTTGGTCAATTGTTCGCTGGCGTTTCTGTTGGGCGCCCGACTTCCCGATGCCCTGGTGCTCGGGCAGACACTGGCGCTCGGGTTTCTCGGCTACGGCGTCAGCTTGGTGCTCTTTGTTCTCGCCCTTCGTGGTCTGGGCTCCGCGCGGACAGGGGCGTATTTTTCAACTGCCCCCTTTCTCGGCGCCGCCATTGCGATCCTCCTCCTCGGCGAGCCTGTGTCGGGAGCTTTCTGGGTGGCCGCTGTCCTGATGGGTGTTGGCGTGTGGCTTCACCTCACCGAACGTCACGGACATGAGCATCAGCACGTGCCGATGACCCATGCACACCGGCATGTTCACGATGAGCACCACCAGCATGAACACGCTTTTGAGTGGAAGGGGACGGGCCCACACAGCCATGTTCACGACCATGCGCAGGTGCGCCACAGTCATCCTCACTTTCCGGATATCCATCACCGGCATACCCATTAGCGGCGTCGGATGAAGGGAGGGCGCACCTGGCCCCTGCGGTTACGCTGCGGACAAGTGCTCGTAAAGGATCGTCGCCCCGACCAGCATCAGCACGATGCCTCCAATGATTTCCGCGCGTTTGCCCACCACGGTCCCCAGCACGCGGCCCAGCATCACGCCAATCGTGACCATCACCGTCGTGGCGACACCAATGGCGGCGGCAGCCACCAGGATATTCACGTTGACGAAGGCCAGGCCAACGCCCACGGCCAGCGCATCGATGCTGGTGGCGAACGCGGTCACGGCCAAGATCAGGAAGGAATGCTGTTTGGGCTTTTCTTCTTCGGCCTCTTCGTGCTTGAGGCCGTTGTAGATCATGTGCACGCCGAGGACCACCAGCAGGGTGAAGGCGATCCAGTGATCCCAGTTCTGGACGTAGGACGTGGCGGCCTGGCCGATCACCCAGCCGATCAGGGGCGTGATGCCTTCGATGACGCCAAAGATAAGACCGGTGCGCAGCGCTTCGATAAAACGAGGCTTATGCAGGCTCGCGCCTTTACCGATGGCCGCTGCGAAAGCGTCCGTGGACATGGCCAGAGCAAGAAGGATGAGGGAAATCGGGTTCACGGCTATGTTCCAGTCGGGCTGTGAGTCAACGACGCTACCACACGCCCGACTTTAGGCATGGATGCATCGTTGGTCTCGCCAACCCGAAGGTGTTCGTGCCACGGCAGGCCGCCGAGAATGTTGACACGAACGCTCTGGGACAATGAGTCCAGAGCAGGCTACTCCCCAACAAGGGCCGCCACTATAGCGCTTGAATGTAAAAGAAATGTCGTCGCGTATGATTTTGCTTCGGCCGGGCAGGGGGCCGACCTGTGCACCGCCACGTACAGGACAAATCGTTACGGGCCGAAGCGGCACGCTTGCGCATGCGATGTGATGGCGGCTAAACCGCTTCCGATGTCGCGATACAGCCCAGGATTCTGAGATACAGGCTCACGGTCGTACCGGCGCCGGGCGCTGTGTCGATGCGCGCATCGCCGCCAGATTTGATCGCAAAATCCCTGGCTTGGGCCAACCCCAGCCCCGTTCCTTCGCCAACCGCCTTGGTCGTAAAAAAGGGCTCGAACACCTGGTGCGCGACCTCGGCAGTCATGCCGGGGCCGTTGTCCCGGACACTGACGACCAGATAGTCGCCCTGCTGGAGCGACAGATCATCTTCCACGTGCACCCATCGGGTCGACACATGGACCTGACCGGTACCCTTCAGCGCATCGCGCGCATTGGTGAGCAGGTTCATGACCACGGCGTGGAGTTGGGCCTCCATGCACAGCACACCCCAACCCCACTCAGCGAAATCGAAGCTCAGATCGATGCGTTCGCTCATCGAGTGGCGCATCAGCGACTGCGCCGCGTGAAGGCGTGCGGTCACGTCGATACAGATGAGTTCAGGCCCGTCACCGCGTACGCTCGACATCAAATAACTGATGAGCTGCCGGCCTTGCTCCACGGCTTGCAGACCGGTCTCGGCGAAACGCTCGACGTCGGTAGGCCGGCGGGAGCGCAGGCGGGTCATTTGAAACGCAGCGCTGACGCTCTGCAGCAAGTTGTTGAAGTCATGGGCAATGCTTGCGGTGAGCATGCCCAGCGATGAAATGCAGCGCGAGTTCTGCAGCAGCGGGGTCACTTCGCTGGGGTTCTGCTCGGCTTGCTTGAACTGTTCCTCAAACTGCGCGAGCTGCCGTGCGCGCTGCTTGCCCAGCAACCGGGCTTCCAGCAAGGCAGCGGCTTGCCGGGCCAAGGCCTGCAACGCAAGGGATTGACGTTCGCTCAGCTGCCGGGTCTGGGTATCGATTACGCAGACAGTGCCGAGGGCGACACCGCTTTCCGTAACGATAGGGGCGCCTGCGTAGAAACGAATGTAGGGCGGGCCGAGCACCAGCGCGCTGGAAGCGAAGCGAGGGTCCAGGGCGGCGTCTTCAACCACCAGCACCTGCGCGGGGTCGAGAATCGCATGGCCGCAGAAGGCCAGATCCCGATGGGTCTCCTGCACGCCGAGGCCGATGCAGGCCTTGAACCACTGGCGATCTCGATCCACCAGGGACACCAGCGCAATGGGCGCGTCGCACAGGGTGGTGGCCAGTAGAACGATGTCGTCGAATGCCTTCTCGCTGCCGGAGTCCAGCACATCCAGGTGCTCGAGGGACAGGGCGCGCTCTTCCTCGTTGAAAGGAAAGGGGGCGGGATGATGGGACATTGATAATCTGCGTGGAGAAAAAAGGGATCGCGCATCATGCGCTGTGACCCGTCGCCCCGCAAGAGCACCGGCCTGTCGGTGGTCGGGGCGCTGTCGGGAGCCGTCAGCCACGCGTGGGTTGATTCCAAGCACTATCGCCGTGTGCAGAGGGGGCAAAACGCAACATCATACGGACAAACCCACCCATTCGAGGTGAGAAACCTGCTGTTGGTCCGATAAGCACCGCTTGGGGCGCTTGATGTTCAAGCGTCGGAAAATCAAGGCGATAACGGTATACATCCTTCAGATTACCCCCGCCATGATCCTCAGAAAACTGAACCTCGCCCCACGTTCTGCCCTGTGCTTCGGTTTCTTTTGCGCGATGATCATCGCAATCGGGTTGCTCGCCCTGCGCCAGGCCGATCTTCTCAATTCAGCAGAGAAGTACGTGGAGACCAACGTCCTGCCCAGCGTCAAATTGCTCGGTCAACTGGATCGAGAGTTTGTGAGCATCAGGGGTAACAACGCTCGTTTGCGCAACCCCCTCGAACCCCAGGATCGCAAAGCCAAGGCCCTCGGCGATATTCAGCAGTCGCGGCAATTGATCGCTACCCACTTGAAATCACTGGGCGCCCTGATCGTGACCACCAAGGGCCGAGAGGCGTACCAGACCTTTGAAGAAGCTCAACGTGGCTATACCGCCGCGCAGGATCAGTATCTGGCATCCATTGCGGCCGGGCAGCTTGATGCCGCCGTGGCCCTCTCCAATAACCAAATGAGAGACGCCGCCCAGGCAGTGGAACAGTCGATAGCCCGTTTGATTGAGGTCAACGATGGCAAAGCCTTGAAAGCCGGCGCTGACGCCGACGCTGCTTATCAGCAAACCCTGCTGATTGTGGGCCTTTTCATCGCCGTTGCCGTGGCGACGTCGTTGCTGCTCGCGCTGATGTACACCCGCAGTCTTACCCGACCCATCGGCGAGTCGCTGGAAATTGCCGAGCGTATTGCGGCAAATGATTTGAGCAAGGACATCAAATCCGATGGTACCGACGAAGCGGCCCGGCTGATCAAGGCGTTGGCGGTCATGCAGGGAAACCTGCGCCAGGCGCTGAGCCTGATTGGTGACTCCTCCACGCAGCTCGCGGCGACCTGTGAAGAAATGCACGCCGTGACAGAGGGTGCTTCGCGGACCATCCAGCGCCAGAGCCACGAGATTGAAATGGCCGCCACCGCGGTGACCGAAATGAGCGCCGCGGTGGAGGAGGTTGCCAGCAACGCGACCTCTACGTCCGAGCTGACCGCCCAGTCGAGCTCTGCGGCGAACGCCGGACGCACGCAAGTTGAAGAGACCGTGTCGGCGATCAACGTGATGGTCGCCAATGTGCAGGCCAGCTCCGCCGAGGTGAGATCTTTGGCCGTCATGGCCACCGACATCAGCAAGGTACTGGATGTGATTCGAGCCATCGCCGAGCAGACCAATTTGCTCGCACTCAACGCAGCCATCGAAGCGGCCCGGGCAGGAGAGGCGGGTCGCGGTTTCGCGGTCGTGGCGGATGAAGTCAGAGCCTTGGCCCATCGCACTCAGCAATCGACCCAGGAGATCGAGAAAATGGTGGGCTCGATCCAGACGGGCACCAGCGGTGCGGTGTCCTCGATGAACCAGACCAGTGTGCAGGCCAATAAAACCCTGGAAATGGCCAGCGGGGCGGGTGCAGTGCTGGCGGCAATCACCGCCTCGTTGAACCAGATCAACGAGCGCAATCTCATGATTGCCACGGCCTCGGAAGAGCAGGCGCAGGTGGCCCGTGAAGTGGATCGAAATCTGGTGAGCATTCGCGATCTTTCCAGCGAAACCTCCGTAGGGGCAAGCCAGACGGCGCTTGCCACGGCAGAGCTCACCAAACTCGCTTCCGGGTTAAACCGGTTGACCAGGCAGTTCCAGATCTAAGCGGCGATTGCGGATCTTCCTGCGGGCGCTCTGGACCGAACAACGGTTTTCTAAAGCCCTGCGGCCACCGATTCGATCATGCCCCGCAACCATTCCTGAGCCGGGTTCCCGTTGCCACGACGATGCCAGATGAGATGAAAGGTGATCTCCGGCAGGGCTACCGGCGGCGGGAACAGGATCAGTTTTCCTCCCGTTGGCGAGCTGAGGGCAATGCGCCTCAGGACGGTGGCGGTCATGCGGGAGGAGGCGACGATCGCCGGCACTGCAAACATCTGTGGCAGCGTCAGTGCCAGGGTGCGCTGTTTGCCCAACTGAGCCAGCGCCTGATCCACCAAGCCGTGTCGTTCACCCTCGGGCGAAACCAGTACATGGGGCAGCGAGAGGTAAGTGTCCATGTCCATGCCGCTCCGGGCTGCCGGATGGCCATGGGCGATGAGGGTGACGAACACGTCACGCAGAATGGGTCGCGTGAAAATGCGACCGTCTTGATGGCTCGGCAATACACCGATTGCCGCATCAATCACTCCCGCATCCAGCATGTCCACGGCATGGTCGCGGTCATTCACTGCGTGAACATTGATCGACAGGTGTGGCGCGTGTTCGCTCAAGGTCTGCAGCAGCGTGGGGAGCAGCACGAAGGCGGGATAGTCCGACAAGCCGAGGTTCATTGTGAGTACGGCATCGGCCGGGACAAAGTCAGGCATTTTCAACAGCGCGGCTTTTATCTGGCTCAGCGCCTCGGCGACGGGTTGGGCCAACTCACGGGCACGGGGCGTTGGAAGGAGGCCGTCAGGGCTGCGCAAAAAAAGCGGATCGCCCAACAGCTTGCGCAAGCGCGAAAGCGCCGCACTCATGGCCGGTTGGCTGACGCCGACCTGGGTGGCGGCGCGCGTGACGTTGCGCTCGTCCATCAGAGCATTGAATGCGGCAAGCAGGTTCAGATCGATGCCATGAAAATCCATAAATCAAATAAACCTATATACGAGCCATTTGTTATACGGATGGTAGCCCTGCGCTCACACTCTCGCCACACCCCACGACGAGAGCAGCCTCATGACAAACGCAGAACTTGCCACCCGCCTGCACACCGAACGCCAGGCCGTTGAAACCCTCTACCGCGCGTTCAGCGAGAACAATCCCGACCTCGTCGACAGCGTGCTGGCTGCCGACTGGGATGACATCCCCCTGGCACCCGGGCAAGGCCCAGGCCCCGAGGGCATCAAACCGATTATCCGCAGCCTTGCCGACGCGTTTCCGGATGTGCGTATCGTCATCCACGACATGGTTCAGGCCCCCGGCCAGATCGCCGTGCGCGCTGAAATAACCGGTACCCACCTCGGCGAATTATTTGGCATTGCCGCCACCGGCAAACAGGTGAGCTTCCGACTGCATGAGTTCCATGCGCTGGAGAACGGCCGCGTGGTCACCACGTGGCACATGGAGGACTGGTTCGGCCTGTTCCTGCAACTCGGTCAATTCCCTCAAGCCTGAAGACCGCGAGAAAGCCATCATGAAATCAGCGTCCATTTCTGTATTCGGCGGCCCTGAGGTCGTCACGCTGCACAACCTCGATCTGAGCAAGCCAGGCGCGGACGACGTCCTCGTGAGGGTCGAGGCGGCGAGCGTCAACCCGCTGGATCTGAAGATCATCGCCGGGTACATGCAGCCGGTCTTTCCCGTTGAGCTGCCATACATCCCGGGCACCGATTTCAGCGGCATCGTCAGCAGCGTCGGTGAGCGGGTGACGCAGCTGAAACCCGGTGATCCCGTGTTCGGCCGCAGCACGCCCACTGCGGGAGGCGCCTTTGCCCGGCAGCTGATAATTGCCGCCACCGAGCTGTGTCTGATCCCGGATTCCATGAGTTTCGAGCAGGCGGCGGCGTTGCCGACGTCGTTCGGCACCGCGCAGCAGGCGTTGTTTGAGGTGGGGCAATTAAAGCCCGGCCAACGCGTCTTGATACATGGGGGAGCGGGCGGTGTAGGCAGCATGGCGGTGCAGCTGGCGCATCTGGCGGGCGCTTACGTCATTGCCACGGCTTCCGCACGCAACATCGAACGGGTGAACAGCCTGGGCGCGGACGAAGTGATCGATTACCGCACTCAGGATTTCACCAGGCTGCGTGACATCGACCTGGTGCTCGACACGGTGGGCGGCTCGACACTGGAAAGCTCCTGGTCGGTACTCGGCAAGGGTGGACGGATTGCGACCCTCGTGGAGTTCGACATCGAATCCCGCGAAGACCATGCCGGCGAAGCCGTGTTCTTTGCCAGCGCCACGCCGTATCTCCAGGAGGCGGTGCGGCAGTTCAGTGCAGGGCAACTGCAGGTTGTGACCGACTCGATCTTCACCCTGGACGAGACCCGCGCCGCACTGGAGAAAGTCGCCACCGGGCATGCCTCCGGTAAGGTCATTATCCGTACGGCCCATTGATTCAGTGGCGTCATCCATGTCACGACACGCCGATGGCTCGTAGATTTGATGTTCGCGGGCACGCGCAGCCAAAGCATGGGGTCATGAAATCGAAGGCTGTAGACGGGAGTGGCGGCTGGATGGTTGCAGGTACACCGATGCGGATCTTGAAGTCCTATAACGAGTGGGTTGATGCGGGTCACCGGCTCTAAGCGTTGAACGAGGGGAACGCGCATGAGCCGTTCCCCTCGTCGCACCCCGCCTGTTAGCCGAGGGCAGCCTCGCTGGCCATGCCCACCAGGGTCACTTCCTCCGCCTGCGCGAAGATCATTTCAGTATTGCCCAGGTCCTGGGTCCAGTCGCCGGTGAGGGCGATCTCAAACCGATGGCCCTGAGCGTCGGCTTCCACATCCTTGAGGTAGGTGCGGTCCAGGTCGTGGTTATAGACCAGCTTCAGCGTATCCCCGGTACCGTCACCGAAACCCGTGTAACCCAACGCCGACACGTCGATTTTGTCGTTGTTGTTGGCGAACCGGACAATGAGGTCCACAAAACTCTGGCTGTCCGTGCGGTAGCTGTCCGTGGCCGCCGTGTAGCGGAACACGTCAGCGTCATTGATGCCGTTACGGCCATAGACCGAGAGGTTCGGGTCGTCGCCACCGCTCAACTGGTCGGCACCCGCGCCCCCGATGATCACATCCGAGCCTCTGCCGCCGTCGATACGGTCGTTACCGGCCAGGCCATAGATGACTTCCGACATTGCGCTCCCCGTGACCACATCCTTGCCGGCCGTTCCTTCGACGGTGGGGGCGGTGAACACCAGGTTGTTGCTGTTCAATTGCCCCGTCAGATTGCCTTCGAACGCCAGTTCAAAACGCTGCCCGTCAACGTCGGCATCGAAGCTTTTCAGATAGGTGCGGGTGCCGTCAGCATTGGCCTGGATCGCCAGCGTGCCGTTGTGGCCGTCGCCAAGGCCGGTGAAACCCAGTGAAATCAGGTCTACACGGTCCTGGGAGGCGTCGAAGTCCAGAATCCGGTCGCTGCCGGTTTCGGTAGCGGTGCGATAGCTGTCGCTGATCTGGCTGAAACGGAAAATGTCTGCGCCGTCCCCACCTGTCAGCACGTCACGGCCACCGGCGCCTTGCAATACATCGTCACCGCCCAGGCCGCGGATGATCTCGGCCGTGTCGTTGCCAATCAGGTGATTGGCCTCGCTGGAGCCGTCTAGGTGGTATTGGCCGTCCTGGCTGCCGAAGGTGGTGTCCAGGCTGCCATCGGCGTTCAGGCGGGTGATCACGTCGCCAGCGATGAGGATTTTGCCATCGGGCTGAACGATCGCCGAGTGGGCATAATTCTTCTCGCCTTGAGGCACCTGAATCGTGAGTTTGCCGTCCTCGCTAAAGGAGGTATCGAAGGAACCATCGGCATTCAGCCGCAGTACGTTGAAGGCGGTGTTGTCAGAACTCTCGCCGGCAATGATGATCTTGCCATCGGCTTGCACGGTTACCGCAGCGCGGTAGTCCAGCCCCAGCGCGGCATCGAAGTACACCACGCCGTCCACCCCAAACGCGGTATCCAGGTTGCCATCTGCGGCAAGTCGCTGAACGGCATAAACCGGATCGCCCGGGTCGTGGGGCCCGTCGGAGCCCACGTACAGCCAGCTGCCGAGCAATACGCTGCCGTCGGGCTGCACAACAGTGGCGATATTGCCGGTGCCGTAGTGTCCGGTCGGGTTGAGGACGAGTGTGCCGTCGACACCGAAGTTTTCCGCCGGCGTACCGCTGCTGTCCAGCTTGAACACCACCGCTTGCGAGGTGCCGCGGAGGCTGACGTATATCGAGCCATCTGCTGTGGCGTAAATCGCCATGCCATCGGTGCTGATCGGTACATCAAGGGCAGCGGCGCCGCCTTTGCCGAACGTGGTGTCCAAGGTGCCATCGAGGTTGAAGCGTTCGACTTTCAAACCCCCAAGCCCTGGCTGCGCCGACAGCACTTTTCCGTCGGCCTGCACGGCCATAACGTAGTAAGCCTCGTCTTCCGGATCCAGGCTGGCAGGCACGAGGGCGATCCCGTCCTGGCCGAAACTGTTGTCCAGGCTGCCATCGCTGTTGAGGCGCACCGCCGTAAAGCTGCCGCGTGTGCCATAGCTTTCATCGCCCGGCGAGCCCGGATAGCCAATGGCGGTCTGGAAGCTTTCGCCGCCGACGATGATCTTGCCGTCAGGCTGGAGAACGATGCTCCAGGTTTGATCACCCCCGGTGGAGGGGTCCACCTGCACGGTGCCCGGACCGGTGCGTACGGTGTAATCGATGGTGGGCTTGCTGTCGGTTGAAGCCATGACATTTTCCTTTTGACATGGAGGATGAAGGGTTTGAAGGCGTGACACCCTGGGGGGTTGACCGTGACGGCATCCAAAAATGCCAACGATTTTCCCGTCGGCAGAAAGCCATCAAGGCTGTGCTAGAGGGATCGCTCGACAGACCTGCATTGCGCTGGTCGAACGTCTGACGGGCCTGACGCGATGTGACTTCAACCCTGTTCACATTGCTTAAATATTGCTGTGACACAGTTTCACGTCGCTTGATCAAGCATCCGACAGAATCAGCTGTGCAGCCCTGAGCTCCGGGCGGTTGGCGGGTTCTGTAACAAGGACTCATGAAATGAACGTCACGGTCTCACGCTCAGGGTATGCAGGACTCAATCAGGCTGCTCGCCGCCGGCCGGCACTCGCGCAATGACGGTGCTGATCACCGGGGTAGCGGGGTTTATCGGCTTTCACATGGCCAGGCGGTTGTGCAGCCTGAGCGTTCAAGTGGTCGGCATCGACAACCTGAACGATTACTACAGTGTCGACCTCAAGCGTGCCCGACTGGCGCAGCTCGAACACTTCCCCTCTTTTCAGTTTCAGCCCATCGACATCGTCGACCCACACGCCTTGCTCGGGCTGTTCAGCGCGTCCGGCTTCAACGAGGTTATTCACCTGGCGGCCCAGGCCGGTGTTCGGTATTCCATCGACCACCCGGGCGTGTACGCCAATGCCAACCTGGTCGGGTTTCTCAACGTCCTGGAAGCCTGCCGGGCGTACCCCGTGAAGCACCTCATTTATGCGTCGAGCAGTTCGGTCTACGGCGCCAACACCAAGATGCCGTTTGCCGTGGAAGACGCCGTTGAACAGCCCGTTTCCCTGTACGCCGCGACCAAGCGCGCCAACGAGCTCATGGCCTACAGCTATTCGCATCTGTACCGGATTCCGGCCACGGGGCTGCGGTTTTTTACCGTGTACGGTCCATGGGGACGGCCGGACATGGCGCTGTTCAAATTTACCCAGGCCATCCTCCAAGGCGAGCCCATCGATATCTACAACGACGGCGAGATGGCGCGGGATTTCACCTACGTGGACGACATCATCGAGTCGATGACCCGGCTGTTGCCGCTGCCGCCGCCGCTTATGGACGGTGTTGCGCCGTGTCAGCTGTTCAACATCGGGCGAGGCGAGCCGGTGAAGCTGCTCGACTTCGTCCAGTGCCTGGAGTCAGCGCTGGGGATTCAGGCCAGGCGCAACTACCTGCCGCTTCAGCCGGGCGACGTGCTGCAAACCTGGGCGGATGTCTCCGGCCTGGCGAAATGGATCGACTTCAGCCCCCAGGTGGGGCTGGAGCAGGGCGTGGCTGAATTCGTGCGCTGGTATGGCGATTTCTACCCGGGCACACAAGCGAAACAGGCCAGTCAATCAAAACAAGAGAAGCGGTGGGCGTGATGAGTGAATCGGTGTTCGTGTCGGTGTTGATCCCGGCAAAAAACGAAGCGCAAAACCTGCCTTCTTTGCTGAATGAAGTACGCACCGCGCTGGCCGGAGAGCGATACGAGGTGTTGGTGGTCGACGACGGCAGCACCGACGACACGTTGCGGGTTCTGCAGCAGATCAAGGCTTCAGGTTTTGAGCCCCTGCGAATCCTGCACCACGGGGTGTCCCTCGGGCAGAGCACCTCGATCTGGCATGCCGCCCGCGCTGCACGCGGTGAATGGCTGGCGACGCTGGACGGCGACGGCCAGAACGACCCCGCGGACCTGCCCGGCATGCTGGCGCTGGTGCGCAATACGGGGCAGGTCAACGA
>Ga0247805_1000510_pt1 | contig 20073 bp, 18 predicted proteins | sample UWRJL044104R1_FD_180930 | JGI IMG/M metagenome (GOLD analysis project Ga0247805, IMG submission 180930) | Plant litter microbial communities from Arlington Agricultural Research Station in Wisconsin, United States - UWRJ-L044-104R-1 | ecosystem: Environmental > Terrestrial > Plant litter >... | reverse complement strand
CGCAGCAACCCCGAGAGAGGCCCTCAACGAGCTACTCTCGAACCCTCCAGAAAGCAGTGTTGCGACGACCACTTGAATCCACCGCCCGGCGCGCTGCCGCAGGCGTCCCGGTCGGCAGCAGACGCCGCCGCTATGCGCGGATGAGCCTCCTGCGCCCCACGGCGATCAGGCCGACGACGGGCACCAGCAGCAGCCCGAGCGCGACGAGCGATCCGAACGATGCCAGTGCCAGGGTGAGCACGGCGCTGGCGGCGGTGAAGATCAGCGTGAGCACGAGGAAGCCGCGGCGCCCGGTGAGGGCGAACGCCGTCGCGGAGGCGGCGAGCGGCAGCAGGCGCAGCAGGATGTCCGTGCTCGAATAGGGCAGCACGCCGCCGTAGTACGAGATCACGCCGGCCACCAGCAGCACGAGCAGCCAGGAGATGATCAGCCAGCGCCCTGTGGGCAGCCGCCGGGGCTCGTCCGGTTCGAGTACGGCGTCGACCGGGCGTTCCGCGGCCTCTCGCAGCAGCACCTCGTGGGCCGTGCTGATGCTCGCGAAGCCGCGCGCGGCATCCGCCAACTGGGCCGGCGTGGCGTTCGTCAACCGGTCGGGGTGCATGGAACGCGCCCGGGCGCGGAAGGCCCGCTCGATGTCGGGGGCGGACGCGTCGGCCCGGACCCGCAGCAGTGCGGCGGCCTCCTCGGGAGTCATACCACCACTGTGCGCCTAAACGACGCCGAGCGCGACCGGTTGCCCGGCGGGCAGCTCCACGCGGAGCGTGTCGCCGGGGGCGACCACCCCGCCCGCGACGACGGTGCCCATGATGCCGGACTTGCGGATGATTCCGCCCTGCTGGTCCTTCGCCACCAGCGCCTTCATCAGGCCGCCCTGGTAGGCGTTGATCTTCGAGCAGGGGCTGCGCAGGCCGGTCACCTCGACGATCGCGGTCTCGCCGAGGTGCAGGCGGGTGCCGAGCGGCAGGGTCAGCAGGTCGACTCCGCTGGTGGTCACGTTCTCGCCCAGCTCGCCCGGACGGATCACGAAGCGGTCGCTCAGCTCGGCGAAGAGCTCCTCCTGGATCAGATGCACCTGGGTGAGGTTCGCCCGCGTCGGGTCCTTCTTCACCAGGTAGAGGTGCTGGGTGGTGGCGCCCGCGTGCGCGTCGCCCGCGACCCCGAGACCCTCGAGCAGGGTGATGCGCGGCTCTGTCGACTTGCTGAAGCTGTGTGCGGCGGCGCGGCTGACCGCCACGACGGAACCGGGGGAGCGACTCATCCCCTGATTCTGTCAGAACGGGGTGGTTCGGGGAGACTGGGGGCATGAGCACCCTCGATTCCAGCTTCGCCGAACTGAACGACCGGATCGACTTCCTGGCCGGCCTGGGGGAGACCGCCTTCTTCGATATCGACGACGGGTCGACCCTGTTCGTCGACGACATCGCGCTCGACCCGCTCGGCGCATCCGCCCTGTCTGTGGCGGAGATCTCGGCGTCCGCCGCCCACCTGGGCTCCCTCGGAACGCTGCGGTCGGCGTCGGACCCCTCCAGAGCCTCCGTCTTCGTGCTGCTGCGCGCGGCGCTGCAGAGCGCGGCCACCGCTATCTGGCTGCTGGAGCCGGACGACCGCGACGAGCGGCTGCGGCGCGTCCTGCGGCGTCGGTGGGCCGAGAGTAACGACGCGGACGCGATGTCGCGGGCGCTCACCGGTGCGACCGAGGCGAACGGGTCCGCTTGGGCCTCCGCGCACCGGCGCTGGTTCGTCGGCCTCGCCCCCGATGCCGCGCAGCAGCCCGTCAGCGACGCACTCGTGGTGGCCGCCGCCGCCGAGGTCGTCGAGGCCTTCACCGAGACGAGCGGAGCCGCGGCCGTCATCACCAGCGGCTGGCGCGGGTTCGACTCCGTGGCGATCACCCGCTACGGCACGGACGGCGAGATGTTCGCCGGCTCGCTCTCCATGGTGCTCGACGTGGCCGAGACGGCGATCAGCCTCTTCCACGCCCGGGGCTCGGCCGCGTCCGCGTTGCCGGAGGACGCGGCGACGCTCGCCCACCTGCGCGGCTGACCGGCGTCGCGACGCAAATCGCTCCCCACCCCTTGCATCCGTCTCGCGGGTGACGAAGGGTGGAGGCAATCCGCAGTACGACGATCCGAGGAGTCTCATGTCCGCCGCACCCGCACCGACCGCCGCCCGCACGTCCACGAAGGGGCGCTCGTTCCGCCGAGTGGTGATCGTCTCCGGCGGCCTCGTCGCCGCGCTCTGGGTCTTCGGCCAGCTCGGAGGACTCACGCCGATCCGCGAGGGACTCGAGGGCTACGCAGCGGATGCGCGCGCGCTGTCGAAGAAGGACGCCAAGCGCCGCGACAAGGCCGCCAAGAAGCGGGCGAAGGCCGCGAAGAAGGCGAAGCCGGTGCTCACCGAGCGTCAGAAGCAGCTGGCCAAGATGGTCGCCGCGAGCCAGGCGAACATGGTGCGCACCGCGCACGGCATCTCGAAGCAGCGCTGACGCGTCGGAGTGCTCGCGCTCAGTTGCGCGGCAGGTCGTGGTCGTACTCGTTGTCGGGCATTGCTTTCGGCGCCCTGAGCCGCACGATCAGGCCGGCGACCACGAGCACGGCCCCGCCGATGAGAAGCACGAGCGCAACGATCCCGCTCGCCGTCTGGTTGGGGAACAGCACGAAGAGCGGGCTTGCGAGCAGCGCGACCACGAGCGCCACGAAACCGGTGATGATAAGCACAAAGGCGACTTTTCCAGCGTTCATGCCCCGAGCCAATCACCGCGGATCGCCCTCGTCGAGGGCTGGCCATCCGGCGCCCACTGGCCTACGGCGTCGTGATCATCCGACGGTTCGGGGTTCAGAGGCGGAGTTCGCCCGTCACCAGCTGGCGGGCGACCACGCTGAGGGGAGTCTGGCGTGACCGGGCGTGTGTGCGGATGCGGGCGAATGCCGCATCCATCGAGACGCCGTCGGTCTCCGCGACGACCCCCTTGGCCTGCTCGATCACGACGCGGCTCGTGAGCGCGCTCTGCAGCTGGTCGCGGATCGCGACGGCATCGCGGATGTTGCGCTCCTGAAGGATCCCGATCGTGGCGACGTCGGCGAGCGCCTGTGCCGCCCGCACGTCGTGGGCGTTCAGCTCGCCCGATACGTTGCGCATGAGGTTGAGTGTTCCGATGGTGGTCTCCCGCAGACGCATCGGAATGGCATAGACGGAGCGGATGCCGTTCTCCCGCGCGGTGGTGGTGAAGTCGGGCCAGCGCTCCGATCCGACGTCGATGTCCGGTACGGACACGACCGCCCGGGAGCGGAAGGCCTCCATGCAGGGTCCGGCGTCGGCATCGAGCTGCATGACCTCGACGAGCGTGTTCGCCTCGCTCGTCGAGGCGACCACCTCGAGCTGACCGTGCCCGTTCTCCAGCAGAATTCCTGCGGAGTCCACATCGAGCAGCTCGTGGCAGTAGTCGACGAGCGTCTGCAGGAGCTCGACCACGTCGTATCCGGCCACGAGCGTGTCTGCGAGTGTAGCGAAGGCCTCGAACAGTCGTTCCGAGCGTGTCGTCTCGTTCACGGTCCCTCCGGATTCTCGAGCGCGGAGAACGCGATCCGGCGGTCGATGATGTCTTCGGCGATCTCCCGCATGGTGCGGTTGTCGCTGAACGCCCTGGCCTGGATGATCAGGTAGGCGTCTTCGGGCGTCGTCTCGAGCTGGGCGAGCACCATCCCCGTAGCCTGATGGATGAGACGGCGCGAGAAGGTCGATGACGGCGACGGCGCCCCATCCGCGACGGCGTGGCGCAGCAGGATCCGGCTGACGATCGCCGAGAGCGCCACCGCCTGCTGCTGCTGGGCGGGAGTGAGGGAGATCGGGCGACTGGAGTACAGGTCGACCGCGCCGATCTCCAGCGGACCCAGCGCGAGGGGGAAGGCGAAGATCGCGCCCACCTCCTCGTCGAGGAGCGCTTTGGTGAAGACCGGCCATTCCGAGCTCCTCGCGACATCCGGCTCGAGGATCGGACGCCTCGTACTCAGGGCGTCCCAACAGGGGCCCTCGCCGAGGTCGAACTGCAGCTCGTCGATCCGTCCTGCCCGCTCGTCGGTGGCGGAGACGGTCTCGGCCGAGAGCAGCGTGCCGAAGGTCGACACCGAGGCCCCGGACACGGGGAGGAAACTGGTGAACGGACGGGCCAGGTCTGACACCTGCCCGTCGAAGTCCGACAGGGCATCCGACGCCACGCGGAACGGATCGGCGGTCATTGCGCACTCCTCTCGTTTTCCGGCCAGAATACGCGGACCATCGGCCGACGCCAACCCGCCCGCCGTCTCCGACAATTGTCGAGAGCAGCCGCGTACGCATAGACCGCACAGCCCGCGTGGCGTTGACTGGCACCATGTCCACAACTGTCGCAGACCAGCTCATCGCCCAACTCATCGACGCGGGGGTGCGCCGGATCTACGGGATCGTCGGCGACAGCCTCAACCCCATTGTGGACTCGGTGCGGCGCTCGGGCGGTTCGGCCAAGGGCGGCATCGACTGGATCCATGTGCGCAACGAGGAGGCCGCGGCCTTCGCGGCCAGCGCCGAGGCGCAGCTCACGGGCGAGCTGGCCGTCTGCGCAGGCAGCTGCGGGCCGGGCAACCTGCACCTGATCAACGGGCTCTTCGACGCCCACCGCTCGGGCGCTCCGGTGCTCGCGATCGCGAGTCACATTCCGAGCGTTCAGATCGGCACCGGCTACTTCCAGGAGACCCACCCCGACCGGCTGTTCGTGGAGTGCTCCAACTTCTGCGAGATGATCACGACAGCCGAGCAGGCGCCGCGCGTGGTGAACATGGCGATGCGGCACGCGATCGGCCTCGGAGGTGTCGCCGTCGTGACGATCCCCGGTGACATCGCAGAGCTCGACGCGGCGGGAGATGTGGCGAGCCTCGTTCTCACGAAGCGGCCGAGCCTCGTTCCCGCGGCCGCGGACATCCGCTCACTCGCCGACGCGGTCAATGCGGCGAAGACCGTCGCGATCTTCGCGGGCGCAGGCGTGCAGGGCGCGCACGACGAGGTCGTGGCCTTCGCCGATCTGGTGGCGGCGCCGATCGGGCACTCGCTGCGCGGCAAGCAGTGGATCCAGTACGACAACCCCTTCGACGTCGGCATGACCGGCCTGCTCGGCTACGGTGCGGCGCACGCGGGGATCCACGACGCCGAACTGGTGATCCTGCTCGGCACCGACTTCCCCTACGAGCAGTTTCTGCCCGACGGTACCAAGGTGGTCATCGCGCAGATCGACGCGGACGCCTCGCACCTCGGCCGACGCGCGAACGTGACGCTCCCCGTTCACGGCGACGTGCTGCCCAGCCTCGCGGCGCTCACGGCACTGGTCGAGCGCAAGAGCAGCCGGAGGTTTCTGGAGAAGACCCTCAAGCACCACGAGCACCTGATGACCTCCGTCGTGGGGAAGTACACCGACGTCGACCACATGACCCCGATCCACCCCGAGTTCGCCGCGACGCTGCTCGACGAGGCACTGGCCCACGACGCCGTCGTCACGGCGGACACCGGCATGGGCAATGTCTGGCAGGCCCGCTACATCACGCCGAACGCGGAGCGCCGGCTGATCGGCAGCTACCTGCACGGCTCGATGGCGAACGCGCTCCCGCACGCCATCGGTGCGCAGGTGGCCTACCCCGGGCGCCAGGTGGTCTCCATCTCGGGCGACGGCGGTCTCTCGATGCTGATGGGGGAGCTGGTGACCGTCGCGGCGTACGGGCTTCCGGTGAAGATCGTGGTGTTCAACAACTCGACGCTCGGTCTGGTGAAGCTGGAGATGTTCGTGGGCGGCATCCCCGACTTCGCGGTCGACGTGCCGATGGTGGACTACGCCGCCGTCGCCAATGCGCTCGGTATCTACGGCCAGCGCGTCGAGGATCCGCAGCAGCTGGCCGCCGCACTCGCCTCGGCCTTCGCCCACGATGGTCCGGCTCTGGTCGACATCGTGACCGACCCGAACGCCCTTTCGCTGCCTGCGACCATCACAGCCGCGCAGGTCAAGGGCTTCGCGCTCGGCCTGTCGAAGCTCGTGATGAACGGGGGAGTGGGCGAGGCCGTGCAGATGGTGCGCTCGAACATCCGCCACGTGCCCGGGCTGTAGGGCCCGCTCGGTCAGCGGCCGCGGCCGCCGACCAGCGCCGGGTCGGCCTCGGGGAAGGCCCCGCCGCGGTACGCCTCGTTGGCGTTGAAGGACTGCAGCATCGCCTTGAACACCACGAACTTCACATTGGCGCCGTTGGTGCCGCCGATGCTCACGCGGCGCAGACTCTGCTCGCCGCCGGGGTTCTTGGTCGTGCGCTTGGTCATGTCGCCCTCGATGTTGCCGACCCAGACGGCCATGGCCACCTTCGTGGTGGAGCCGATGAGCCAGTTCTGGTAGGAGCCGTCGGTGGTGCCGGTCTTGCCGACGACGGGCACGCCGTCGCGCGGGTTGGCGGTGACGGCGGTTCCTCCGCCGGAGAAGGGGCCGTTCAGCGCGTAGGCGACCGTGGACGCGATGTTCGGCTCCAGGGCCGTGGTGCACTCCGGGGCCTGGCCGCCGAGGTCGGCGCCGTCGGGACCGACGATCCGGTCGACGGCGGTGGGCTTGCAGTAGACGCCGTTGGCGCCGATGGTGGCGATCGCCGCGGCCATCGTGAGCGGGGCGATCTGGTTGATGCCGAGAACCGACGACGGGACGGTCTCGAGCGGCTGGGCGTCTGCGCGGTGCACACCCATCGACTCGGCCGTGTCGCGGATCTGGCACAGGTCGAGCTTCTGCGCCATGCTCACGTAGGCGCCGTTCACCGATCTCGCCGTCGCGGAGAGCACGCTCTGCTGGCCGCCCTCGCCCGCGGAGTCATTGCCGACCTCGAAGGCCTTGCCCGCGTAGGGCACCCCGTTGCACTTGAAAGCGGACTGCGGGATGGTGCGCGGCGAGCCGTTCACAGTCTCCCGCACGGTGTGGCCGTTCTGCAGCCAGTTGGCCAGCGTGAAGATCTTGTAGGTCGATCCGGTCTGGAAACCGGTGGACCCTCCGAACTCGTAGTCGGTGCTGAAGTTGATCGAGGTCTCCGCGCCGGATGCCTCCGGGGTGTTGTTGAACTCCTTGTTCTGCGCCATCACCAGGATCCGTCCGGTGCCGGGCTGCATCGCGACGGCGGCGGCGCCCAGGGAGAACCGCGCCTCCGTCGCCGGTGCGCGCTCGGAGACCTGCTGCTGGGCGACGTCCTGCTGGTTCAGATCCAGGCTGGTGTAGATCTCGTAGCCGCCGCGCTTCCAGTTGGCTTCGCGTTCCGCCGCGTCGGCGCCGAGGGCGGTGAGATAGGGCACGTTGCGCAGCACGTAGTCGCAGAAGAACTTCGCGTCGCTGGCGTAGAGACAGCCGTTGCTCGGGTCCTTGAGCACCACGTACGACTCGATCGGGGTGTTGATCGCCTCGTCGTGCTGGGCCTGGTCGATCTGCTTCAGCGTCAGCATGTTGTCGAGGATCAGGTTGCGGCGGGCGAGGTTGGCCGGGTAGTTGGCCGGGTCGCCGAGGTTCAGGTCGTCGGGGGTCTGCACGATCGCGATGAGGCTCGCGGCCTGCGGCAGGGAGACATTGGCGGCCGTCGTGCTGAAGTAGCGCTCGGCGGCTGCCTCGACGCCGTAGGTCGCGCGGCCGAATCCGGCGAGGTTGAGGTACGCGAGCAGGATCTCCTGCTTGTTGTACTTCTTCTCGAGACCGATGGCGAGGCGCATCTCCTCGAGCTTGCGGCTGGGCTCCTGGCGGATCGCCTTCTCGTAGGCTGCGTCACGCGCCTCCTCGGTCTCCAGCTGCTGCGCCTGGTTGATGCGGATGTTCTTGACCAGCTGCATGGCGATGGTCGACGCGCCGGTGTCGCCAGAGTCGGTGAGGTAGCCGAAGACGGCCCGGGTGAGCGACTGCGGGTCGATACCGCCGTGCTCGTAGTACCGGCGGTCCTCGCCGGCGACGGCCGCGTCGGCGAGGAAGGGCGACACCTGCTCCCAGGCGAGGTCCTTGCGGTTCTGGTCGTACACCTCTGCGATCTGTACCGGCTGGCCGTCGCGGGTCGCGAAGATCTGGTTGCGCTGCTCGTGGCCGCCGATCTCCATGTCCTCGGGGAGGGAGTCGAAGACGGCGAGGGAGTCCTTGACGCCCACGCCGGTGATCGCCACGACGGGGGCGACACCGGTGGCGACGAGAGCGCCCGCGACCACACTGGTGACCAGCAGGCCGGCGAAACCCCGCAGAATGTTCCACCAGCTGCGGTCGTGCTCGTACTCGGTCGATCCGCTTCCGAACATGGCGTCTTATCCCTTAGTTGCTCACAGCTGTCGCTGCTTGATTGGATGCGCGTCACAGGACCGCGCAAACCCCTCCACATGCCACTGTAGGTAGCCTGGCTGAGATTCTGCAGGGGCGCGCGCACCTGCATGCGACTCGTTACGATAATGAGTTGGTTTTCGTCAGCGGATGCGCCGCGCGGGTCGATTCGAGACGGATCGTGGCCGCATTCGGACACCGCATGAGGCGCCCGTCGTGCGGCGTGAACGGGCGGCCGGGGGCGGGCCGGCGCGGGCAGCGGGCACGGTCGTGTCCTCCGTTCTCGTTACGCTGTGCCCACCCGAAGAATCAAGGAGCCGCGCGTGATCCTCATGAACGACACGGTCGTCTACTCGGCGAGCGACATCACCGCCGCGGCGAGGTGCGAGTGGGCGCTGATGCGCAAGCTGGATGCCCGGCTCGGACGCATCGAGCGGGCGGTCGAGGTGGAGGACGAGATGCTCGTGCGCACCGGGCTGCTCGGCGACGCGCACGAGCTCGCCACGCTCACGCAGCTGCGCGCGACCCGGCAGGTCGTGGAGATCGAGCGTCCGGAGTCCCCGGGCGATATCACCGAGGCTGCGGCACTCACCACGGCGGCATTCGAGAATGGCGCGGAGGTGGTCTTCCAGGCCGCCTTCTTCGACGGGCGGTTTCTCGGATACGCGGATTTCATCATCCGCTCGGGCGACGGGCCGTACGAGGTCTACGACACGAAGCTCGCGCGCTCGGCGAAGATCACCGCCCTGCTGCAGCTGGCCGCCTACACCGACCAGCTCGGGCGCATCGGTGTGCCCACCGGCGACGAGGTGCACCTCATTCTGGGCGACAACTCGACGAGCACGCACCGGGTCGCCGACATCCTGCCGGTGTACCGCCGCCGCCGCGCGCGACTCGAGCGGATCCTCGACGAGCGGCTCGCGGAGCAGGCGCCCACCCAGTGGGGAGACGCGCGCTATACGGCCTGCGGGCGGTGCTCGGCCTGCGAGGAGCAGGTGCAGCTGCACCGAGACGTACTGCTGGTCGGCGGACTCCGCACCACCCAGCGCGCCCACCTGCGGGTGGCCGGTGTCGAGACGATCGAGCAGCTCGCCGACCGAGTGCTCCCCGTCGAGGGCATCGCCGATGCGACCCTCTCCGGCCTTCGCGAGCAGGCAGCGATCCAGCTGCGAACCGTTGCCGGCGGGGCGCCCGCCTGGGCCGTTGCGCGACCCGCGGCCCTTGCCGCGATTCCCGTTGCGGACGCCGGCGACATCTTCTTCGACTTCGAGGGCGACCCGCTCTACCAGGAGGGCGACGTCTGGGGCCTCGACTACCTCTTCGGCCTGGTGGAGTCGGACGAGACCTTCGTGCCCTTCTGGGCCCACTCGCTCGCCGAGGAGCGCACGGCACTCATCGCGTTCCTCGACTACGTGGTGGCGCGACGCGAAGCGCATCCCCGGATGCACATCTACCACTATGCGGCCTACGAGCGAACCCACCTGCTCTCGTTGGCGGCCAGGCACGGCTACGGCGAGGAGATCGTCGACGACCTGCTGCGCAACAACGTGCTCGTCGACCTCTATCCGATCGTGCGGCAGGGTCTGCGTATCGGCAGCCGCAGCTACTCCTTGAAGAAGCTCGAGCCGCTGTACATGAGCGACGACGCGCGCACCGGCGTCGACAACGCGGCCGACTCCATCGCAGAGTACGTGCACTACCGCGCGCTGCTCGACGAGGGCCGGGCGGATGCGGCTGCCGTGGTTCTCGAGGACATCGGCCGGTACAACGACTACGACTGCCGGTCTACCCTGCGGCTGCGCGACTGGCTGCTCGATCGTGCCGCCGAGCAGCCCGCGCCGCCGCCCGTCGACGCCACCGCTGAGTTCGACATCCCGCTGCCCGCACCGCTGCGAGAGCCCGACCCGGTCTACCTCGAACTCGTCGAGCTGCTCGCCGAGGTGCCTCGTACCGAGCGCACGCCCGACCAGACGGCGCTCGCGCTCGCCAGCGCCGCGATCGACTACCACCGCCGTGAGCTCAAGTCGTTCTGGTGGGACCACTTCTCCCGCCTGATCAACCCGGTTGAAGACTGGGCCACCACGCGCGACGTGCTGGTGATCGAGAGGGTCGAGGTCGAGCGCGACTGGTATCGCGAGGGCAGGCAGCGGTCGGACCGGCGGATCCTCCGCGTGTCCGGAGCTCTCGCGCCGGGCAGCTCGCTCAAGGCCGGTGCGACTCCCTACGTGCTCTACGACGCGCCGTACCCGCCGATCCTGCGCAGCACCGAGCCCGGGGCTCGTACCGCGCATGCCCGGGCCACGGTTCTCGAGGTCATCGACGAGAGCGTCTTCCGAGTGGAGGAGGTGCTGCAGAAGGACGCGCCCCGCTACGACGAGTTTCCGAGTGCGCTGACGCCCGGCATGCCGCCGGCTCCCGGCACGCAGGTGCAGGCGATCTCGGAGTGGGGGCGCGAGATCCTCGACGCCCTGCCCGCGATGCTTCCGAACGCGGCCCTCGACGTGCTCCGCCGGGAGCCGCCGCGGCTGGTTACCGGCAGCGTGATCGCCCCGGACGGCACGACTGTCACGAGGATCCGGGACACACTGCTGGCCCTGGACCATTCCTATCTCGCGGTGCAGGGGCCTCCCGGCACGGGCAAGACCTACACGGGTTCGAAGGTGATCGTCGACCTCGTGCGCAATCACGGCTGGAAGGTCGGCGTCGTCGCCCAGTCGCACGCGGCGGTGGAGAACATGCTGTCCGGCATCGTGAAGGCCGGTCTCGACCCTGCCCTAGTCGGCAAGAAGCCGAGGAAGGGCTCCGAGACCACCGAGGTCGCCTGGACCGGCCCGGCCACGGGGTCCGTCGCCGGATTCGATCGGGGCGCGGAGGGCGGCTTAGTGCTCGGAGGAACCGCCTGGACCTTCAGCAACGCGAACGCCGTGCCGCGAGGCTCGCTCGACCTGCTCGTCGTGGACGAGGCCGGCCAGTACTCCCTCGCCAGCACGATCGCGGCAGCCGTCTCCGCCGAGCGCCTGCTGCTTCTCGGAGACCCGCAGCAGTTGCCGCAGGTGAGCCAGGGTACGCACCCCGAGCCGGTGGACGAATCCGCGCTCGGGTGGCTCTCGGAGGGCCACAACGTGCTGCCGCCGGAGTTCGGCTTCTTCCTGGCGACGAGCTGGCGGATGCACCCGGCGGTCTGCCTGCCGGTGTCGAGACTGTCGTACGAGGGAAAGCTGGTCTCGCACGACTCCGACCGCAGCCTTTCGGGGATCGCGCCGGGTCTTCATCCGCTGCCTGTCGAACACACGCAGAACTCCACGTCGTCCCAGGAGGAGGCGGACGCGGTGTGCGCCGTCGTCACGGACGTTCTGGGGCGCGCCTGGTCGTCCGGAGGAATGACGGCACCGCTCGAACAGGACAACATCATCGTGGTCGCGCCCTACAACGCCCAGGTCGAACTGTTGCGCACTACCCTGGACGCCGCCGGGTTCGACGAGGTGCCCGTCGGCACGGTCGACAAGTTCCAAGGACGGGAGGCGGCGGTCGCCATTCTGAGCCTTGCGGCATCGAGCGCCGAGGATGTTCCCCGCGGGCTGGAGTTTCTGCTGCTCGCCAACCGGCTGAACGTGGCCATCTCCCGGGCGCAGTGGGCGGCCTACCTCGTCTACTCGCCGGCGATCATCGACCACCTGCCGAACAGCATCGACACCCTCGCCACGCTGAGCGCGTTCATCGAACTGGTAGAGCCCGCCTAGCCGTGGCCTACGACGGGCGGTCGCAAACAGCGTGACGGGCTGCACCTCAGTCATCGAACAGCGTGGGGCGCTCGCGCGCGACGGCGGGCTTGCGGGTTTCGGGCATCTCGGCCGCCTCGTTCGGATCGGGGAGAAGGTCCTCCCCGGGCACGACGGTTCGCGCCGACAGCCCGAGCCGGTTCAGCCGTGACGCGATCGCACCGGGCTGGCGGCGGAGCAGGATCGAGATGTCGAAACAGCTCATCCCGTCGGCGTGCGCGCGCTGGAGTGCCGCCTCCTCGTCGCGGGTCCATCGCTTGTACGACCGCTCCGGGGCCGGGTACCAGCGATTCCAGAACGGATCGAAGTGCGGGGTGGCGTCGACGTCTGGCCCCGCAACGGGGGCGGCACCGGGCGCGGTGAACAGGGCCGGCCTCCTCGCGTGGAAGGAGGGCGCCTGCCGCTCGCGGTTCGTCGGTCGGTACTGGTCAGAGCCGAAGTCGGAGCCGTACTCCTCGGGATACGGCTCCGGATACATCAGGTCGGAGTACTCGGCCTCGAAGAACCGCCGCTCCCGCACGCACACGGGGCAGGTGCAGCTGTCGCCGTGCGGTCCCGGGATCGACACGCTTCTCGGCAGGTCGTGCAGCTCGGGGTAGAGCGTGAAGTCGCACGGCGGCACCGTGATCGATGTGCCGTCCGCCGCGAAGACGATCTGACCGAGAAGGCGCACGGGCTCGAGGAGGCCGTCGCCGCGGATGCGTTCGTCGAGCCTGCGGAGCCAGCTCGCATCACTGCCCATCTCGCGATCGGTGGCCCAGGCGAGCGCCAGGTAGTGGGCCTGGGGCGTTTCGTCGAACAGCACGGCCGCGATGGCGGGGACGCTGTCGAGGATCTCGGGCTGGTCGCCGTCGGGAGACAGTTCGACGATAGTGATGAGGCGCAGTTCCTCGTCGAGGGCGACGATGCAGATGCTCTTCCGCTCCAACTGGTGCTCGGCCGTGCCGAGCACCAGGCGAAGGTCGTGTCCGGATTCGATGATCATGCGGAGAAAAGTAATCCCCGCGATGTCGTCGTGGGGCGCGCCGAGGCGATCTGTGCTCCCGCCGCGACTGTGGAGGAGTGGTGCTACTCCGAGTCGTCGAGGTCGATCGGCTCGCCGGCGAGGTCGTTCGGGGCGTACTCGGGTTCGATCTCCTCGCCCTCCGAGCCGGTCGCGCCGGCGTAGTGGCCGTTGTCGATGACGGTCTCGCCGGCGACGGCGTCGTTCGTGATGGTCTCCTTGTCGATTGCCGGATCGGTGAAAACCGCGTCGTCGGCCGTGCTGTTGCTCGTGGCATCGCTCATGGGTGAACTCCTCGCGTTGGGTGTCACCCCAGAACAGACCACGGACGCGGGAGACGCAAGGGGCTTACGAGCCCCCGCGCATCCGCTCGCACCCGCGTAGCGTGGAGATCATGTCAGAGCAGACCTCAGAGACCACCCAGCCCACCACCTACCTCGGGCGCACCGGCGTCGAAGTCAGCCGCCTCGCACTCGGAACCATGATGTTCGGCGCCTGGGGCAATACCGACCACGACGATTCGATCCGAATTATCCACCGCGCCCTGGACGCGGGTATCAATTTCGTCGACACAGCGGACATCTACGCCTTCGGCGAGTCCGAGGAGATCGTCGGCAAGGCCATCGCCGGCCGGCGCGACGACATCGTGCTCGCCACCAAGTTCTTCAACGGCATGAAGGAGCAGCCGAACTACCGCGGGGGATCGCGGCGATGGATCATCCGCTCGGTGGAGGACTCGCTGCGCCGCCTCGGCACCGACTACATCGACCTCTTCCAGATGCACCGCCCAGACGAGCACACCGACATCGAGGAGAGCCTCGGCGCCCTGAGCGACCTGGTCGCACAGGGCAAGGTGCGCTACATCGGGTCGTCGACCTTCCAGCCCTCGCAGGTGGTCGAGGCGCAGTGGAGCGCCCGCGCCAACCACACCGCCCGGTTCGTGACCGAGCAGCCGCCCTACTCGATGCTCACGCGAGGCATCGAGAACGACCTGCTGCCCACCACCCATCGCCACGGCATGGGCACCCTCGTCTGGAGCCCGCTCGCCGGCGGATGGCTGAGCGGCAAGTTCCGCACGGACCAGCCGCTGCCCACCACGCACCGCAGCGACCGCAACCCCGAGCGCTACGACCTGGGCAACCCGGGGATCGCCGCGAAATTCGAGGCGGCGGATAAGCTCGGCGCCCTGGCCGACGATCTCGGCGTGCCGCTCGTGCATCTCGCCATCGCCTTCGTGCTGCGCCACCCGGGAGTGACCAGCGCCATCATCGGGCCGCGCACCATGGAGCAGCTGGAGTCGCAGCTCGCGGCCGCCTCTCTCGAGCTCTCGACGGAGACGCTCGACCGCATCGACGAGATCGTCCCTCCCGGCACGAACCTCAACCCCGAAGACGCCGGCTTCAGCAACTACTGGCTGGCGCCCGCGCTGCGTCGCCGCTGACTCCGTCTCCCACAACCCCGAAGGAACCCATGACCGACGAATACGACCTCCTCACCGACTCCTTCGAGCGTATCCGCGACACTGTCGCGCGCTCGATCGAGGGACTCACTCCCGAGCAGCTGGAGTTCCGCCCGGGCGGCGAGGCGAATTCGATCGCCTGGCTGGTCTGGCATCTCGCCCGAGTGCAGGACGACCACGTCGCCGACGCCGCCGGCTCGGAGCAGGTCTGGACGAGCGCCGGCTGGCAGGAGCGCTTCGGCCTGCCCTTCGAAGCGGATGCGACGGGGTACGCCATGACGTCGGCCGACGTCGCAAGAGTGGCCGGCCTGACCTCCGCGCAGCTCTTCGGGTACCTGAACGCCGTGCACGAGCGCACGGCCGAGTTCCTCGGCACGCGACCCGACCTCGACCGCATCGTGGATGCGAACTGGAACCCGCCCGTGACCCTCGCCGTCCGGCTGGTCAGTGTGATCGGCGACGACCTGCAGCACGCCGGTCAGGTCGGGTACGTGGTGGGGCTGCTTCCGGCCTAACGTCTTGTCCTCCACAGCCACCTCCCACGGGTGGTTCTCCACTGTGAATAGTGCTTCTGGTCTGGGGTTCTTCGATTGTCGGTGGTCGGGTTGATGATGTGGGCATGTCAGAGATCGGTGAACTCGTCGAGCGGATGCGGGCCCTCCAGCGGGAGTTGTCCGCCGTCGCCGCCGTGCGTCTTCTGAGCGCCACGGACGAGGAGTTGTGCGCCCTGACGGTGGCGGTGGAGGAGGCCGGGCGGTTGACGGATGCGCTGCGGGTGGCCTCGGCCGGGGAGATCGGTGAGCGTTCCGCGCCGGGGCTCGGGCACGACGGTCTGGCGTTCCGGCTCGGGCTGGGCAGGGCGGTGCTACTGGTCGCTGCGTTGACGCGCTGCTCGAATGCGGAGGCGGCCCGCCGGCTCCGGCTCGGAGCCGCTATCCGGCCGCGCACCACCCTCGACGGCACCGTGCTCGACCCGGCTCATCCGGCGGTGGCCACCGCCCTGCGGGCGGGCGGGATCGGGGTGGAGGCCGCCGCCCGCATCGTGCGGGCACTGGACGAGGCGGCCCGGGTGGCCACCGACGAGCAGATCGCCCGTGCCGAGTCCGAACTCGTGGACGCCGCAGTCACCGACACGGCAGACGAGATCGGGGTGCAGGCGATCGTCTGGCGCGAGTTCCTGGACCAGGACGGTGCCGAACCGCGGGAGGCCCGCGCCCACCGCAAACGGTCCTTCCGCTTCGGCGCCGAACGGAACGGGCTGGTGCCGTTCTCCGGACAGATGGAGCTGCTGGGCGCCGCCCTGCTGAAGGAGGCCTTCGAGGAGGCCTTCCGCGGCAGCACACCACGGTTCCTGGCCGAGGCCGACGGCGGCGAGTATGTGCCCGGCGGCTACCTCGACGGCCAGCCCGCGATCCATCCCGACGGCGAGCCTCTCACCGCCCTCGAGACCGCGATCGCGAAGGACTCCCGCAGCACCGAGCAACGCCAGCACGACGTGCTCACCGGACTGATCACCGCCGGCATCCGCTCCACCGGCAGCGAACCCGGCGGGATGCGCTCCACCGCCCAGGTGACCGCCGTCATCACCCTCGACGAGCTCCGAACGGGCAAGGGCGTCGGCTGGGTCGAGGGGATCACAGAACCCCTCTCCGCCTCAGCGATCCAGAAACTCGTCCAGGCCTCCGGCTACGCGACCCTGGTCGAGGGCGACAACGGGGAGACCCTGTTCCTCACCAAACACAACCGGCTGTTCACCTGGCAGCAGACCAGAGCCCTCCTGGTACGCGACGGCGGCTGCGTCTGGCCCGGCTGCAACGCCCGCGCCGGAGGATGCGAAGCCCACCACGTCATCCCCTGGCCCGAAGGCGGACCCACCACCATCGACAACGGAGTACTGCTGTGTCCCCACCATCACGCCATGCTCCCGCACAGCGGATACAGCATGCGCATGATCCGCGGCAAACCGTATCTGCTCGCCCCACCCTGGATCGACCCCGACCAGAAATGGATAGCCCTCGGCAAATCCCGACTCTCACGACTCACCGCACGACATCGAAAGGCGGAATGATGAGGACCGTCCGGGAGTGCTTCCCAGTAGTGTGGAATCATCATGAATTCAGATCCCCAGCTTCCGATCTGGTTCGAGGTGCTGGGCCTGGCGATCCCGATTACCGCCGTGGTTCTGGGCGTGCTCGCCCTGATCACGCTGGTGAGAAGTCAGCGGCTGAGCAACGGCGAACGAGTGGGTTGGACCGTCGCGGTCGTCGTTCTCCCGATCGCGGGCCCGGTGGTCTGGTTGATCGTGAACGCGATCACCCGGCCGCCGAAATCGCCCGTTGCGTAGACGGCCGGCGACTACTCCACCAGACGCTGGCGGATGACTGCGCCGTCTCCCCGCAGCACCACGTCAGCGAGCGCGCCGTTCACCAGCGGCATCTGCGGCGGCTGGTGTCCGGCGTCGACATCGACGATCACGGGAACGCCGAGGTCGCCGAGCGCCGCGCGCACCGCCTCGTGGTGGCTCAGTTCGGGGCCGGGCGCCGCCGAGGTGCGTCCGATCAGCACGGCGTTCGCGCGCGCGAACCAGCCCGCGAGCCGGAGCGAGTAGAGCAGTCGTGCGGCGGTGACGGCATCCGAGTGCGACACCTCGAGGTACACGATCAGTCCCTCGGGAGCGTGGCGGTCGGCGAACCCGAGTACGTCTCCCGCGGGCGCTCCCGTCAGCAGCGAGACGGTCTCGAGGCAGCCTCCGATCAGGCGCCCGCTCACGCTCACCTCCGACTCTTTTCCGTCGAGCAGGCTCCACCCCGTGGGCTCCTGGTACGCCTCGTCGCGGCCGAGCGGTTCGTCCTCCCAAACACCCCAGGGTCGCGAGCGCCGCCGCGGTGCCGAGCGCTGCTCGATCGTCGAGCCCGGTGCGGCGGACACGATGTCGGTCCAGCGGGTGAACTCCTCCGGCAGTTCCCACGGCTCGTCCATGAGGTTCGCGCCGTGCACGGTCGCGACACCCGTGAGGATGGTCAGCGGCATCAGCAGCGTCGAGATATCCGACCAGCCCACGAACCAGGTGGGATCGGCGGCGAGCGCGGTCCAGTCGATCCTGTCGACGAGATCGATGGCGAGGTCCCCACCCCAGGGCGGCAGCACCGCCCGCACCTCGGGTCGGGCGAAGGCGGCCGTCAGCTCGACTGCCCGCTCCGGTGCCGGTGCGGGCGTCAGCCCTCCGCGGCGGGCGAGCTCGCCGACATCCGCTCGAAAACCGCGGGCCTCGAGGGCGGCGACGGCGGCATCGAAACGAGCGTGCAGCGTCGTCGGCACTCCGGAGGAGGGAGCGGGAATGGCTATCGTGTCGCCGGAAGCGAGCGGACGCGGGTAGATGATGCCGGACATGCGACCACCGTACGGGGTGCGGGGGTCTCGATACGCCTGCTCCTGCGTCGCGGGCTACTCGACCAACGGGAAGGGTCGCCTGCTCCTGCGTCGCGGGCTACTCGACCAGCGGGAAGGGTCGCCTGCTCCTGCGTCGCGGGCTACTCGACCAACGCGAAGGGTCGCCTGCTCCTGCGTCGCGGGCTACTCGACCAGCGGAGGACGGAGCAGACGGATGCTCGGGCGTAAAATGATCGAGGGGGCTCGTTCGTGCGGTTTCCAGAACGGGCAGATGTGAACTGGCGCAGTATCCTCAAGGCGGCTCCGACCGTACTCGCGGTCATCAACACCATCATCCGGGTGGGAGCGATCATGGTCGTTCCGCGCAACCGCCGGCCCACCTCCGCGATGGCCTGGCTCGTGACCGTGTTCGCACTTCCGATCCCCGGCACGCTCGCCTTCCTGCTCTTCGGCAGCACCAAGCTGCCGCAGGAGCGTCGCGAGAAGCAGAGCGAGATCAACACCTTCATCGTCGAGACCACCGAGGGCCTCGACCTCGTGCGCAAGGACGAGACCTGGCCGAAGTGGTTCGAGTCCGTGGTCGAGCTCAACAAGACCCTCGGGGCCATGCCGCTCGTCGGCGGCAACACGGCCAAACTGCTTCCCGACTACACGGCGTCGATAGCCGAGATGACCAGCGCGGTCGAGAAGGCCGAGCGCTACGTGCACGCGGAGTTCTACATCCTCACCCGCGACGACACGACCCGCGCCTTCTTCGACGCACTGAAGAACGCACGGGACCGCGGCGTCGTTGTGCGCGTGCTCTACGACCACTGGGCGACCATCCTCAACCCGGAGGGCCGTCGCACCCGACGCTGGCTGCGCGACAACGGGATGCAGTTCAAGGAGATGCTGCCGTTCAAGCCGTTCCGCACGGCGTGGCGGCGCCCCGACCTGCGCAACCACCGCAAGGTTCTCGTGATCGACGGCACCGTCGGCTTCATGGGCTCGCAGAACATGGTCGATCCCAGCTACAACAAGAAGGGCAACATCAAGCGCGGCCTGCAGTGGAAGGACCTGATGGTGCGGCTCCAGGGCCCCATCGTGGCCGGCGTGAACGCGATCTTCATCACGGACTGGTTCGCCGAGTCGGGCGAACTCCTCGCCCGCGAGACCGACCCCATCCACCAGGTCGACACCGACACGATGCTCGACTGCCAGGTGGTTCCGAGCGGACCCGGATTCGACAAGGAGAACAACCTCCGGCTGTTCAACGCGCTGGTCTACAGCGCGCAGCGCCGACTCGTGGTCGTCAGCCCCTACTTCGTGCCAGACGACTCCATGCTCTACGCCATCACCACTGCGGCCGAGCGAGGGGTCGAGGTGCAGCTGTTCGCATCAGCGGTCGCCGACCAGGTCATGGTCTACCACGCACAGCGTTCTTACTACGAGACACTGCTCGACGCGGGAGTGCGCATCTTCCTCTACGAGGAGCCGATCGTGCTGCACGCCAAGCACTTCACGGTCGACGACGAGGTCGCCGTGGTGGGCTCCAGCAACATGGACATGCGCTCGTTCAGCCTCAACTTCGAGGTGTCGCTGATGGTGCGCGGCCGCACCTTCGTCGACGAGCTGCGTGCCGTCGAGGACGACTACCGTGCGCACTCCCGCGAGATCACGCTCGAGGAGTGGCGCGCGCGCCCGCTGCCGATGCACGTCGTCGACAACGTGGCGCGACTGACCGCGACCGTGCAGTAGTCGAGTCGCGGCGCCGCAGATACGACGCCGCGACTGCGGTTGCTGCGGCTACGCGGCGGGGATCTCCGCGGTCGGCACGAGCACAGCTCGGCCGATCACGTGGGTGAGCATGTTGAACGCGAGGAAGGTGGGCGTGGAGTCCGCCGGAACCTCGACGGTGGGCACGTCGAGCGCGTGCACCACGATGAAGTAGCGGTGCGGTCCGTGGCCCGCGGGCGGCGCGGCTCCGATGAAGCCGGGGCTGCGAGCGTCGTTCGGCAGCTGGTAGGCCGACTCCGGCAGCAGGTCGCTGTCCACAGCCCCCGCCCCGGTCGGCAGCGAGGTGACGTCGGCGGGGATGCCCGCCACGGCCCAGTGCCAGAATCCGGCCTGGGTG
>Ga0247805_1000508_pt1 | contig 20089 bp, 12 predicted proteins | sample UWRJL044104R1_FD_180930 | JGI IMG/M metagenome (GOLD analysis project Ga0247805, IMG submission 180930) | Plant litter microbial communities from Arlington Agricultural Research Station in Wisconsin, United States - UWRJ-L044-104R-1 | ecosystem: Environmental > Terrestrial > Plant litter >... | reverse complement strand
ACAATCTTTTTGTTCAGAATGATGAAAACAGTTCTACTTCAGTAAAATTTTCACACTGTGACGACAACGTCGCTTTTGTAAACGAGCCTACGCTGGACTATACTTCTCCCGATGTTGCCGATGCTTTTCAATGGGTGAACATTTCCTTAACTCCGCCATCGAGAACCCTGACGCTCAACGGCGTTACGATTGAGCCGGGCACCTTTTATTACGTTCGGTGGACTTTTGACGATGCAAGCGTTTCGGGAGATCGCGATGAGTTGGGGCTCGATGATATTGAAGTTTCGGCGGTTTACGGACCGCCCGCGCCGGAAATCAACGTGCAAACTTATGGAAACAATCTGTTGAGCGGCGATGTGACGCCAACTGTTGGTAAAGGTACTGACTTTGCGCCAATTGGATCTCCGCAGTCAACGCTTGGTGTGACCCACATCATTTCGTATTACGTCTATAATCTGGGAGGCGCACCGCTTAACATTTCAGGGATTACCATCACTGGAGCTCAGGCCTCAGATTTTACGATAGTAGGAGCTCCACCCGTTGGCACAATTGCTCCTGGCGGAAGCGTGGAATTGAAAGTTAGTTTCGACCCTAGTGCTGCTGGGCTCAGGCAGGCAAGAGTCAACATCGCAAACAATGACAGCAATGAAAATCCATATTTTTTCAATATTCAGGGATATGGTATCGTACCTGTTCCAGCTATAAAAGTCAATGCAGGCGGTCCAACGTATTTCCAGATTATTACCGGAGGAAGTCTTATTCCCAAACCACAAAACAATACGCAATTCAGCAACTTGATTGTAGGAGTGCAAACAGAGACAAAAGATTTTGAACTCAGAAATATTGATCCATACAATTCAATATTGCTTTTAACAAATCCAAGTCCTTACATTACGATCTCAGGAGACAACCCGTCCGATTTTACCATTCAGAATTTTCCTTATGATGGCACAGTTTACGCTGGTGAAGTAAGAAACTTTTCGATAAAATTTGCTCCGACGGGCGTAGGTTTGCGCACTGCTTTGGTAACAATCCCGAACAACGATCCTGATGCCAATGAAGGGCCTTTTACATTTTTAGTGTCGGGAACTGGTGTTTCCCCTAAAATTGAAATTTCGGGAAATGCGCAACCCGTAGTAAACGGATCGCTTGCCACTTCTCTGGCAAATTATACTTTTTTTGACTATGTAAATGTTACTTCCGGAACCACCGACCGAACGTTTGTAATAAAAAATAGCGGAAATGTTAACTTAACCCTTGGCGCTTTAACGATTACCGGTGCACAGGCAGCTGACTTTTCTTTAATTACGCCTCCAGCACCCTCATTAATTTCCTCGGCAACAACGACATTCACAATCCGATTTGACCCTTCAGCGGTCGGATTAGGAAATGCAACAGTAAATCTCGTGACCAATGATGCAACCGCAAATCCTTTCCGGTTTGCCATCAGTGGATTTGGTGTTGATTATGTTCCATGCGCTTACGGAGTTGTAGAAACCATTGCCATTCAAAACTTTGAAACTGCTGCTGCAATCCCCAATTGGTTGTACAATTACACAGGAGCGTCGGTCTCTGGGGGTACTGCATTCGGGCAATCGGGTGATGCCGGGAGTTCGCCAATGTTCTTAGGTGCGGCAAAGAGCCTTCAGGTTACCAATGGTACGGGAATACTAACCATGAATGGAATTAACACCAATGCTTATAGTAATATTGAACTCAATGTGAAACTTGCCTCTTTTGGCGTTACAGCTGCCGAAGGTGCCGATGCGGCAGACAAGGTTACGGTTGCAGTGCGAACAAACAGTGCCGCACCTTGGTCTGATGAGATCCAGGTTTTGGGGAATTCTGCCAGCAAGTGGACGTTTACATCTGGGACCGGAGTTGCCGCAGCTGCTTATGATGGAAATCTCGTTGCAACACTGGCAACCGCAACCGCAAGTTATGCTACGACTTCAGGATATGGCACCATTTCGCTTACAGGACTGCCTAAAGCTGCGAATCTTGAAGTTAGGATTACGTTAGTAAACGACAACGCCAATGAAATATGGGCAATAGACAATGTAACTTTGTTTGGAAGACAAGTCGTTTCAACTGTTTGGAATGGATCAACCTGGACTCCGGGTGCACCAACAGCAACCACAAAAGCAATCATACAAGGCGCTTACAATACTTCTTTGAACGGTGGAAACATCACAGCCTGCCAATGCGAAATCAAGGCTGGCGGAAGCGTTACCATTGCCGACGGAAACTACTTTAATTTAGGTAGTGAACTTGATAATAACGGGACGCTTACGATTGAAAATAACGGAAGCCTGGTGCAGCACGACGATTCCGCAATCAACAAAGGTTCGGTTAAGGTGAAGCGAAACAGTACGCCGATGCGGGCTTTCGATTTTACGTATTGGTCTTCCCCGGTGGCTGGACAAATCATGAATGTGTTTTCGCCAGATACGAGATTCGACAAATATTACAGCTACGATCCCGTTGCAGGTGCGTGGGTCATTCACGCATACGGAACAGATGCAATGTTGCCTGCAGTGGGATACATTATGCGCGCGCCAGCTTTGGCAACACCAGTTCCAACAATATACAATTTTGAATTCAACGGTATTCCAAACAATGGTTTTATACAGACTCCGATAAAAATTGGAGGAAGCAATATGAACCTTATTGGAAATCCATATCCATCGGCAATCAATACGATTTCATTTTTATCGAATCCGGCAAACGTAAATGTCGTAGAAGGAACGATCTATTTGTGGACACACAATACACAAATTACAAACCTGGCCTATACTTCAGACGATTATGCGGTTTACAATTACTCAGGTTCGGTAGCAACAAGAGCGGCGATTACTTCAGGGACAACGATCACAGCGCCTACAGCAAACGTCGCATCGGGACAGTCGTTTTTCATCAAAGGATTGCTTAACAATTCCCAGGTAACGTTCAGCAACAGCATGCGTGTGAATGTCGGGAACAACGGATTTTTCAAAACCCAGTCTGAATTATCGGCAGAAACGATTGCCAGCAGGATTGAGCAATCTGAAAAAAACCGCGTTTGGCTGAGCTTTAAAAACAATGAAGGTGCCTTTAAGGAAATTCTTGTCGGATATGTCCAGGATGCGACAAACGAAATTGATCGCGGTTATGATGGAGAAGCAATTGGCGGCAACGCGTATGTGAATTTTTATTCGACCGTTAACGATGCCAAACTCGCTATCCAGGGAAGGGCTTTGCCTTTCGACGATCATGACAAAGTGAGCCTTGGTTACAACTCAACAGTTAGCGGAACATTCGAAATCAGTATTGATAACACGGACGGATTTATGGAATCCCAAAACATTTATATTGAAGACAAAGCGCTTGGAATTATACACGACCTGAAACAGTCGTCTTACAGTTTTACCACTGAAGGTGGCACTTTCGATACGAGATTTGAATTGCTTTTCAGAAACGAAACACTTGCAAATGCCGATTTTACTGCCATTGATAATTTATTGGCCGTTGCTGTTAAAGACCGCGTGATTAGCATTTCTTCTCAATTGGAAAATATCGACAGCATTAAGATTTATGATTTATTAGGCCGTTCGGTATTTGAAACCAGCAAAGTCGGAAAGAAAGTGATCTCGATAAGCCCATCGGTTCAAAACAACCAGGCATTAATTGTAAAAATCGTTCTTGAAAACGGACAAATCGCAACCCGAAAAATCATCTTTTAAATACTTACTTAAACAAAAAAAGCTGCTCCGTCAAAGAGCAGCTTTTTTTATAACCTGTTTTTAAATTATTTCTTTACCAATTTCTGAACGTAATTGCGTCCGTTGACCGTTTTTACTTTTACAACATAAATTCCGTTGCTTAATCCTGAAACGTTAAAAGATTTAGATCGGTTTTCCATTACTTTCTGTCCGGATAAAGAATAAATGCTTACCGTTTCAACGGTGTCGTTTGTCATCACATTTACATCTGCCATAGCGGGATTCGGATACAATCCAATTGCTGATGAAGCTGTCGCATTTTTAACGCCAAGCGCGTCATCGTGAATTTCATATTTTACGACACCAAGATCGCTTGTACCGATGTAGGCATCAATCGTATCGCCATCAAAATCGTAATCCATTCCGTATGAGTTTACATACATCAATTCCGGTGCGGCAATCGCAGTCCAGTTTTCGCCACCATCAGTAGTATATTGTATGGATGCGGTTTCGTTTGCATTTGCAAAAACAGAGGCTACGATGACGTTCGGATTCAAAGGCGAATGTTTCACCCTTCTGACATCAACGCCAGGCAATATGGAAGTCCAGTGTGCGCCTGAATCAACCGAATTGAAAACGCCTCGATTGCTGCATAAAGTATATTGATCAGGGTTCAACGGGTTTCTTGCCATATCCCATATCAGATCGGTAGCAGCATCAATATCCTCAAGTCCGTCGTTTGACAAAGTCCAGGTTGTTCCGCCATCAACAGATTTATAAAAGCCTGTTTTTTTGGTGATGTAAATCGTATTTGAATCGGTTCCCGCAACTACGATTCCGGTTACAACGCCTTCGCCAAATTCACTGACTTCCGGCGTAACGATATCAGTCGTAACGATGTTTTCCAGATCGGTAAAATCGATCTTGGTCATGATTCCGCTTTCTCCCGAACGCATTGAAACATAAATGATGTTATTGTTGTTTGGATCAACGGTCAGTTCCTGAATGTCATCTGAAAATGCCTGGAGAATGTTCGTTTTCGTCGCACCATAATCGGTACTCATGTTGAGCGCGCCGCCAAAGAATCCCATCGAAGCATATGTAAAAACCCTTCCGGCAACTACAGGATCGGCAATGATGTAATTCTTTTTCGGATTGAAAGAATTCGGATCTTCTGTATCATAGAAGTCAGTCACTCCAGAAGCGATGTTTTTATGAAAACGTCCGCCCTGAGCGCCATAATAAAGTTCGGTGCCCGATGCATATTTTCCAACAGAAGTGCTGATGATGTTGTAAAAAGGTGCCTTGATCTGCGAAAGCGCATTTGTTGTTTTATTGAAATGCTGCGGATAAAAATCGGTCGTCACGGCAATCTGATTGCTGTCAAAAGGATTGAATGATGCGTCAATTCCGTAATAATAATCCATTGCAGTGCCAACCGGGTAAATGACGTTGCTCCAAGTCGCACCATTATCTGTCGTGCGCACGATCTCATTTTCTTCAAGCGCAATGATTTCCTGCGGATTTGCCGGATTGAATTTTATCGACGTAATGTTGTTTAACGTTTCATCTGTCCAAACGATGTCTTGAGTTTGCCAGGTTACGCCTCCGTCAGCCGAACGGAATATGTTTTCAGCGTGACTTCCAAAACCAATCGACGAACCTACGAGAATGTCATCGCTGTTTCCCGGATTAAACGAAATCGGGTCAAGCGTGACGCCATTAAGTGTTTGCGTCCAGCTGCCTCCGGAATTCAATGAAATCCACATGCCGCCATCAATATCCGAGTCACCATTTCCCCTGGCAAGAAGTATTTTCTTGTTATCTGTCGGGCTGATTGCGACGTTGTTTACAAAAACATTGTCGTGGTCAACGGTATAGTAAATCTCGCTCCAATTCGCACCGCCATCCTGGGTGTAAAATGTTTTGCCCTGGCTTGAAAACCCAAAAGGAAAACCGGTATCAACCACCATTACAGTTCCGGCTGAATCAAACATACTGTAAGAGCTGTAATAACTTGCGCCTGCGCCTTCCACATTATTTTGCGGAACAGGAACTGAAGCGGTAATCGTATTGGTTGCCAGGCTGTAAACGTAAAGCGTTGTTCGCGTTGAGAAAGACAGGCTGTTGTGATCCGGGGTCAGTCTCAAATCGTCAAGAAAGAAACTTTCGGGATGCGAATACAACACCGACCAGTTTTGACCGTTATCTGTAGAAACCACAATGTGGTTGCCTTGTGTCGCTGCGTATAATTTATTTGGGATGTTAGCATCATACGTCACGTTCATCAGTTTGCCATAGTCTTTTGAGGCTTCAAAGCTGGTTTGCGCCTGGAGGTAAAATCCCGACATCAGCATGAACGCCATGATTGTAATTTTTTTCATTGTTATTTAGGTTTTTTAGTTTCCCTAAATGTTCAGAAAAAACGCGGTTAAATCAAAAATTAGAGGCGGACAAAGCGTGACATCTGTGCAGACAAAGCGTGATTGCTATAAAGAAGTGAGGTAATCGTAGAAATTGACGTCAGGCGGCAGATCCATTTTTGCAGAGATGCGTTCCTTTCTTTTGCGGCATGCCTCGGCAGTGACGTTGAGCATCGAAGCAATTTCCTTTGTGCTTAAATTCATATAAATGTAGGAAATGAACCGGATGTCGTTTGCAGTCAGTCCCGGATGTTTCGCTTTAAGCGTATTTAAGAAAGTCTGGTTGACTTCTTCAAAGTGGGTGATGAAATTGTTCCATTCGTCATCGGTTTTCAAATGGTTTTTTAAGGCCGTTATGTGGTTGACCAATGACACATCTTTCGAAAGCTGCGGCAATGCAGTCAGTTCCGACAAAACTTCTTCGATCATCTGATTTCTTCCCGAAAGGTAGAGTGCTTTTGCGGACAATTTGCGGTTTTTGAGTTCGAGTTCATTTTTGAGGCGTTCCTGTTCGAGCAGCGCGTTGGTTTCTTTTTCGATAAATTGCCTTTCAAGCAGCAGGTTGTCACTTTTTTCTTTTTCAAGTTCCAGGGCAAGGATTTGCTCGCTGCGTTCTGCAATGAGTTTGTTCTGTTTGTGTTTAATGGATAAATTCCTGAACGTCCACACCACAAAAAATACGATAATGATAATGACCGCGAGCACCGAATAAAAAATCTTCCGTTCGTTCGATATTTTGCTTTCGTTGAGCGCAATTTCGTTCCGGTAGTTTTGGATTTCAAATTTTACTTTGCTGTTCTCGAACAATTTTCCGTTCTTGATTTCATTGAGCGCAACGGTTGCTTTTAAAATCGAATCTTTAAAACTCAATGCCGGGCCAAAAGCTTTATTTTTTGAATACAGGTTAGACAACAATTCAAAAACAGAAATTTTGGTTTCCAAATTTGGGTTGGCTGCAAGGACTTTATTGGCGTTGGCAATACCCATTTCGGTATTGTTTTCAGCAGCATACGATCTCGCAATGATCATTAAAATGGAAGTGCCAATATCGTTGAACTGAACGTCTTTCGTTGTTTGCAGCAGTTCTTCAGCGGTGTTTCGCGCCAGTTCAGGATGGTTTTGCCGGCGGTCGCATTCAGCAATCCCGATTTTAGCAAGTACAAGAAACTGTGGCTCATTTTTCAGAAGCGGCAAGGCTTCACTAAAATAAGTCCGCGCCAGCTCTGGGTTGTTCATTTCATTGTATACATTTCCGAGATTCATCGCATACAATCCGATTTTCACTTCTTCCTTATTTTCCTTGGCAATGTCGTAGGCTTTGGTAAAATATTCAATCGCTTTGTCATACTTTTTCTCCTTCGAATATAAAATAGCAATGTTGTTCAGTACCGTCATTTCGTATTTCGGTTCCAGTTCTTTGATCGCAATCGTATAAGCTTCGAGGTAAAAATTTAGTGCTTCTCCATATTCCAGCATCGAATAATAATTGGCGCCAATATTATTGATGGCGAGGAATTGCTGTTTGTACCAATGGTTTTTTTCCGCGAGTACACGAGCCTGTGTGAGCAGTTCCAGCGAGTGCACATATTCGTTGCGCCGCATCGCATCAATTCCGTTCTGGATCAGCGTGTCGCACTTTTCAGTACCCAACGCTGCCGATTGAAATCCCCATAACAAACAGCATAGCAGCGTGCAAAGCCAGGCTTTTGGAATGGATGATTTTGGATACATGGACTTATGTGGTTAGGAACGTAAAAATACATAAAAATCGACAGCATCTTACAGCTAATTCCGAATATCAAAAACGCATTTATTCAGCACATTAACAATTTAAAACAAAATTATATTTAGCTTTGACGCAAATTAAATCGCGCAATCATGAAGATAAAATTACTATATGTAGCATGGCTTTCGGCGTTGGCTTTCCCAGCATTTCCTCAGGCCACCTGGCATGAACTTCCCGGCATTCCGCAGTCACCATCGCGTTATGACGATATTTTCTTTTTAAACCCTGATTTGGGATGGGCAGCAGATGGCTGGGGATCGGCAGTATATAAAACGACGGATGGCGGCCAGAACTGGCAGCAGGAAAATGTCCCGACAGGCGAATACTACAGGAATATTGAATTCCTGAATGAGAATGTTGGCTTTTTAGGAAGTTTATCCTATAATTTTTATAAAACGATTGACGGTGGAACTACTTGGGCAGCTGTCACCAACATTCCAGGCGATGTTCCTGCAATTTGCGGATTGGATGCGGTAGGCGATCATACGATTTATGGATGTGGTGCTTATTTCGGGCCGGCTTATGTAATTAAATCTGTTGACAGTGGAATTACCTGGCAATATATAAACATGAGCGCCTACGCCGAAAAATTGGTTGAAGTATTATTTGTGGATGAAAATACAGGTTATGCTTCAGGCTCCGATTTGACTGGCGGTGTCGTGCTAAAGACGACCGACGGCGGAACTTCATGGACGAAATTATACAGCACCGGCATTGTGGGCGAATACGTTTGGAAATTACAGCGCTTGGCATCAAACCCGCAAATCATGTTTGGATCGGTAGAATCGGTTGCGCCATTAAATGGAAAATTGATCAAATCGGTCGACGGTGGGGTAAGCTGGATTTCTAAAGAAGTTCCGGACAGCGACATTCAGGCGGTTGGATTTTTAACCGAAAACCACGGCTGGATGGGCGGGCACCATACCGGTTTTCTCGAAACGTTCGATTCAGGCGATACATGGATCGATACCGGACTCGGGATCAGCTTGAACCGGATCCAGTTTTTGGGAGATAACCTGGCTTATTGTTCAGGAAACCATATTTATAAATTTTCAGACGAAAATCTTTCGATAAGTGAAACTGCGAAACCAAAAGTGCACGACCTCGATGTGAAAGTGCATCCAAACCCGCTTAGAAACAATTTGGATTTTACAGTCGATTTTCCGAAAGCAAACCATTTAATTATCAGTATTTTTGATACACAGGGCAAGTTGGTAAAAATGCTCCTGAAGGAAACCATTTCTACACCCGGCAAAAAAGAATACAGCTTTCCATTTCCGTATAAGTCAGGAACGTATTTCCTGAGCCTGCACCACGATATTGGCGCACAATCGATCAAACTGATTAAAAAATAAAAAAAATCCTCTTCGTTATGAAGAGGATTTTTTTTTAAACTGTCGTATTGATTTTTCCTGAAGCTTCCAGGTTTCTTTCAATCGCATGTCCCGGCCTTGACCATCTTGGTTTTTCACCCAAGGATTGGAATTGCGAATCTTCGGCTTCAACCGTTTTCGGCTGAGATACTTTTGTGAAAGCCTTTTGCGGATTCAGTCCGAGCATTTCAAACATTTTCATGTCTTCGTTTACGTCCGGATTTGGCGTCGTCAGCAATTTATCACCTGCGAATATCGAATTGGCACCTGCAAAAAAGCACATCGCTTGGCCTTCGCGGCTCATATTCATTCTTCCTGCAGAAAGACGCACCTGGGTTTCCGGCATGACAATTCTGGTGGTGGCCACCATTCGGATCATTTCCCAGATCTCAACTGGTTTTTCTTCTTCCATCGGCGTTCCTTCAACGGCTACAAGCGCATTGATTGGCACTGATTCCGGTTGCGGACTCAAAGTCGCCAACGCAACGAGCATTCCGGCGCGGTCTTCGATGCTTTCGCCCATTCCAATGATTCCGCCACTGCAAACCGTCACGTTGGTTTTACGTACGTTTTCGATCGTTTGCAAACGGTCTTCAAATCCTCGGGTCGAAATCACCTCTTTGTAATATTCTTCAGATGTATCAAGGTTGTGGTTATAAGCGTATAATCCGGCTTCAGCCAAACGCTGTGCCTGGTTTTCAGTAATCATTCCGAGTGTACAGCACACTTCCATGTCGAGTTTGTTGATCGTACGGACCATTTCGAGAACCTGGTCAAATTCTGGCCCATCCTTTACGTTTCTCCACGCTGCGCCCATGCAAACCCGAGAAGATCCGCTCGATTTGGCCCGTAATGCCTGCGCTTTTACCTGGCTAACCGACATGAGATCGTTGCCTTCCACTTTTGTATGGTAACGCGCCGCCTGTGGGCAATATCCGCAATCTTCAGGACAGCCGCCGGTTTTGATTGACAATAAGGTAGAAACCTGAACGACATTCGGGTCGTGGTGTTCGCGATGAATCGAGGCTGCCTCGAAAAGCAAGTCCATCATCGGTTTGTTATATATGGCGAGAATTTCGTCTTTGGTCCAGTCGTGTTTTGTTGTACTCATAGTTCCGATTTTAAGATTGTCAAAAGTAGGTAATTCCGCTTTAAACTGAAATTTTCTAAGTTAAAGTTTAAATCCGCCTGTCAATATGGAATAAATATAAATGAGGTTTATACAGCATTGACACTGCATAAACCTCATAGATGTTCTTGTGATGTAATTTAATCGACTTTGTTGATGACTTCGACTTTATCTTTCCAGTACTGCATCAGGCAGAAGGAAACAATTAGTGAAGCTGCGGTAGATTCAAACAACAATCCGATGCAATATTGCTGAATCGACAATTCGCCACCTCCAAAAATAAAACTGTCAGCAAGATTTTTTAGATAAGGTTCACCGCCTTTGAACTCGATGTATGCCAACAAACAGGCGATGCTTAGAATGGCTCCAATCATCGAAGTGGCAATTGCTGATAGCAGGTTTTTGTTGTATCCGCGGATCCCATCTGCCTGGTTCATGCTGATGGTGCGATTTACGCCATATGCAACAATGAGAATGTTTAATATCCGGAGGATAAAAATGTGTGAGAGCCCCATGAAATCAAGAATCAAAAAGTAAATTCCGATGCCTAAAAAAATGATGATTCCGTTTATAAGTTCCCTGGAAAATTTCATAATAAATTGGTTTTGTTTTTATCAGCAAAACTGATAATGGTTATACTTAGTAATGATGGATTTACCCAAATTTACTAAAAAATTATGTTTTTACCAGTGCGAATTTAACTTTAATAAAAATTTATGGCCTAGATACGGGATGGAATGGTTAAAATATAATTATTTGTCGTTTTGATACAACAAAATCCACTCATTGTGATCGAAAAAGTTCCACCTTGCACTTGCAAGATCAACATTTGGATCAATGAAGGTTTGAGATGCGCCGCCATTTACCGAAACCGAAGCATTGACGAACACGCTCACGTTTTTTCCCTGAAGCGCATATTCTTTTCTGATGTGCTGTGCCATCTGCCAAATACCATCGGGCCTCGTCGTGGCAAAATTTCGCTGCTTAGGATTCAGTTTTTGATAATTATAATAGAATTCCTCTTGTGTTTTTTTATCGACAACCCGGTATACAGCATTGCCCGAACGTTGTCGAAGCATCATTCGCCAGCTTAACCGATGTCCTTCTTCTGTCCACAGCACATCGCCTTTTATCAGATAATGTCGAAGTGGAAGCAAGAGCTGAACAATAAAATAAGGAATGAAAAAATACAACAGTCCGACCTGATTTTGAAAATGATAACCATCAGGCTGAATTGCCGGTTTTTTTCTAAGGAATAGTCTTCTAATGCGATCTGCCGGATAAAAAAAGACTACAAAACTCAATGCAAAAAAGGGAAAAATGCCAATCCGCAATACCGACGCATTAAACAAATGAAAGAAAAGTGCAGCGATAAAAGCGGCGGTCCGTGTTCTTTTCCATAGCAAAAGCGGCACGATTAGTAAATCGAATGCAATGCCTGACCAGGCAATGAACAAATGAAACCAGTGCTGTGAAAACAAGCCTCTTAAAAATTTTGGATGGTGCTCGCCGCCAAGCAGCAATCTTATAAAAGTGCCGTCAAGCCATTGCGGATACAGTTTAGACACAACGGCAAACAAGTAAACAATCGCAATCTGAAAAACCATGATTCCGGAATACCATTGCGGCATTGCATCGAGTTTAATTTCAGGTTTTCGTTTTACATCGAGCGAAGCGTAACGGTTGGCCGGAAGAAAAAGCATAATGATGCATACGAGCAGCAACAAGTAATAGTGATTGTTGTAAGCTTCTTTCTGCATTAAATACACGCCTGTCCATAAAATCGTAAAAAGGCTAAGACTGATGCGGTATCGGTAACCCAACATGACAGCAAGTCCAAGCAGACTCATCGCCAGGAAGTAAAAATACATACCGTTGCCGGGAAGTGGCTGCAACCATTCAAACCCGATGTGAGAAAAAGTAAATTCAGGATTGATCATTACATTTTTGACCCAGCCCGTAAAAATGGCGCCTAAGGTTTCGGCAAAAAGCAGGAACCCGAAGAAAATCCGGAAAATAATTAAAGGCGCAATGTCAATGGGCTTGCAGCATTTCCGTAACATAACGTCATTGGTTTATAAATGCAAGCGCACTTAATTTGTCATTGGCCAATTGTTGCTTCAGTAGGTCTAAGGAAGCAAATTTTTGTTCGTCGCGCAGGAAATGCAATATAAAAATTTCAAGTTTCTGGTCGTATAAATCGGCATTTGTGTCGAAAAAGTGGACTTCAACGCTGAGTGCCGTTCCGCCAACTGTTGGATTGGTACCAATGTTCATCATTCCAAAAACGGTCTGTGAGCCAATGGTGCTTTTCACGACATAGACGCCAATTTTTGGCAGCAATTTGTAATCGTCTTTGATGCAGATGTTCGCCGTTGGATAACCAATGGTCCTTCCGAGCTGTTTTCCCTTTACGACCGTTCCGCTGAGGAAATAATCATAACCCAGGTATTGCCTTGCCAATGCGGTATTCCCATCGTGCAATGCATTTCGAATTTTGGTCGAACTCACAGAAACTTCGTCAATTTCCTGCGCAGAAATTTGCTCAACTTCAAACCCATATTGTTCGCCAAAAACGATGAGGTCGTTGATGTCGGCGGTGCGGTTACGGCCAAAACGGTGGTCATGACCTATGATTATTTTCTGGATGTTGAATCTGGCTACAAGAATATCGGCAACAAATTCTTCGGCGGTAAGCCTTGAAAAATTTTCATCAAATGGATGAATGATGAGATTTTCGAGTCCGGTATTTTCCAGTAACAGGATCTTTTCTGCCATGGTGTTGAGCAATTTGATCTCTGATTTTTCCTGAAGCACCATTCGCGGATGCGGATAAAATGTGAGGATCACGCTTTCACAGCCGCTCGCCTGTGCGTTCTGAATCAATTTTTCAATGATTTTTTTATGCCCAATATGGACACCATCAAAAGTACCAAGGGTAACGATAGTTTTCTGATCGGAATTAAAACCACTGATGGACTCAAAAATTTTCAAAGCATTCAAGTTAGATTGCGAATTTAAGGCAAAGACTTCAATAATCAAATATTGAATGGTACCTTTTCAAAAAGGCGTACTGAGGTCATAAATAGCAACATATGTTAAAAAATATGGGGCAAACCCTTGAATTAAAATTTTATATTACTTTTACTTTCTATTTTAAAAATCTAAAAATGAAAAAATTAATACTTTTTGTAGCTGCTGTGCTCGTTTTTTCGGGTAATGGGTATGGTCAGCAATTGTGGAGTAAGGTTTCGAAGTCTGAAGTAACTGCTTCTGAGATTTTGCCAAGGGATACCGATCCGGCAACCTATCAGATTTATACTTTGAACATGGAACTTCTGAAAACTAAACTTGCAGCAGCGCCGTCAAGATTGCTTCAGACGAATTCTAATGTGATTATTACATTTCCAAATGCTGAAGGAAAAATGCAAAAATACAAGATGTACGAAGCCTCAGTAATGGCTCCAGAATTGGCAGCCAGACATCCTGAAATCCAGTCTTATGTTGGAATGGGAATAGATGATCCGACTGCTTCTATCAGAATAACAACCACACTTTTCGGATTGCATACCATGACGCTTTCGGCTCATGGAACAAATTACATCGATCCCTATTCAAAGGATTTAAAAAATTATATTGTTTACGATCGGGAAGGGCTTACATCTTCCAAAAAACACACTTGCGGCGTAACAGAACCGGGCATTGATTTGAACGGCGAAGTTACAGACGGGCCACTTTTTCGTGCCAACAACAGTTTGTTTAAAACCTACCGTCTTGCCATGGCATGTACAATTGAATATGCGGCTTACCATGTGAATGCTGCCGGACTTAATGGTGGAACGCTGGCGCAGAAAAAAGCTGCGGTGTTGGCGGCGATGGTTGTCACAATGGCGCGCGTTAATGGTGTTTATGAAAGAGACATGGCCTTGACTATGGTGCTTATTCCAAATAACGAAGATATAATTTTTATTACTTCGGATAGTTTTGACAATCAAAATTCTGCACCGGAATTTCCGTTGCTTGCGCAGAGCCAAACGGTTATCGATAGCGTAATAGGCACTGCAAATTACGATATCGGACATACAGTGAGTACTGGTGCCGGTGGCGTAGCAACACCACAAGGTCCATGTAATGAAACCAAGGCAAGAGGAATTACAGGAACCGATTCCCCGGTTGGAGATCCATACGATATTGATTATGTAGCTCACGAAATGGGACACCAATGGGGATGTTCACATACCTTTAATAGTGACCAGGACAGTTGCGGTGGTGGAAACAGAGTTACCTCTTCGGCATTTGAGCCTGGAAGCGGAACAACTATCATGGCTTATGCTGGAATTTGTGCCCCGGATAATGTGCAGTTGCATTCGGATGCGTATTTCCATGCAAGAAGCCTCATACAGATGCAAGCTTTTGTTAATGGAGGAGGAAATTGTGGTGTTATTGTAGCTAATGGGAATATGCCTCCGGTAGTAAGTGCAGGAAGCAACTACACCATTCCTTTTGGAACTCCGTTTGTCCTAACAGGAATTGCAACGGATGCAAACAACGACGCGCTGACCTATTGTTGGGAACAGTACAATTTTCAGATTTCGGAGCAGCCACCATTGGCAACAAACACGGTAGGTCCAAGTTTCAGGTCTTATTCACCAACAACATCTCCATCAAGATATTTTCCAAAACTCTCTGACATACTTGCGAATAATTTAACACCAACATGGGAAGTTATTCCAAGCGTTGCGAGAACAATGATCTTTTCATTGGTGGTAAGAGACAATAGAATGCCGTTGGGCGGACAAACGGAACGGTCAACAATGACATTAACTTATGCAAATACAGGTCCGTTTAAAGTGACCTCACAAGCGTCATCAGTAACCTGGGCGAGAAATTCAGATCAGGCGGTTACCTGGGATGTTGCAGGTACAGATGCAAACGGCATCAATACTTCGGCTGTAAATATCAAATTGTCTATTGACGGAGGGCTTACTTTCCCATATACACTTGCCGAAAACACGCCAAATGACGGTAATGAAACAATCATTGTTCCTGACACACCAGCGTCACAAAATTGCCGCATTAAAGTAGAAGCAGTTGGAAATGTATACTTTGCAATCAACACAGCGAAAGTATTGATTGGATATGAAATCGTTAACAACTGTGCGACCTATGCTTATGCCGGCGCAGCTTTTGCTTTGCCAGACAGCACAACCTTTACTCAAAAAACGATTAATGTCCCAACAGCGGGCGTTATTACAGATGTGAATGCCACCGTAAATGCCACACACGCAAACATTCAAAACCTGAACATTGTATTGCAAAAGCCAGGTGGAGGAAACGTTGTATTGTTTAATCAGCAATGTTCCGGAAGTTCAAATATGAATGTAACCTTCGACAGCCAGGCTTCGGCAATTGTTTGCAGCAATCCGTTAGAAGGAACTTTCGCGCCAACCGTAGCAACGGGCCTTAACGCTTTCAACGGTTCAAGTCCAACAGGAAACTGGACATTTGCTTTCAGGGACGTGGTTGCCGGAACGACAGGTACGATCAATTCGTTCTCAGTAACGGTATGTACGCAGGAAATAAGATTGCTTGCGGCAGAAAATTTCGAATTCAAAGATTTTGCCTTGTATCCAAACCCAAATGCAGGAAACTTTACGGTTCAATTTCAATCTGCATCGAATCAAAAAATAAATATTCTGGTTCACGATCTAAGCGGAAGAAAGATTTTTGATAAATCATACAACAACACCGGAATGTTTTCTCAAAACCTGCAATTGGATAAAGCGGCTTCAGGAGTTTACCTGGTGTCAATCACCGATGGCGACAAGAAAATTGTTAAAAGAATTTCAGTGAAATAATTTAATTTACCCATAATGAAAGAGCCCGTAATTTACGGGCTTTTTTTATTTTATGGCAAATGTGATGTTTTTGATAAGCTGCGGAACTTCTGAAATAGTAAAGCTCAAACTGGCTTTTTTATTTTGGATGGAAAGGTTTCCGGAGGTCACTTTGTAATTTCCGGTTTGTCCTTTGCAATAACAAAACCTTCCGAAGAGCAATTGGGTTTTTTGAAGATCCGCATCCTCATAATTTTGATTTTCAAAATTGTCAAGTTCAAAAACGATTTCTTCGCGGTAGCCCGCGTCCTGGATATCGCCTTTTACGGTTTTTGAATAAACATACTTAACGACTTTTTTCTGAAGATCTTCCTCAAGCTGGTAATACACACTACCGAATTCGTCCAGATTTACCTGCATTTTTTTGTTTTCGAAAACTTCGATACTGCAGGTTCCGGCTTTCGGGCATTCGCTTTCTAGTTGCAGGGCGACTGGTTTTTGAATACCGTTTGTTTTTTTAGATGCACAACTCAAAAAGAGTACCGCTGCACAAAGGATTAATTTTTTCATTATTTTCCGTTGAAAGTTGTCATCGTAATTTCCAATCCGGCAGTACCGAAAGATTTGATGATTTCAGAGGCCAGTTCCAGTCTTTCAGGAAGCTTGGTTTTTTCATTCTCGTCCCAGTCACCCAAAACATAATTGATCTGCTGGCCTTTTTTAAACTCGTCGCTGATGCCAAAACGAAAACGTGTATAATTTTGCGTATTCAAAACGAGATTTATATTCTTGAGTCCGTTGTGACCGCCATCGCTGCCTTTGGGTTTGATTCGGATCGCGCCAAACGGCAAATTCAGATCGTCGGTAATGACCAAAAGATTTTCTAATGGAATGTTTTCCTTGTCCATCCAGTATTGCACGGCTTTTCCGCTGAGGTTCATGTAGGTATTAGGCTTCAGCAAAAAGAAAGTGCGGCCTTTAAATTTGTATTCGGCCATAGTGCCGAGTTTCACGGTTTCGAAGGATAAAGACTCCTGTCTTGCTAAAAAATCCAAAACTTTAAATCCAATGTTGTGTCGCGTGTTCACATATTCGGCGCCAATATTTCCGAGACCGGCGATGAGGAATTTCTTCATAGGATCGATAGTTGCTTTGGGTTCCGAAGCTTCGGATCTGAATATTTTTTGGAACCAGTTCATACTGCAAATATAGCAGATTTTTATTTTGGAGTCGAAAGCCCTAGCCCGGATGGAAGCGGCATCCTTTATGGAGCGCAGCGGAGTAAAGATAGAGCGGACAGCCGGATTGGCTTCTGATTCAATAACAAGTACTAATGAGTCTGGTTGTGTTAGATTACAATAAAGCATAAAAAAAGCGCCGATCGTAAAACCGGCGCTTGAAATATTTTGAAAAAAAATTATTTTTTCTTTCCTTTTGCAGGCGCTTTCGCTGCTTTTGCTGCTTCCTGAGCGGCTTTCATAGCTGCACGAGAAATTCTCACCTGAGCTACTACGGTATTTTCAGGGTGCATCAGTTTGTACTTGTCAGAAAACAAAGACGTTACATACATTTTGTTCCCCATTTCCATTGGCGTAATATCAGCCTCGATAAAATCGGGAAGGTCTTTAGGCAACGCTTTTACTTTTAAACGACGTTGGTTTAGACGCAAAACACCTCCTAAAAGTACACCTGGAGACGTTCCAACCACTTTCACAGGAACTTCCATAGTGATTTCTTTGTCGTCTTTCAATTGGAAAAAGTCGATGTGCAAAATTTTGTCCGACACCGGGTGAACCTGGATATCCTGCAAAACTGCATCGTAAGTTTTTCCGCCAAGGTCGATCACAACAGTGTGTGCGTTTGGAGTGTAAACCAAGCTTTTGAATTCTTTTTCTTCTGCTGAAAAATGCACTGGTTGACCTCCTCCGTATAACACGCAAGGAACCGCTCCAGCATTACGTACGGCTTTAGTCGCAACTTTGCCCACGCTTTCTCTTTCTGATCCTTTAATCGTAATCGATTTCATTGTAAAAATATATAGTTAATAAAAAATACTAATTAATCAACAATTGACACTGTTTAATTTGTAATTGTCTGGGGCGTTGCCTTCGGCCTGGGCTTTCCGCTTTATCTTTTGTTCCTGCGTCGCAAAAGGATACCGCTGCAATCCCTAACGCGGCCTAAACATCAAATCTGATCTTCGAAATTGCACTCTGATTTACATCAAAAACTTTCCGCTGATCGAATTGTTATGTTGTACCATATGCATCACTTCTGCAAAAAGCGGCGCACAACTCACCACCCTTATTTTTCTGGATTCTTTCTGTAACGGAATAGAATCGGTAACAATCAATTCACTTAATTGCGAATTTTCAATTTTTTCGTAAGCATCGCCCGATAAAATGGCGTGCGTACATATCGCTCTGACGCTCAAGGCACCTTTTTCAATCATCAAATCTGCGGCTTTCGCCAGCGTTCCTCCGGTGTCAATCATGTCGTCTACCAAAATCACGTTTCTGCCTTTTACTTCCCCAATCAGTTCCATCGTATCGATTACATTCGCGATCTTGCGCTGCTTGTAACAGATCACCACATCCGACTCTAAAAATTTAGAGTAGGCATAGGCTCTTTTCGAACCGCCCATATCGGGTGACGCGATCGTCAGGTTTTCGAGGTTCAGGCTTTTTACATACGGCAAAAATATTGTCGATGCAAAAAGATGGTCTACCGGTTTTTCGAAAAAACCCTGAATCTGATCGGCGTGCAAATCCATTGTCATAATGCGGGTTGCTCCGGCGGCGTCTAATAAATTCGCTACCAGTTTGGCCCCAATCGGGACACGCGGTTTGTCTTTGCGGTCCTGTCTTGCCCATCCGAAGTACGGAATTACCGCGGTTACGTGTCTGGCTGATGCGCGTTTTGCCGCATCAATCATCAGTAACAATTCCATCAGATTATCGGCGCTTGGAAACGTCGAACATATGATAAACACACGCAAACCTCTTATCGATTCTTCATAAGAAGGCTGGAATTCTCCATCACTATATTTTGAGAACGTAACTTTGCCCAGCGGCACGCCATAATCTTTGGCGATTTTCTCGGCTAAATAGACACTTTGCGAACACGCAAATATCTTTGCTTCCGGTTCTTGGTGTGGCATTTTAATCAGGTTTTTTTATCCGATTGCAATCGATACCGTTGACTTTATTTCATAAAGATCAGATAATATAATTGCCTCGAATGTAGTTAGTTAGTTGTGTGTCGCGTTAACGAGGTGCAAATTTAGGAATAAAATCGAACTCTGAAAGGAAAATTTCGTGTATTTTTTTAGAATTTGAAATTTATTTTTTTACATTTGCACCGTGTTAAAGAATAAGCAACACTTTATTTTAATGTAAAGCCATTGTTTATTTATTGCGATGGGTCGATTGTTTTCGATTCTTCGTCTGCTAAATGCCCGGATGGCGGAATTGGTAGACGCGCTGGTCTCAAACACCTGTGGGAAACCGTGCCGGTTCGACTCCGGCTCCGGGTACAAAAGCTCTTCTGAAAAGAAGGGCTTTTTGTTTTTTATGCCGGAGTCAAACTTTTTTGTTTGACCGGTTCCGGGTGCAAAAGCGCTGACGAAAAGAAGGGCTTTTTGTTTTTTGTGCCGGAGTCAAACTTTTTTGTTTGACCGGCTCCGGGTACAAAAGCGCTTATGTTTTTAACCATTAAGTTCATTAAGGAAATTAAGATATTGCGCTTAATGAACTTAATGTCCTAAATGGTTCGAATAAAAAACGATTCGAATCCATCAGGGATGAATTGAAAAATCATTTAGTATGCTGCTTTTAAGTC
>Ga0247805_1000507_pt1 | contig 20147 bp, 15 predicted proteins | sample UWRJL044104R1_FD_180930 | JGI IMG/M metagenome (GOLD analysis project Ga0247805, IMG submission 180930) | Plant litter microbial communities from Arlington Agricultural Research Station in Wisconsin, United States - UWRJ-L044-104R-1 | ecosystem: Environmental > Terrestrial > Plant litter >... | reverse complement strand
AGACAAATTTAAAAATATTTCTTACATAAAAAAGAAATATGCAATTTTTAAATCTAAACTATAAAAAACAAAAAAGCTAAACTTCATTAAAGAAGAATAGCTCTTTTACTATTGATATTGTTGTTATTGCAATTGAATTTTAATTTCTCAAACAACTTTTTAAAATAGAAACCGGATGTTGCGCTTTTCGGCTCGTTCCATCATAAATTTGATGACGGCAAGAAGTTCCTGCTGCAGCAATAGCAACATCTTCATGAGTAGATCTAATTTTTGGGAACAAAGTATCCTCACCCATTTGCATACTTATTTCGTAATGTTCTTCTTCATAACCAAAAGAACCTGCCATTCCGCAACAACCCGAATTATAAATCGTAACCGAATTGTTTTTGGGTACATTCAGCATTGTAAAAGTAGCTTCAACAGCACTCAATGATTTCTGGTGGCAATGTCCGTGAATTTTAATTTGCTTTTCGTTTGTCGAAAATTGTCCGGCATGGATTTTTCCGGCTCCAATTTCTTTCTTGAAAAACTCTTCGATAGTCAAAACGTTTTTGGCCAATGTTTGAGCCGCAGTTTTGTCTTCTGCTAATCGTAAATATTCGTCTCTAAATGTCAATATTGCGGAAGGTTCAATTCCTATTAACTGACAATCGTCTGAAATAATAGGTGCAAAAGTAGCGACGTTTTTAATGGCAATCATCTTGGCTTCTTCCAGAAATCCTTTCGAAATATAAGCTCTTCCACTTTCTTCATGCTCCACAACTATGACTTCATAACCTAATTTGGTTAACAATTCGAAAGCATCAATCCCTACATTTACATCATAATAATTAGTGAATTCATCGCAAAATAAAACTACTTTTCCATTTGGATATTTCTCATTGCTTTTGCTATTGAAATTATCATTGCCATTGTTATTGCTTAGCCATTTTCTAAAAGTCTGTTTGGCTAGTAATGGAACTTCACGTTTTTGCGCCACTCCCATTCCTTTTTTCACCAAAGAAAGATTAGAAACAAAATTAGTCAAGGCTGGAAAAAGACTTCCCATCTTATTCATTTTGGCATTATTAGCAAAGATTTTATTTCGAAACGAAAAGCCATTTGCTTTTTGGTATTGGTACAAAAACTCCGCTTTTAAAGTCGCCACATCCACATTAGACGGGCATTCGCTGGCACAGGCTTTACAACTGACACACAATTCGAAAACTTCATACAATTCCTTGTGGTCGAATTTATTGTCTTTTTCAGAATGCGTTAAATATTCGCGTAAAGCATTGGCACGAGCACGGGTTGTATCTTTTTCATTTCGGGTAGCGCGATAACTCGGACACAAGGTTCCGCCAGCCGAAGGCAATTTTCTACAATCTCCAGAACCATTGCATTTTTCGGCAGCTCTTAAAATCCCCATACTATCGGAGAAATCCTGAATGGTTTGGATATCAGGTTCTACTCTACCGGTTTCAAAACGGAAATTTTCATCCATTTTTAGCGCATTCACAATTTTTCCCATATTCAAAACCGAATGTGGGTCGAAGGCTAATTTGATGCGTTTTAATAATTCGTAATTTTTTTCGCCAATCATAAAAGGCAAAAATTCTCCTCTTACAATTCCGTCACCGTGTTCTCCACTTAAGGAACCACGGTATTTTTTAACCAAAATAGCAACTTCCGTAGCGATATTTCTAAATTGGTAAACACCTTCTTTGGTTTTTAAATTCAAAACGGGACGCAGATGCAATTCGCCCGCTCCAGCATGTGCATAATAAATGGCTTCCTGTCCGTGGCGTTGCATCATAGCCGAAAAATCAGCAATATAAGCGGGCAAATCGCTCAATTCCACCGCTGTATCTTCAATAGAATCGGCAGCTTTGTCATCGCCAACAATACTTCCTAAAAGTCCAAGACCGGCTTTACGAAGTTCATTTACTTTATCAACATCAGCTCCGTATAATTTTACCGAAGCATAACCAAATTTATTGTCTTCTAAATCTTTAATCAAAGCATCGGCTTGTTTTTCGGCCTCATTCATGTCGATGTAAGAAGCTACTTCAAACATCATAATCGCTTTGGGTTCACCCTGAATAAAAAAGCGATTTTTACTTTGTTCTTTATTGTTTTTAGTACAATCTAAAATGGTATCATCAATCATTTCGCAGGTGTACAAATGATGCTTCATGGCAACCATTACTGCTTCTAAACTCTCCTGAATACTATCAAAATGAGTCACCACCATAATGTTATTCGTTGGAGGTAAATCATCTAATTGTAAAGTAACTTCGGTTGTAAAAGCCAGCGTTCCTTCGCTTCCACAAAGTAATTGCCCCACATTTATGGTTGACTCAGTTCCGCCAAATAAATCTGATTTTAATAAAACATCAACGGCGTAACCGGTATTTCTTCTATGAATTTCGGGTTTTGGAAATTCGTTTTTTATTTCTTGCTGGTTAGCTTCATTCGATAATTCTTCATATAATTTTCTGTAAATCGAACTTTCGAGCGAATCGCCTTTGGTTTTTTCTACGAATTCATCCGAAGTAATGGTATTAAAAACCACCTGAGACCCATCGGCCAAAACGGTTTTGATTTCAATAATTTTATCACGGGTCACTCCATAACGAATAGAAGTTGTTCCCGAAGAATTATTCCCCACCATTCCTCCTATCATACAACGATTAGAGGTAGAAGTATTAGGCCCAAAAAACAATCCGTGTGGCTTTAAATACAAATTTAATTCGTCCCGAATCACCCCTGGTTGCAGCGTAACAATCTTTTTCTCGGCATTGAAAGAAATGATTTTTGTAAAATACTTCGAAACATCTACTACAATTCCGTCACCAATAGTTTGACCAGCTAAGGAAGTTCCAGCCGTTCTGGGAATTAAGGTTGTCTTATTTTCAATAGCATAACGCACTAATTGTACAATATCCTCAGTTGTTTTAGGCAAAGCCACCGCCAAAGGGACAATTCGGTATGCTGAAGCATCCGTAGCATATAATGTTTTATGAAGATTGTCATATAAAAGTGTTCCTTCTAACGAATCAGACAATTGCTTTAATGAATGGGAATGAGACATACTAGAGCGATCTTAGGGTAATTGAAAAAATTATTTGACAAATATAAATATATCCATTTTTAAAAAATGATAATTAAACTATTTAAAAATGGTTCGTTAGGAGAAATTATTTTTTTATGGTAAATTTTATCTTTATAAGAATACAAAATAAAGTATAAATCACTTTTACATTTTATTTGTCCCTAAGTGAACATGGTTTTTCTAGAGACTTACATGTCCTTAGCTTTCGCAGTCGAGTGTCAAATGTTTGAAGAATGCGTAAAAAGAAAATCTGTTTGAGCACAGCGAGTTATTTTCTTTTAGCATTCAAAAACTAATTTGACCGATGAGAAAGCGCAAGACTTGATTTTTTTGTTTCTTTTTTGATCAAGCAAAAAAGAAAATTAATTATAATCATTAAAAAAAAACTCAAACTAACCAGCTAACTAATTAAAACACAAAAAACCATAATAATTTTAGTTTTGGCAAAAAAATTGTGATGCCAATAGTCTCGAGAAAATTAATCCTGATTTATCTGGTAAACTTCGTTAAAAAAACTATTTTTGGTAGCAATAAAATACATCATTCAATGAGTCATAAAAACCCAATCTTCTTATTTGTTTCTGTTTTTCTACTGTCTATTGGCTACAGCCAGGCCCAATCAAAAACCTCAAATCCTAAAAATGAATTCAGAGCCGTTTGGATTGCAACAGTGGCAAATATTGACTGGCCAATAAGCAATACCGATGCCGTTGAAAAACAAAAAGCTGATTTTATTGAAATTTTAGACACTTATAAAAAACTGAATTACAATGTAGTTATTGTGCAAATTCGTAGCGCTGGTGATGCCATGTATCCAACAAATTTAGCACCCTGGTCTAAATATTTAACTGGAAAACAAGGGCTGGCACCTTATCCTTTTTACGATCCTTTGGATTGGATGATTACACAAGCCCACGATCGTGGTTTTGAATTTCACGCATGGTTAAATCCTTACCGAGCTACAATGGATATGAATACTACTGCATTAAGCAGAACTCATGATGTAATCAAACATCCGGAATGGATGATTAAACACGGCGGAAAATACTATTACAATCCTGCACTTCCAGAAGTTCAAACGCATTTAATTAATATCGTTGATGAAGTAGTTACGAAATACGACATTGATGCCATTCATTTTGATGATTATTTCTATCCGTACAGAATAAAAGGAGAAGAATTTAATGATTATGCTTCTTTTAGAACATACGGAAAAGGTATGAGCGTGGAAGATTGGCGTCGTGATAATGTGAATGTTTACCTGAAAAACACTTATGACGCTATCAAAAAACTAAAACCCTGGGTGCAATTTGGTATCAGCCCGTTTGGAGTTTGGAGAAACAAATCCGTAGACCCAAGAGGTTCAGATACACAGGCTGGACAAACCAATTATGACGACTTATATGCTGATCCAATGGCATGGATGGAAGGCGGTTATATTGATTATCTTTTACCGCAATTGTATTGGAGTATCGAACACAAAACGGCTTCTTATGCTAAATTATCAAAATGGTGGTCAGAAAACACTAAAAATGTCGCGCTTTATATTGGAAACGGAACGTATAAAATCAACAATGATTCAGATAAAAGATGGAATAATCCTAACGAAGTTCCTAACCAAATTGATTTAACTCGTGGTTATGATAACATCAACGGAAATGCTTTTTTTAGTGCCAAATGGTTTATCAATAAAAATTATGCTGTAACACAGTTATTAAAAGACAACCAATACAAATATCCAGCTTTACCTTATGTAGTTCCTAGCTCGCGACAAGAAGTAAAAGACACTCCTTATGTAACGAATATCAACAATCAAAGTGAAAATACTGTGATTACACTGAATTTCCCAACACAAAGTAAAATTCGCTATGTGATGGTTTATGGTTCTACAAACAAAAACCTAATTAACGTTAATGATCCAAGCCAGATTATTAATAAAATTGCTTTTAAAGAAACCAAAGACAGCATTACTATCAGTATTCCAAAATTATATCTGGAAAAACACAATAACTGTGCATTGACTTTTGTAGATTATTTTGGAAACGAAAGCCAGGCTACTTTATTGAAAGCAAACAACCAAAACCTAAACACAAATGAAAACAGATAATAACCCCTGGTATTGGATTCCATTATTGAATTTTGCATCGGGTTTTCCGTATGTAATTATAATTTCGGTTTCGGTTTTGATGTACAAAAACCTTGGAATCAGCAATGAAGACATTGGTCTATACACCAGTTTATTATACTTGCCCTGGGTAATTAAACCCTTATGGAGTCCGTTTATTGATTTGCACGGAACCAAAAGAAAGTGGTTCTTGAGTATGCAATTATTCATTTCGGTAGCTTTTCTAATTGTTGGTTTTATTATCCCAACAAGCCAGTTTTTCATGATGAGTTTGGCTATTTTTTGGGTCGCAGCCTTTGCTTCTGCTTCAAATGATGTAGCCAGTGACGGATTTTATTTATTAGCGTTGACTAAAGACCAGCAATCCTTTTTTTTAGGAATCCGAAGCACTTTTTACAGAGCATCGATGCTAACAGGAAACGGATTAATCATTCTTTTTGCGGGTTATTTAGAACATTTGTACGGCGACAATCAAAAAGCCTGGTCATACACGATGATTTTGGTTGGTTTAGTAATGTCTTTTTTAACGATATACAATTATTTTGCTACTCCAAAAACCGAATTACCAATTAAAATTGGAGAAACCGAAGAGAAAAATTTCGGGACTGTTTTTGCTAGTTTTTTCAAAAAGAAACAAATTGGATTAATCCTTGCCTTCATACTTTTATTCCGTTTAGGAGAATCGCAATTACTGAAAATGCTAACTCCTTTTTTAGTCGATAAAACTAATGTAGGCGGCATGGGATTAGAAACAGAAGACGTAGGAATCATCTACGGAACTTTCGGATTAATTGCACTTACTGTAGGCGGAATTTTAGGCGGAATAGCCATTTCTAAACACGGTTTAGGAAAATGGATGTTGCCTATGATTTTAACGATGCACTTACCTATTATTGGTTTTGTATTGTTATCACATTTTCATCCTGCTTCGGTTTATTATATTTATGTGGTCGTTATTTTGGAACAATTTGGTTACGGATTTGGTTTTGCTGCTTTTATGATGTATTTAATTTATGTTGCCGAAGGCGAATCAAAAACCTCTCACTACTCTATTGCTACGGGTTTTATGGCATTAGGAATGATGCTTCCAGGAATGCTTAGTGGATACATTCAGGAATATTTAGGATATGGCAATTTCTTTATCTGGGTTTTACTAGCTACTATTCCAGGATTAATTTTATCCCGATTCTTAGTTTTTCCAAAGGATTTTGGAAAGAAAACAGAAGAAGCAACGAAACAATAGCACACGGATTTAACGGATTTACTTCGTAAAGATACTAATAAAAACAGATTTTCAAATCCGCTATTATCTGTATTTTCGCTTTTGCGAATCCGTTTTATCGGCGTACCCAAAAAAGCATAAAATTCTAAACAATGACATTAGAACAAAAAATAGGACAATTCTTTTTTCCGGCTGTTTTTATCAATGACAGCGAAGAAAACATTCAGGCAACCGAAGCACTTATTAGAAAATACAATATTGGTGGATTGACTTTTTTTCACAGTCGAGCCAGCGCTGCAACCAATTACGAATCAAAGAAAAAAATTGAATTTAATGACGATAGTTACCTTCGATTAAAAGAATTAATTGTCCGTTATCAAAAATGTGCTTCTACTCCACTTTTGATGAGTATTGATGCTGAATGGGGTTTAGCGATGCGTGTCGAAAAAACACCGCAATATCCTTATGCGATTACATTGGGCGCTTTACCAGAAGAACAAAAAAAGCTGGTTTACGAAGTAGGAAAACAAATTGCATTGGATTTAAAATCGGCGGGAATTCATTATAATTTAGCTCCTTTGGCTGATATCAATAATAATCCAAACAATCCGGTAATTGGTTATCGTTCTTTTGGCGAAGACAAAAATAAAGTCGCCAATTTTGCTCTGGAATATTTACGCGGAATGAGTGATGCAGGCGTTTTAGGTTGTCTGAAACATTTTCCAGGTCATGGAAATACCAATGTCGATTCGCATTTAGGATTGCCCATTTTAGAAGAAAATTTAGAACAATTATTGGCTAACGAATTGTATCCGTTTATCAAAGGAATTGAGAATAATGTTGATTCCATTATGATTGGACACTTGGCTGTTCCCACTTTGAATGAAGGAAAAGATACATCAGCAACCTTGTCTAAAAATATTATTCAATCGCTTTTAAGAGAACAATTGGGTTATGATGGTTTGGTGATTTCTGATGCATTGAATATGCATAGTGTTTCTAAATTATACAACATTAAAGGGCAATTGGAATGGGAAGCTTTCAATGCAGGAAATGATGTATTGTGTTTTGCCGAAAATGTTCCCGAAGGAATTCAGGCTATTTTAGAAAATGCTTCTGAGGAACGTATTGACGAAAGTTTTAATCGAATTCTAAAATGCAAACAAAAAGTAGGTTTGTTTCAGTCAGAAGAAAATAATACTGAATTAAATTTCGAAAAAGCCACAGCTTTAAATACTAAAATTGCCAAATACAGCATTACAAAAGTGATTGATACTATTGATTTTGAAACCATCCAAAAAGCAAATCAGCAAAAAAAAGTAGCGCAATTGTCTTTGTATAAAAATATAGATAATGATTTTTCGAAAACGATTCATTCTTCGTTGCAATTGCCACAATTTGCAATTGAATCCATAGTAGATTTTGATATTTTAGCTTTCGAAGAAGAATTAAAATCTTTTGATTATCTTATTATTTCATTGTTTGTTCCAAAAGCAAAACCATTGAATAAATTTGAAATTGATACTATTATTTTTGAATTATTGGAAAAATTATTGGCAACCAAAAAATGTGTTGTTTACGTTTTTGGAAATCCGTACGTCCTGCCTTTAATTCCTAATTTGAGTAAGGCTGCAAGACTTATTGAAGTTTATCAGGATTTTAGTGAATTTCAAATTAATGCGGCAAATCAGTTTTTATCGAATTTGGAATGCGCTGGAAAATTACCTGTTTCTATTGATATTCAATAGTGTAAATTATCACAAAAGTCAATCATAACTAAATCTTATTATTAAATAAATATTAATAATTAACTACTATTACTATAAACCTTTTTTTAAACCTATTTTTGCACCAAGAAAATAATAACTTTAAAAACAAATAATATGTCATTAGTAGGAAAAAAATTCCCAAGCATTGCAGTTGACGCCATTTCTGAAATGGGTGATAATTTAAAAATCAACATCTTTGAAGAAGCAGTAAACAATAACAAAAAAGTACTTTTATTTTGGTACCCAAAAGATTTTACTTTTGTTTGTCCAACTGAATTACACGCTTTTCAAGCTGCTTTGCCAGAATTTGAAAAAAGAAATACTATTGTAATTGGAGCTTCTTGCGATACTAACGAAGTACACTTTGCATGGTTAAACACTGCAAAAAACAATGGTGGAATTGAAGGAGTAACTTACCCACTTTTAGCTGATACTACAAGAAATTTATCTGCTGCTTTAGGAATTTTAGATGCTGAAGCTGGTGCTTACAATGAAGATGCTGATACTTATTTAGTAGAAGGTTCTAATGTAACTTACAGAGCAACTTATTTAGTAGACGAAACTGGAAAAATTTTCCACGAAAGTGTAAACGATATGCCATTAGGTCGTAACGTAAACGAATATTTACGTTTAGTAGATGCTTACACACACGTACAAACAAAAGGTGAAGTTTGTCCTGCAAACTGGGAAGAAGGAAAAGAAGCAATGTCTGCTGACAGAACTAGTACTGCTGCTTACTTGAGCGCTAACTAATTTTTTTTAAGTTGCTGAGATTCTAAGTTGCTAAGCTACTAAGAATTTCAAATCTTAAAAAACACAAACTCTACAATAAAAGTCCAGAGATTCTAAGATCAAAAACTTAGAATCTTAGAATCTCAGAGACTTAGCACCTTAAAAACAAAAAAAATGTTAATAGAATTAAACGAAGATACTTTAGCAAATTTAGTTGCTGAAAACGAAAAAGTAGTAGTTCAATTTTCGGCATCATGGTGTGGTAATTGCCGTATTATGAAACCAAAATTCAAAAAACTAGCTGCTGAAAATGAATCGATCACTTTTGCATTAGTTGACGCTGAAAATTTTCCGGAATCCAGAAAATTAGCTAATGTGAGCAACTTACCAACTTTTGCAACTTTTGTAAACGGAAAATTGGTAAACGAAACCCAAACGAACAAACAAGAAGTCTTAATCGAATTGGTTAACGAAATCGTATAACAAATAGAGGTTATAAACTTCTGACTCCTAACCTCTAACTTCTAACTTTATGAAACTACCTGTAATAAAACAACTGACTCAGTTTATCGAAGAAAACGACCAGGATTACATCATTGAAACTATTGAAGTACTGGAAGCCATGACTGAGATTTCTTCTCTAAAAGATGAAGAATTAGATGTTATTGGTGAGTTGATTTCAAATATGTACGGCGCACTTGAAGTACATAAATTAGTTCAAAACGGAACTGATAAAAAAGAAGCACTCAATACTTTTATGAAAAGAGTTTTGGGTTCTATCGACAAATAATACTTTTTTTTATAAAAAAGCAAGCAAAATGCATCTCAAACAGTTGCATTTTTTTGCATTTATCCCTACTCCATAATTAAACATTACTTTAAAAATGATTCCTCCAGGATTGTAAAATCTTAAATTAGAAATCCTAATTCTTAAATAATTTTCATACTTTTGAACCTCATTAAAAAAATTAATTATGGCTTCAATAACATTAGGAGGAAATCCAATAAACACTGCAGGAGAATTACCAAAAGTAGGTTCAAAACTTGCCGATTTTAAATTAGTACAAAACGATTTATCAGTTGCTTCTTTAAACAATTTTGCTGGTAAAAAATTAGTTTTAAATATTTTTCCAAGTGTTGATACTGGAACTTGTGCTGCATCAGTAAGAAAATTCAATGAGGCTGCTGCCAAATTAGAAAACACTGCTGTTTTGTGTATTTCAAGAGATTTACCATTTGCTCAAAAACGTTTTTGTGGAGCTGAAGGAATCGAAAATGTAGTTAATTTATCTGATTTTCAAACAGGAAGTTTTGGTAAAGCAAACGGATTAGAGATCGTTGACGGTCCTTTAGCAGGATTGCACTCTAGAGTATTAATTGTTGCTGACGCTGATGGAACAATTTTACACACAGAACAAGTTGCTGAAATTGCTGACGAACCAAATTACGAAGCTGCCTTAGCGGTACTTTAATATCTTATTGATGGCATTTCAAAAAGACAATACCTTTTTTACTGGTAGATTAAAGAGTGTTAGTTATGCTCTAAAAGGATGCATCAAACTAATCACTACTGAACACAGTGTGATGGTTCAAACCTCACTAGCTGTTATATTAACTATTGCTGGATTTGTCCTTGGAATTTCTGCTACAGAATGGCTTTTTCAAACCCTGGCAATTGGTTTAGTATTAAGTATTGAAGGATTGAATACAGCAATAGAAAAAGTAGCCGATTTTATTCATCCGGATTATCATGAAAGAATTGGTTTTATAAAAGACATTGCTGCCGGAGCTGTATTTTTTGCAGCAATTACAGCAATTATTATTGGTTTAATCATATACGTACCTCACTTTATTTAGAGGTTTAGTTACACTATAGAATGGCAAAAACAACAAAAAAAGAGACTTTAGATTCAAAAAATAATACAAACCCTAAAGTTTTAAAATCATGGGAAATGTCTAAACAGCATAAAACAATTTTAGGCTGTCTTCTAATCTTATTTTCTATTGCTTTACTAGTTGCTTTTGTTTCTTTCTATGTTTATGGACAAGAAGATCAAAGTGCTGTTCTGGAATTGTCTGACAGAACTGAAACTGTAAAAAATTGGCTAGGAAAGTTTGGTGCTTTCCTGGCCGATTTAATAGTTTACAAAGGTTTTGGACTTGCTTCTTTCCTATTTGTTCGTTTATTATTTTTAACCGGAATCTTTCTGGTATTAGGCATTTCAAATCGAAAACTAAAAAACATTTGGTTTTGGGATTTGTTTGTTATGATTAATGTATCCGTATTGTTCGGTTTTTTTGCCACTTCTCTCCCTGAATTAGGCGGAATAATAGGTTACGAATTAAATATCTTACTTCAAGATTACATTGGAAAAACAGGTACTTTATTGGTGTTAATCTTCGGACTAATTGTTTATGCTATTTTCAAAATGAAATTGTCTCCTGAAAAGATTCAGTCTTTTTTTGAAAGCAGTAAAAAAGAAATTATTCCTGTCGAAAACAACGATATTACCTCTAAAAACCCAAATGCTTACAACTTAGAGGAATTTGCAATAAAAGAAGAAGAACCTGAAATTGAAAAAATTCCAGAATTTAAACCTTCTCAATTCGAAATTAACAAAGAATCGCTAAAACCAACAATTAGCCATTCCTCTGAAATTGATTTAAATCCGCTTTCTAAACCAGTTCCAATTGAAAAAAATCCAGCAATTGCAATGGCTGTAGCCAATGATGATTTTGTAATTGAAACTGCTGCCGAAGAAGAAGTAATTGAAGAAAATCTGGCAGCAAAACTAGTTTCTGATTTTGGATTATTCGATCCTACATTAGACTTATCCAATTATAAATTCCCAACGATTGATTTATTAAAAGAATATTCAACAGGCGGAATAACCATCAATCAGGAAGAATTAGAAGAAAACAAAAACCGAATTGTAGATACACTTCGTAATTATAAAATTGAAATTGCCCAAATTAAAGCAACCGTAGGACCTTCGGTAACTTTATACGAAATTGTGCCTGAAGCCGGAATTCGAATTTCTAAAATTAAAAGTTTAGAAGACGATATTGCGCTTTCACTTTCAGCACTTGGAATTCGTATCATTGCTCCTATTCCTGGAAAAGGAACCATTGGTATAGAAGTTCCAAACAAGAATCCAACTATGGTTTCGATGAAATCAGTTATTGGCTCAGCCAAATTTCAAGAAGCTGAAATGGAATTGCCAATTGCTCTTGGAAAAACCATTTCTAACGAAACTTTTGTTGTCGATTTAGCGAAAATGCCTCACTTGTTGATGGCTGGTGCAACTGGACAAGGAAAATCGGTTGGATTGAATGCTGTAATCACCTCTTTGCTTTACAAAAAACATCCTGCCGAAATTAAATTTGTTATGGTCGATCCTAAAAAAGTCGAGTTAACACTTTTTAATAAGATTGAAAGACATTATTTGGCTAAACTTCCAGATACCGATGATGCCATCATTACGGATAATGCTAAGGTGGTTAATACTTTGAATTCGCTTTGCGTAGAAATGGACAACCGTTACAATCTTTTAAAAGATGCAATGGTTCGTAATATCAAAGAATACAATGATAAATTCAAATCCAGAAAATTAAATCCTGAAAACGGACACCGTTTTTTACCTTATATCGTATTAGTAGTCGATGAGTTTGCCGATTTAATCATGACTGCAGGAAAAGAAGTGGAAATGCCTATTGCCCGTTTGGCTCAGTTGGCTCGTGCTATTGGTATTCATTTAATTATTGCAACTCAAAGACCTTCGGTAAACGTAATTACAGGTTTAATTAAGGCCAATTTTCCTGCCAGAATTGCTTTTAGAGTATCATCAAAAATTGACTCCAGAACAATTCTAGACACTCAGGGTGCCGATCAGTTAATAGGTCGTGGAGATTTATTGTATACAAACGGTAATGATGTGGTACGTGTACAATGTGCATTTGTGGACACTCCAGAGGTAGACAAAATTGTAGATTTTATTGGTTCCCAAAAAGCATATGCTACGGCTTACCTGCTTCCAGAATATATAGGAGAAGAAAGTGGCATTAATCTTGATATAGATATTTCCGAAAGAGATACACTGTTTAGAGAAGCTGCGGAAATTATAGTCAATGCGCAACAAGGTTCGGCCTCTTTGTTACAGCGAAAATTAAAATTAGGTTATAACAGAGCCGGTCGATTAATTGATCAATTAGAAGCCGCAGGAATTGTAGGTCCTTTTGAAGGAAGTAAAGCCCGCAGCGTAAACATTCTGGACATGCATGCTCTTGATCAATTTTTTAATAATGAAAACAATTAATACAATGAAAAAGATTATCCAAATTGCATTTATATTACTAATTAGCCTTTCAACACAAGCACAAGACAAAAATGCCAAAAAACTTTTGGATCAGGTTACTGCTAAAGTGAAAAGTTATGATAATATTGTAATTGATTTCAAATATTCACTTAATAACAGTAAAGAAAACATTAATCAGGACAGTAAAGGAAATGTGACCTTAAAAGGAAATCAATACGTATTGAATTTCATGGGAATGACTAAAATTTTCGACGGAAAAAAAACCTATACTATTGTTCCTGAAGATGAAGAAGTAAATATTTCAAGTGTAAACGAAAAAGACGATAACGCTATTACACCATCAAAAATGCTAACGTTCTTTAATAGTGGTTACAAATATTCGATGGATATTTTACAAAATGTTAGAGGTAGAAAAATACAATACATCAAATTAATCCCTACAAGCTCTAAAGACCAGAGAAAAGAAATATTGTTAGGTATCGATGTACAAACCAAACACATTTATAACTTGATTGAAACTGGAAAAAAAGGAACAAAAACTACTTTGACCGTTAATTCTTTTAAAACCAATCAACCTTTGTCAAAAAATCAATTTACCTTTGTAGCTAATAAATACCCAAATTACTACATCAATAAATTAGATTAATTCATTACGTGAAAATTCTCGACAAATACTTATTAAAAACATTCCTGATTACATTTACTACGGTATTTGTAATCTTGTTTTTTATATTCATCCTTCAAACCATCTGGCTTTTTATTGCAGAGCTGGCAGGAAAAGATTTAGACATTGGATTAATTATAAAGTTTTTACTTTTTTCGATGCCTCGAATTATTCCATTGGTACTTCCATTGTCTATTTTGTTATCTTCCATTATGACTTTTGGAAACCTGGCGGAAAATTATGAGTTTGCAGCTATGAAATCCTCTGGAATTTCTTTACAAAGAGCCATGCGAAGCCTTACGGTTTTTATTGTGTTACTGAGTATTGTTGCTTTCTTTTTTTCGAATAATGTGATTCCTTTTGCCGAATATAAATTCATTAATTTCAGAAAAAACATCGCACAATTAAAACCTGCAATGGCTATTACTGAAGGTCAATTTAGTGATGTAGGATTCTACAACATCAAAGTCAATAAAAAATCAGGTGAAAACGGAAATAAGTTAGATGGGATTACTATTCACAAAAAATCTATCAACAGCGATGGAAGTAAAACAGTAATAAAAGCTAAAAACGGTGAGCTTATTAGTAGTGAAGAATCTAGTATTTTACAACTTGTTCTAAATAATGGAAATTATTACGAAGACATTACTCCTAAAAAATACGAAGACAGAAAAAAAATTCCGTTTGCTAAAAGTTCGTTTAAAAAGTACACCATAAACATTGATTTATCACAACTGAATAATGTTGATGTTGACGAAGAAAAAGTAAACAATTCGAACACAATGTTAACTTTAAATGAGCTGACTTATACCTTAGACTCTTTAAATAAAAATTATAAAACAGAAATTGATTCTTATTCTGAAAACATCAATTTAAGAACCATTATCGAAAACAAAACTTACAACGATTATGCTGATAAAGAATTAGTCAAGAAAAGAAAAGCACTTCCTGCTGATATTTTGTCATTATTTGATAAACGTAAAAAAGCTGAAATCTTAAAAACAGCCAGCAATAATTTAAGTAGTATTGGTTACAGCATTGAAGGCAGCAGAACTAATTTACAAGCGAAACAAAAAAACATCAACAATCATTTATTAGCAATGTATGATAAATTTGTCATTGCGTATGCTTGTTTTATGATGTTCTTTATTGGAGCACCACTTGGAGCAATTATTCGAAAAGGAGGACTTGGATTACCTATTATTTTTGCCGTATTAATATTTATTACCTTCCACTTTATTAATACTTTTGGAAAAAGATTTGCGCAAGAAAACGGAATGACTCCATTTATGGGAGCATGGATGTCTTCATTTGTACTAACACCACTAGCCATATTATTAACTTACAGAGCTACAAACGATATTGGTTTAATTAACATGGATGTTATCCTGGAACCAATACAAAAATTCATACAAAAAATTATACCTAAAAAGAAAAAGATATCCGAAAATGGTCAAAGATAAAATACAACTCAACACAATTGAAGAAGCAATCGAAGATATTCGTCAAGGAAAAATAATCTTAGTTGTTGATGATGAAAACAGAGAAAATGAAGGCGATTTTTTAGCTGCTGCCGAAAAAGCAACACCTGAAATGATTAATTTCATGGCTACTCACGGACGTGGATTAATTTGTGCTCCATTAACGGAAAGCCGTTGCAAAGAATTAGGACTTCATGTAATGGTGAACAACAACACCGACCCTATGGAAACTGCTTTTACAGTTTCTATCGATTTAAGAGGAAAAGGAGTTACCACAGGAATTTCAGCTTCTGATAGAGCACAAACAGTTCTGGCTTTGACTGACCCTACTACTAAAGCACATGATTTAGCAAGACCAGGACACATTTTCCCTTTAATTGCAAAAGAAGGCGGTGTTTTAAGAAGAACCGGACATACCGAAGCAGCCATTGATTTTGCAAGATTAGCTGGTTTTAAACCCGCTGGTGTTATTGTGGAAGTAATGAATGAAGACGGAAGTATGGCACGCCTGCCAGAATTAATCAAAATTGCTAAAAAATTCGACATCAAAATAGTTTCTATCGAAGCACTTGTAGCTTACAGAATGCAACACGATAGTATTATTGTAAAAAAAGAAGATTTTGATATCAATACTCGTTTTGGAACTTTTCGTTTAAGAGCGTACGAGCAAATCACAAACAAACAAATTCATATTGCTTTAACCAAAGGAACCTGGAATTTAGGAGAACCTATCCTAACCAGAATCCACTCTTCTCAGGTAAATAACGATTTGTTAGGAACATTGACTAATAATGTAGACCAACAATTAGATTCTATGTTTAAAATAATTGATGAAAATGGTCGCGGAGCAGTCATATTCATCAATCAGGATATGTCGGCTGTAAATCTGCTTAATCGCATCACTGAATTGAAAGCATTACAGGCTGAAGGAACAATGAAAGCTCCTAAAGTAGTAATTGATACTAAAGATTACGGAATTGGTGCGCAAATATTACACGATATTGATATTTCAAAAATACGATTAGTATCAAATTCAGAACAAACCAAACGTGTAGGAATGATTGGTTACGGCTTAGAAATAACCGAATATGTGAACTATTAAAGAATCATTTTAAAATCACTAAAAACCTTAACTCACATAGAATAAATCACTTAAATCAGCTACAAAAAAATAGCTGATTTTTTTATGTAAATATATTTTTTTATCTGGAAAAACCTCCTATATTTGCACTCGCAATCACAAAATGATGGCAACATACTGGAGAAATGGCAGAGCGGTCGAATGCGGCAGTCTTGAAAACTGTTGACTGTAACAGGTCCGGGGGTTCGAATCCCTCTTTCTCCGCAAAAAAAATCCGAAACGAAAGTTTCGGATTTTTTATTTTACTACTTTTATTTCCTTCCTTCTTCACTAAACTATCTCTATTTAATCATTAATCTCAATTGAAATTAAAAATTACTATCGAAGCAATTTTACTTTTGCATTTTTTTCACCAACTAAATTCCAATTATATCTATTAATTTTCAACAAGTTAAAATAACATTTAAAAAATTTTATCTCTTTTTTAAATAATAAAAGCCTCAAGAGACCTTAAATGCTTTTTTTATCTAGAAAAAGCTCTTATATTTGCACTCGCAATCATAAAATGATAGCAACATACTGGAGAAATGGCAGAGCGGTCGAATGCGGCAGTCTTGAAAACTGTTGACTGTAACAGGTCCGGGGGTTCGAATCCCTCTTTCTCCGCAAGCTGAAAAGCAAACGGTACTAAAACCCACTAAATTCAACAATTTAGTGGGTTTCTACTTTTTAGGCTATATCAAATTATTCATTAAATCTCAAAGTTTAGCTGTCTTTCAAGGTGTCACTAAAAATTTAAATTTCAAGTGACACCTTGCAGGTTTTGAGAGACAAATTTAATACTACAAGTATATCACAATCAATTAAAAACAGTAAGCAATTAATATCTTTAAAATTTAATATCTAATTTTGTTTAAATTAAATTCTTTACACTTTTGAAAAACATCCTCATTATTGACGACGAAGAAAAACTTCGTGGACTATTGGCTCGAATTGTAAAATCCGAAGGATTTAATGTAATTGAAGCTGGTGACTTAAAATCAGGTTTCAAGAAATTAGAGCAAAATGAAATTGACGTCGTTTTATGTGATGTAAAATTACCCGATGGTAATGGTGTTGATTTTCTGGAAAAGATAAAAAGCAGTTTTCCTTTAGTAGAAGTAATTTTGTTAACGGCTTTTGGTAAAATATCTGATGGTGTTCAAGCAATGAAAAATGGTGCTTTTGATTATATCGTCAAAGGGGATGATAATGATAAAATTATTCCATTATTGTACAAAGCACTAGAAAAATCAGAACTCCAGAAAAAAGTACAAAAATTAGAAAAACGTATTTCCGATAAATATTCTTTCAATTCCATCATTGGAAAATCCAAAGCATTGGAACAAGTTATTGATTTGGCCAAAAGAGTTGCTAAAACCGATTCAACCGTACTTTTGACTGGTGAAACCGGAACTGGAAAAGAAGTTTTTGCCCAAGCCATTCATGAAAACAGCAACCGAGTAGGAAAATCATTCGTAGCACTAAACTGCAGTACTTTTAGCAAAGAAATTTTAGAAAGCGAACTCTTCGGACACAAACAAGGTGCGTTTACTGGTGCATTAAAAGACAAAAAAGGGTTTATTGAAGAAGCAAACGGTGGTACTTTATTCTTGGATGAAATTGGCGAAATGCCGATCGATTTGCAAGCCAAATTATTACGGGTATTAGAAACCAGCGAATACATTCCAGTAGGCGATACAACTCCGAAGAAATCAAATTTTAGATTGATTGCTGCTACCAACAGAGATTTAAAAACTGAAAGTGACAATCATAATTTCCGCTCGGATTTATATTTTAGATTGAATATTTTTGAGATTAAAATTCCATCTTTAAGAGAGCGTGTAAAAGATATTTCGCCGTTGACCACTTATTTTGTCAAACAATTTTCGGATAAAACCAATAAAAAGCAATTACAAATTACATCCGATTTTCTTCATAAATTAGAAACCTATCATTGGCCTGGAAATGTTCGGGAATTAAAAAATGTTATTGAACGTTCGGTAATTTTAGCCAATAATGAAATTTTGACCGAAGATGTTCTACCGTATGAAATTCAGCACCAGCAAGATAATAAAAACAAGACATTATCTGCTTTTTCGATGCAAAGTATCGAGAAACTGCACATTCAAAAAGTATTAAATTATACCAAAGGAAACAAAGCAGAAACCGCAAGATTACTCGAAATAGGTATTGCTACTCTTTACCGAAAATTAGACGAATACAATATCCAATAGTATTTTCAATTAGTTAAAAATAAACTATTTCTATTAAAGCGACTTTCCTACAAGGTCTTTTTTGACCTTGTAGGTATTTATTGTGAATACTTAAAACTTCTAAGGTTTTATAAACCTTGCAGGACTAAAAAAAACATATCATTTCAATAAAGGCCTATCATTTTGATAGGCTTTTTTTATGTCCTTTTTTGGCACCCAATCACTAATCTTATAAAATACAACAGGTTACAACTTTTTATTTTTTATGGAACACCTTTTGGCATTAGCGATGAAGAACATAAAAATTCATTCTAATGAAATCGTCATGTTTCAAATTAAAAATGGAACCAAAACATGACGATACCATATTCCTTTTAAAAACAAATAGTATCTACTTATGAAAAATCAAGTTAACACAATCTACAAACAAGCGGAACGCTTTGCTGAAATCACAAAAAAAGCAATCATTACCGGGAATATCAATCGGGCCAAAAAGTGTTTAGCTGTTGCTGAACAATTATTTAAAACAGGAAGCAATGAAACCAAGATTGCCATTACTAATGTCTATGTTTTATCAATAGCCACTTTTATGGAAGTGAAGCATTGTAGTATTTCCAATTTGTTTCCAAAAACATTGCAGGACGAGTATATCAAACAAATCCATATTGCAAAAATGTAATTCTAACCTCAATTTAATCCTATGTTAATCACTATTCTTTTACTCACATTAGCGGTTTTGCTATTTGCAATTTGTTTTAAATCCGTAGAATTCTTTGAAAAAATCTAAATCATGACAGCACTATTTATTATCGCACTTGCCGTTTTTGGCTATTTGGTTTATGTATTAATTAAACCCGAAAAATTTTAAAATATTAATTTATAGAATTTAAGATTGTCTCCAAGAAATCTAAATTCTAAAATCAACAATCTAATAATAAATATATGAACACAGAATTATTTGGTGTCATCAGTATTTTTATCCTGACCATTGTTTTAGCAGTTTCTTTAGGAAAATATATTGCTAAAGTGTACTTGGGAGATAAAACATTTCTTGATCCCATTTTCAATCCAATTGAAAAATTTATTTTCAAAATCAGCGGTATAAATTCCACTGAAGAAATGAACTGGAAACAACACTTAAAAGCACTTTTAAGTATTAATATGGTTTGGTTCTTTGGCTGCTTTTTTGTTTTACTGTTTCAAGGTTCTTTATTGCTGAATCCTGACAATAATCCAAATATGACTCCTGATTTAGCATTTAATACCGCCATTTCATTTTTGGTCAATTGTAACTTACAGCATTATTCAGGCGAAAGCGGGGTTTCTTACCTATCACAAATGGTCTTGATGTTCCTTCAGTTTGTTTCTGCCGGTATCGGAATGGCAGCAGCGGCAATAGTATTTAATG
>Ga0247805_1000506_pt1 | contig 20177 bp, 17 predicted proteins | sample UWRJL044104R1_FD_180930 | JGI IMG/M metagenome (GOLD analysis project Ga0247805, IMG submission 180930) | Plant litter microbial communities from Arlington Agricultural Research Station in Wisconsin, United States - UWRJ-L044-104R-1 | ecosystem: Environmental > Terrestrial > Plant litter >... | reverse complement strand
GTCGCAGTGGCGGGCTTCGAGGTGTTTAAGCTGCTTGTCGAAATCCATGCCGCCGACGAACGTCATCACGTTGAGGTCGGTGTACTTGGTCAGCGCCTCGGCGTCCTTGGCGATCTGCACCACCAGCTCACGGGTCGGCGCAATGATCAGCGCACGGGGCTCACCCATGTAGCGCTCCTTCGGCGGAGGCGTCTGGGTCAACTGGGTAATGATGGAAATCAGGAACGCGGCGGTCTTGCCAGTGCCGGTCTGGGCGCGGCCGATGGCATCGCGGCCTTTGAGGGTGTAACCCAGAACGCCCGCCTGGATGGGCGTGCAGTACGGGAAGCCCAGGTCCTGGATGGCGTGCATCAATTCAGGGGCGAGGGGGAAATCGTGGAAACGGGTTTTGCCTTCCTGGGGTTCGACGGCGAAGTCTTCGGGTTTCCAGGGAATAACGACGGGCTTGGCTGCACGTTCGCGGCGCGGGCGTTCCGCCCTGGTGGGCGAAGTGACGGGCGGTGCAGTGGCTGCCGAATGCTCTGGCATTGGCACGTGCACTTCTGCTGCTGACGGTTCCCGCGAGACGCTTTCGGTCTGGCGCTGGGGGACGGGAAGGGGAGCAGCAGGCGCGAGCGGCTCAGCCTCGCTTTTTCCGAACATCTTTTTAAGTGCTTTGAGCACGGTCATCTCATCGATTGATTTAGGAATGTACGCCGGGGAGTGTAAAGCAAGAACCCGGCGCGGCGTAGTGTCCTAGCAAATCCGCAACGTAATTGGAAGGATCAAATGAGTGGACTAGCGAAGCTTATCCGCGAGCCAGACACCTATGTCGGAAATTTCCTGCGGTAACACTTCGTGCTCCATTGGGTATTCCTGCCATGTCACGGTGACGCCTTGGGCCTTCAGATGCTCGTAAGCCGCTCGCCCCATGGCATGCAACACCACCGGGTCATTGCTGCCGTGCAAGCAATAGGCCGGGATGCGTTGCTGGCTGGCGGACAGGCTCATTTCGTCGCTGAACGTCGGTGCATAAGTGGACAGCGCGAGCACGCCACCGAGGGGGCCTTCCCAACGCAGGAAGGCAGTGTGCAACACCACGGCGCCGCCCTGGGAAAATCCCGCGAGGAAGATTCGGGCCGGGTCGATGCCGCCGTCGCGTTGTTGTTCGATCAGCTTGATGACGCCTTGCGCTGAGGTTTCCAGCTGGTCGCTGTCGATGGCGCGGGCCGGGCTCATGGCCTTGATGTCATACCAACTGGGCATTGCGTAGCCACCGTTGATGGTGACGGCACGGGTCGGCGCCTGGGGCAGGATGAACCGCGTGGTCTTCAGCGCCTTCTGCAGCATCTCGGCGACTGGCAGAAAATCATAGCGGTCAGCGCCCAGGCCGTGCAGCCAGATCACGCAGGCATCGACTGCCAATTCCGGCTCGATGATCAACGGTTCAGTCATGTGTGCTCCATTAGTGTGCGGCGCCTCTGGCGCAGCGCTTTAAGGCGGTGCGTCGGGTCGTGCGTGGATGTAGGAAAGATGTCGCAAGGTTACAAGTTTTGATCTTGACCTGTCGCTAATTCGACATTGCCAGCATGGTGGTACGGGCTTTGCTACACAACCCGCGGAGTGAAGGCGCTCACCCCGTGCGGTAACACTAATAGGCTATCAAGCAGACAGCCGAGTGTTGCGTCAGGGGCAGCAAGGAATCATCGAGCAGGATTCCCGGCACGATTCGCTTTGAACCTCGGGGTTCAAGGACATCATGGGGCTTCAGTCTGCAGGGCTCGCAACAGGCCGAACACGGGATGACCAGATGCCTGGCGCCGGTGGCGGCCAACGGGTTCAACGTCGCCTGACCCAAAAACAAGCCAACACGGGTCATGAATGCCTCACAAGGGTGCGACGGGGCTAAGGCTCCTACACAACAAAGAGCAAACTGGAGGTTTGAATGAAGATGTTGAAATCCACCCTGGCTGTAGTGGCCGCCGCTGCAGCGCTCGGCCTGACCGGGTTCGCTCAAGCGGGTGCCAAGCTGGACGCCATTCAGAAGAAGGGCTTTATTCAGTGCGGCGTCAGTGACGGTCTGCCAGGCTTCTCGGTTCCGGACGCAAGCGGCAAGATCCAGGGCATCGACGCCGACTTCTGCCGCGCTGTGGCTGCTGCGGTATTCGGCGACGCGACCAAGGTCAAGTTCAGCCAGCTGAACGCCAAAGAGCGCTTCACCGCGCTGCAGTCCGGCGAAATCGACATCCTGTCGCGTAACACCACCTGGACCAGCTCCCGTGACGCGAGCATGGGCCTGGTCTTCCCGGGCTTCGTCACTTATTACGACGGCGTTGGCTTCCTGGCCAACAGCAAGCTGGGCGTGAAAAGTGCCAAGGAACTGGACGGCGCGACCATCTGTATTCAAGCCGGTACCACCACTGAGCTGAACGTATCGGACTACTTCCGCGCCAACAACCTCAAGTACACCCCGATCACGTTCGACACCTCCGACGAAAGCGCCAAGTCGCTGGAATCCGGTCGTTGCGACGTACTGACCTCCGACAAATCCCAGCTCTACGCACAGCGCTCCAAGCTGGCCTCGCCGAAGGATTACGTCGTTCTGCCTGAAACCATCTCCAAAGAACCGCTGGGCCCTGTTGTCGCCCGTGGCGATGAAGATTGGACCACCGTTGTTCGCTGGGTGGGCTACGCCTTGCTGAACGCGGAAGAAGCTGGCGTGACGTCGAAAAACGTTGAAGCCGAAGCCAAATCCACCAAGAACCCTGACGTGGCACGCTTGCTGGGTGCCGACGGCGATTACGGTCCGCAGCTCAAGCTGAAAAAAGACTGGGTCGTGCAGATCGTCAAGCAAGTCGGTAACTACGGCGAAATCTTCGAGAAGAACCTGGGCGCAGCCACTCCTCTGGAGATCGCTCGCGGTCAGAACGCTCTGTGGAACGCTGGCGGCATTCAATACGCACCACCTGTGCGTTGATTGACCTGCGCCCGGCTGCGTGAATTGCAGCCGGGCGCTTTGTTGCATTTCTTCCGGGGCACTCCATGCAAAATCAAATCAGCGCACCCAAGCAGAGGCTCAGCCTCAGCGACCCTAAAGTGCGTGCGTGGCTATTTCAGATAATTACGGTTGTCGCCGTAGTCGCGATGGGTTGGTATCTGTTCGATAACACCCAGACCAACCTGCAACACCGGGGTATCACCTCAGGTTTCGGTTTCCTCGAAAACAGTGCCGGCTTCGGCATCGCGCAGCACCTGATTCCGTTCACGGAGTCGGACACCTACGCGCGGGTTTTCCTGATCGGTTTGCTCAACACGCTGCTGGTGACATTCATCGGCGTGGTCCTTGCGACCCTGCTGGGCTTCATCGTCGGCGTCGCGCGTCTGTCCAACAACTGGATCATCAACAAGCTGGCCACGGTTTACGTTGAAGTCTTCCGTAACATTCCGCCGCTGCTGCAGATCCTGTTCTGGTATTTCGCGGTGTTCCTGACCCTGCCAGGGCCGCGGGCTGCCCATGGCTTTCTCGGCTCATTCTTCGTCAGCAGCCGTGGCCTGAACATGCCGGCCGCGATTGCCACCGATGCGGCATGGCCGTTCGTGATCAGCGTAGTGCTGGCCATTGTTGCCATCGTGTTCATGACGCATTGGGCGAACAAGCGCTTCGAAGCCACGGGCGTACCGTTCCACAAGTTCTGGGCAGGCCTTGCGCTGTTCATCGTGATCCCGGCGCTCTGCGCGCTGATCTTCGGTGCACCGGTGCATTGGGAGGTCCCTGAACTGAAAGGCTTCAACTTTGTTGGCGGCTGGGTACTGATCCCTGAACTGCTGGCGCTGACGTTGGCCCTGACAGTTTATACGGCGGCGTTTATCGCCGAGATCGTACGCTCGGGCATCAAGTCGGTGAGTCACGGCCAGACCGAAGCGGCACGTTCGCTGGGCCTGCGTCCAGGGCCGACACTGCGTAAGGTCATCATTCCCCAGGCACTGCGGGTGATCATCCCGCCATTGACCAGCCAATACTTGAACCTGGCGAAGAACTCGTCGCTGGCCGCCGGTATCGGTTACCCGGAAATGGTTTCGCTGTTCGCCGGTACCGTGCTCAACCAGACCGGTCAGGCCATCGAAGTCATTGCCATCACCATGAGCGTGTACCTGGCGATCAGTATCAGCATTTCCCTGCTGATGAACTGGTACAACAAGCGCATTGCGCTGATCGAGCGGTGAGGAAACGCGCATGACATCCCATACTTTCAAACCCGACATGCCACCGCCGAGCAAAGTCTTCGGCCCCGTGGCATGGATGCGCCAGAACCTGTTCTCAAGCTGGATCAACACGCTGTTGACCCTGTTCGCGATCTACCTGATCTGGCTGGTTGTTCCACCGTTGCTGAGTTGGGCCATCTTCGATGCCAACTGGGTCGGCACGACGCGCGAAGACTGCACAAAGGCGGGCGCCTGCTGGGTGTTCATCGAACAGCGCTTCGGCCAGTTCATGTACGGCTATTACCCGCAGGCGCTGCGCTGGCGGGTTGATCTGACCGTCTGGCTGGCAATCATCGGCGTTGCGCCGCTGTTCATCAAAGTGATGCCGCGCAAGGCGATTTACGGCCTGTCGTTCCTGTTCATCTACCCGATCGTCGCCTACTTCCTGCTGCATGGCGGCGTATTCGGCCTGGACCTGGTCGCCACCAATCAGTGGGGCGGCTTGATGCTGACCCTGGTGATCGCCACGGTGGGTATCGCCGGAGCATTGCCGCTGGGCGTGGTGCTGGCACTGGGACGTCGCTCCGAGATGCCGGCCATTCGCGTCTTATGCGTGACGTTCATCGAGTTCTGGCGGGGCGTTCCTTTAATCACGGTGCTGTTCATGTCGTCGGTGATGCTGCCGCTGTTCCTGCCTGAAGGCATGAACTTCGACAAGCTGCTGCGCGCACTGATCGGCGTGATCCTGTTCCAGTCGGCATACGTGGCCGAGGTGGTTCGAGGCGGCATGCAGGCCATTCCCAAGGGTCAGTACGAAGCGGCTGCGGCCATGGGCCTCGGCTACTGGCGCCGCATGGGCCTGGTCATTCTCCCGCAGGCCTTGAAGATGGTCATTCCGGGTCTGGTCAACACCGTGATCGCGTTGTTCAAGGACACCAGCCTTGTGATCATCATCGGCCTGTTCGACCTCCTCAACAGCGTTAAACAAGCTGCCGCCGACCCCAAGTGGCTCGGCATGGCGACCGAGGGTTACGTGTTCGCGGCCCTGGTGTTCTGGATCTTCTGTTTCGGCATGTCCCGCTACTCCATGCACTTGGAGCGTAAGTTGGACACAGGCCACAAGCGTTAGGAGTTTTGTGATGAGTGAAGCTATCAGTAAGCCTCTGGGCGCCGAAGGCATGATCCGGATGGAAGGCGTACATAAGTGGTACGGCCAGTTCCACGTGTTGAAAGACATCAACCTGAACGTGCGTCAGGGCGAGCGCATTGTGTTGTGCGGCCCGTCGGGTTCGGGCAAGTCGACGACCATCCGTTGCCTCAACCGTCTGGAGGAGCACCAGCAGGGTCGCATCGTGGTCGATGGCACCGAGCTGACTTCGGACCTGAAGCAGATCGAGACGATTCGTCGCGAAGTCGGCATGGTGTTTCAGCACTTCAACCTGTTCCCGCACCTGACCATCCTGCAGAACTGCACGCTGGCGCCGATGTGGGTGCGCAAGATGCCCAAGCGCAAGGCCGAAGAAATCGCCATGCATTATTTGGAGCGCGTGCGTATTCCCGAGCAGGCGCATAAATATCCGGGCCAGCTCTCCGGCGGTCAGCAACAGCGTGTGGCGATTGCCCGCGCGCTGTGCATGAAGCCGAAGATCATGCTGTTCGACGAGCCGACCTCGGCCCTCGATCCGGAAATGGTGAAAGAGGTGCTCGACACCATGGTCGGCCTGGCGGAAGAGGGCATGACCATGCTCTGCGTGACCCACGAGATGGGTTTCGCCCGGACCGTCGCCAACCGCGTGATCTTCATGGACAAAGGCGAGATCGTCGAACAAGCCGCGCCGAACGACTTCTTCGATAATCCGCAAAGCGACCGTACAAGGCTGTTCCTCAGCCAGATCCTGCATTGAGTCAGTAGCCGGAATATAAAGAGCCCGGGCCCTGTGCCCGGGTTTTTTATGGCCGGTCGCCTGACGTCTGCCGCAAAACTGTACCCAATTCTCGTAAAACTTGTGTTCTCTGCCGATCTCCAACAGGATTACTCCTTTGCGCTATGCGCTGCTACATCCTCCTGCCCCCACGAGAATCCCATGACGACCAAGGCGCCGACGGCGAGCAGTTCCCGTTCCAATGCTTCGACTCCCCATGAAATTGACAAACTGCTGATCGACGCGGAAGCGGATGACGAGCAGGTGCAGCAGCAACATCCCGTGCTCAAGCGCCCGTGGTTCTTGTTGTTGGGCCTGGTGCTGGTGGCGCTGAATCTGCGTCCGGCGTTGTCGAGCATGGCGCCGCTGTTGAGTGAGGTGTCACGAAGCCTGGGACTTTCTGCGGCCACGGCCGGGTTGCTGACCACGCTGCCGGTGTTGTGCCTGGGCCTGTTCGCGCCCCTTGCGCCGATCCTTGCGCGGCGATTCGGCAGTGAGCGCGTGGTACTCGGCATTCTGCTGACCTTGGCCTGCGGCATCATTCTGCGCAGCTCGTTGGGCGAGTTCGGTCTGTTCGCCGGCAGCATCATGGCTGGCGCCAGCATCGGCATTATCGGGGTTCTGCTTCCCGGCATCGTCAAGCGAGACTTCGCCAGGCAGGCCGGTGCCATGACGGGCGTTTACACCATGGCGCTGTGCCTGGGCGCCGCCGTTGCGGCCGGCTCCACGGTTCCGTTGAGCGAGGCGCTGGGTAACGGTGATGGCCGCGACTGGACACTGGGCCTGGGTTTCTGGATCGTCCCGGCGATTCTTGCCGCGATCTTCTGGTGGCCGCAGACGCGTCAACGTCATGGCCAGCATCAGGTGGCTTATCGGGTACGCGGTTTGCGCCGCGATCCTCTGGCCTGGCAAGTCACCCTTTATATGGGCCTGCAATCGTCACTGGCCTACATCGTGTTCGGCTGGCTGCCGTCGATCCTCATCGGGCGAGGACTGACTGCCGTTGACGCCGGCCTGCTGTTGTCCGGTTCGATCATGGTGCAACTGGTCAGCTCGCTGACCGCGCCGTGGCTGGCCACTCGCGGCAAGGATCAGCGCATCGCTATTGTGCTGGTGATGCTGCTGACACTGGCCGGTCTGTTCGGCTGCCTGTATGCGCCACTTGAACAGTTGTGGGGCTGGGCCGTGGTGCTCGGCGTGGGGCAGGGCGGCACGTTCAGCCTGGCACTGACCCTGATCGTGTTGCGCTCGCGGGACTCCCATGTCGCCGCCAACCTGTCGAGCATGGCTCAAGGCTTCGGCTACACCCTCGCGTCGCTCGGGCCTTTCGCGGTCGGCGTCGTGCATGACTGGACCGGCAACTGGGACTCGGTGGGCTGGATCTTCGGGATCATCGGCATCGCCGCGATCATCGCGGGTCTGGGCGCCGGGCGCGCGCTGTACGTGGGCGTGACCAGCGAGAAAGTCTGAGGGGAAGCATTTGTGATGCGAATGCCCGTGGCAAAACGCGGTGGGGCCGCTTATCGTGCAGGCATCCTATATCCATGGACGGCGTTCCCATGAGCGAGACCTTTACCAGCGAATACAACAGCGCGGTCATCACGCGCTTCTACGAGGCGTTCAGCCGCCTCGACGCCGAGGCGATGGCTGCGTTCTACAGCGAGGACGTGGTGTTCTCCGACCCGGTTTTTGGCGAGTTGCACGGGCGGGATGCAGGCGACATGTGGCGCATGCTGACCTCCCGGGCCCGTGACTTCTCGGTGGTGTTCGATCACGTTCGTGCCGATGCCACGACTGGCGCGGCGCACTGGGTCGCGACCTACCTGTTCAGCCAGACCGGCCGCACGGTGGTCAACGACATTCAGGCGCGGTTTGTTTTTCGCGACGGCAAGATCTGCGAGCACCACGATCACTTTGACCTGTGGCGCTGGGCGCGGCAGGCGCTGGGCACGAGGGGCCTGTTGCTGGGCTGGACGCCGTTGCTGCGCGCAAAGGTTCGTCGTCAGGCAACTGAAGGGCTGAGCAAATTCCGCCAGGCGCGATGACCTGGCGGGTTTGACTCGCTTACTGCGGCTCACTCACGGCCTGATCCGAACTGCGATAAATGAACGTGGCGTTTTGCGTCTCATCGCGTGGCAGACCGATCTCGATGATCGGAACGATGCGTCCAACGGTAGTGTGGTAATCCGTCTGGTCATATCGGGCCTGCTCCAGGCCGCCCGGCATCCCCCTGATGTAGAAAAACGACTGAATGGGCACGCCGTTACTTTGGGTCTCGTCCCAGGCCTGGATCAACATTTCGTTCCACGGGAAAGGCTCGCCGTTGAGTAAACGCATCGCTTTGAGGTTCTCCATAAACTCTCGCGCTGCAGCTCCGTCGCGTGATGTGTGCATGTCGAACGCACATTGGCTGAAATAGCGCTCCGCCGGATTTCCGGGGGTGCGTTGGTAGTTGACGATCCAGTCCTCGGCGCTTCGAATGCCTTGCTCGTGGCAGAAGGTTTCCACCTGCGCGGTCTGTTGGTTGTCGCCGCAGCCTCCCTGGTCACGGGTCCAGCTGTCGCCATCGGTAGGAAACGCACACAGGACCCTGTATTGCAGAGTATCCGCTGGCCGGTTGCTGACCGGGGCCAGGGTATAGCCACTGCGTGCATCCTCCGCCAGATTGCTGATGGGGGCGTCGGCCCGGAGGAAGGAGAACGCCACCCCTCCCTTGGCTTTTGAGTTCGGACTGTGTTCCCACGAATGGTAAGCGGGTGAGGGCCGAGTGGACCGCAGGAAAATGCCCGAGCAGACGAACGCTGGCGACTGCGCTCCGCATGATTCCCGTGTGTCGTGGTACTGGCGAGTCATCGCCCTCGCGGTGTTTTCCCCCTCGTTGGCGTGCGCCGAACCGATCGTGAATGCAACTGCGGCGAGGGTGCCGGTGATAGATAATGATTTGAACATGTTGAATGGCTCCGTCCTTGGAATGAGTGATGAGCTTACTGATCTCGGATGGGGCAATGCTGTAGGCAACGCGCATTTTGGCTAAGGCGTTGTTGGATTGAGTGCGTAGGTTCGTGGCCCTTGCCGTGGTTCGTTGGCGTCCATTCCGGGAAGGTCGACGGTAGGAAACTTCCTGTGTACCCTCCGCCAAACCTTTCGGAAACCTCGTGTGCCTGTCCAGACTCCCGCAGAACCTGTGGCTAAATCCTGGTTCGTGTACTTGGTGCGCGCGGCCAACGGTTCTTTGTACTGCGGCATCAGCAATGATCCGCAGCGCCGGTTCGCTCAGCATCAGAGCGGCAAAGGCGCGCGCTTCTTCAGTTCGAGCCCCGCGGTGGCGCTGGTTTATGTCGAAGCCTGCCGCGACAAGGGGGATGCCCTGCGGCAAGAAAGGCTGATCAAAAAGCTGCGTAAAAGCGCCAAGGAATACCTTGCCGCCAGCTATATCCAGCCGAGTGATGCCGCGCCATCAGGCCGAGCGGGTATGCCGTAAGCGCGCAGGAGGCTAAGCTGGGGCTTTATCCCTGCGGATGGCCCGAAGCATGTCTGAGTTGATTCTTCATCACTATCCAACGTCACTGTTCGCCGAGAAAGCCCGCCTGATGCTGGGCTTCAAAGGCCTGTCATGGCGCTCGGTCAACATCCCGTCGATCATGCCCAAGCCTGACCTCATGGCCCTCACCGGCGGCTATCGCAAAACCCCGGTTCTGCAGGTGGGCGCCGACATCTACTGCGACACCGCGTTGATCGCCCGGCGTCTTGAGCAGGAAAAATCGTCTCCCACGTTCTATCCCGAAGGTCAGGAGTTCACGGCGGCCAGCCTCGCGGCGTGGGCGGATTCGGTGCTGTTCCTGCATGCGGTCAGCCTGGTGTTTCAGCCGGCATCCCTTGCTGTGCGTTTCGCCAAAGTCCCGCCTGAGGCCGTGAAGGCATTCGTTGCCGACCGCGCCACACTGTTCAACGGCGGCAGCGCCAATCGCGTGCCGCTGGAAGTGGCGCAGCATCAATGGCCGACGCTGATGGCGCGTCTGGAAACCCAGCTTGAGCGCAACGGTGATTTCCTCCTGGGTGCGCCCTCGATTGCCGACTTCTCGGTGGCTCACACCTTGTGGTTCCTCAAACAAACCCCGGTCACGTCCCCGCTCGTCGACGCCTATCCGGCGGTGTTGAGCTGGTACGAGCGCGTTATTGCGTTCGGCCATGGTGCGCCGAGTGAATTGAGCTCGGGCGACGCCGTTGAGATCGCCCGTGCTGCTACCCCGGCGCCGGTGCCCGATGAAGATTTCACCGACCCCAACGGTTTCACCATCGGCCAGCAGGTCACTGTGTCCGCAGTGGATTACGGCGTTGACGCGGTGGCGGGCGAGCTGATTTTCAGCGGGCGCGAAGCGATCATCCTGCGTCGCGAAGATGAACGCGCAGGCGCCGTGCATGTGCACTTCCCGCGTTTCGGTTTTCAAATCAAGGCTGTTTAAACACCTCATGCGCAAATAAGCCCGGTGCAATGCCGGGCTTATCGCGATGCCGAATAATCGCTTTGTTTTAATTGCCTATTGATCTGGCTAACCAGCGCAAAGTTGTCGTGACTGTCAGTTGTGACAGTTGTTAAAAAAGCCACGCGGTTTACTCTCCTCTTTCATCTAAATAATGAAGCTGTCCGGTCAAGGAGAACGTTGGAGTCCCTGAGTGGCGCCAATGTCTTTCAATATTCCGTGACATTGGACGCCTTATTTCCAGGGACAGGAGAACACGTCATGGCCAACGCCAATGCGTTCGGGTTATCGCTACTTGTTGTTGCAATACAATGCGCTGATGTTTATGGGGCCAGTTGTGCCGATACGGCCAACGCGCTGAGACGTCAATATAACGATACGAGGGAAAACTGCGGCAAAGCCTCGTCACCTGCATTTTTGTGCAACGGAGTTATCTTTAGAGCCACCATCCCATCGGACGACTACAACTCGTGGGACCCTAGCCCGGCTTCGGTCAAAAGCGGCGGTACGTCGTTCTCTTATCTGCGTAAGGACGCCAGGTTTTCCCGCCTCGTCCGCTATGAAAACAATGGCTACGTGCTCTTTCCGATTCAGGCGCTGCCGACTGGCAAAAGCCCCTATAACGTGCTGTGCTCGTTCCCGATGGATGGCGGCACTGATTCTCGAGTCGACAAGGGCTGCGGCTCCTCTCCGGTGGCGACCGCGCCAGGCAAAGGCGCTGAGTGCTTTTCTCAAAAGATCGAGACCGGTCGCCAGTGGGCAGAGCAGTACAAGACGCAGACCAAGGGCGATAACCGCAATGAGTGCGGCTTTGATGTTCGCGATCCACTGGACCGGCACGCAACTGACAACTTCAATGCAAGTCTGAGCGCCATGCGTGAAATGGGAAAGACGTCGTTCAATAAACAGAATGAACTCAGGCTGGATACCTGGAGTGCTGAAACGCTTGATAAAGACTTGCCGATTCAGGCTTTTTTCTATTTGCCCGAACCTGGGGGCGGCAAGGACGATGCCCGGTTTGATCAACAACGTTATTACTCACAAACGGGTATCTGGGTGCCGATTATCGCAATGACACTTCCGGACTCCCCGTCTAAAGATGCAACGTTTGCCTGCGACGCCGATGATCAGGCCGTCTCCGAATCGGGCAAGACAATCGATCGCTATATCCAGTCCGCCACATGGGCGTTACGCCCTGACCCGGGCACGGGAGAAGAGGAGTGGTCACTGTCGGTCGTGCTGACCGAATTGGGCAGGAAGCAAACGGGTTCTTCAGGCTCTGACGCGGTGTATGCCGAACTGGTCCGCAAGTATAAAAACGATTTTCAATGGAAACAAAATGATGGCGGTGGCATGCGTCGTCAGTTGGTGTGCCACTTCAGCATTGCGCGCAATAAGGATGAATTCAATCTTGAGCCGTTCCGCCCCGATCTCTCTGAAGAGAAAGCCGAGGCGGCGGGTTGCAATCCGGTGTGACCCACCAGCAGCCAAGCGTCAGGTGTCACTTCAGCGCAGCGAGAATCTGCTCTTCGCTAAACCCCCTGATCAACGTGCCATTCACGTCGATCAGGGGAATGCCGCGGCCACCCAGGGCCTCATAGGCTTTGCGTCCGGCGGCGTCTTTCTCGATATCGAACTCGGTATAGCGGATGCCTTGGCTGTCGAGAAAACGCCGAGTCTGCTTGCAGTAGCCGCACCAGTCGGTGGCGTATAACGTCACCTTCGCGTTGGCTTGCGCATGCTCCGATAAAGTGGAGGAAGGGTGGACCAGGTTTTCGATCTTGCCCCAGTTCTGGTAAACGACTACCACCAGCATGATGAGCAAGAACTTCTTCACGGTACGAACGAACATTCGGGTCTTGGCGCCTCGGCAGAATCAGCGGCGTTTGAGCTGATCGGTCAATTGAGTGGGCAGCCCTTTGATGATCAACGTGCCTTTCTCCTCGTCGTACTCGATCTTGTCGCCCAGCAGGTGCGCCTCAAAGCTGATCGACAGACCTTCTGCGCGACCGGTGAAGCGGCGGAACTGACTCAGCGTACGCTTATCCGCAGGAATCTCGGGTGACAGGCCGTAATCCTTGTTGCGGATGTGATCGTAGAAGGCCCGCGGGCGGTCCTCGTCGATCAGGCCTGACAATTCTTCCAGGGCGATGGGCTCGCCCATTTTGCTCTGGCTGCTGGCGTAGTCGACCAGCGCCTTGGTCTTCTCGCGAGTGGATTCTTCCGGCAGGTCTTCGCTCTCGACGAAGTCACTGAAGGCCTTGAGCAGGGTGCGGGTCTCGCCCGGCCCGTCGACGCCTTCCTGGCAGCCGATGAAGTCGCGGAAGTACTCGGAAACCTTCTTGCCGTTCTTGCCCTTGATGAACGAGATGTACTGCTTGGAGGCCTTGTTGTTCTGCCACTCGGAAATATTGATCCGGGCCGCGAGGTGCAGTTGGCCAAGGTCCAGATGCCGGGATGGCGTTACGTCCAGCGCTTCGTTCACGGCCACGCCTTCGCTGTGGTGCAGCAGTGCGATCGCCAGGTATTCAGTCATGCCCTGCTGATAGTGAGCGAACAGCACGTGGCCGCCGACCGACAGGTTCGACTCTTCCATCAGCTTCTGCAGATGCTCGACCGCAATGCGGCTGAACTGGGTGAAATCCTTGCCCTGATCGAGATATTCCTTCAGCCAGCCGCTGAAAGGGTGCGCGCCGGACTCGGCATGAAACAGCCCCCAGGCCTTGCCCTGCTTGGCGTTATAGCTTTCGTTGAGGTCTGCCAGCATGTTCTCGATGGCCTGCGACTCGGCAAGTTCAGAGTCCCTGGCGTGGAGCACGGCGGGGGTGCCGTCGGGTTTTTTGTCGATCAGGTGGACGATGGCGTGACGGATCGGCATGGATTTCTCGGCTGCTGAAGGGGAACTGAACGGGACCAGACCAGGCCCGTGCGAAAGTCGGCAAGTGTACCGCAGACGGGCCTGGGAACGCTCTGGAAGGGCCGAAAACGCTGACCTGCGCCCATTAATATGACTTTTTTACGCCTCTCGGGCGATAAAGCTGACCAAATGGGTAGGTAGGGGCGGATATTTGCGTTGCGCTGTGCTAGTTTTGCCCGGTCCTGAGCGCCCAAGCGCGCCAGGCGTGCAGTTTGTGGGCGTTCGGCCGAACCAAAGGCCGTTTACAGTATCTACATTTCGCGTCTGTACCACACTCTGCAAACCATTCGAATTTGATAGGGAAGGAACACCACCATGGCTCTGACTAAAGACCAATTGATCGCCGATATCGCAGAAGCAATCGACGCGCCTAAAACCACCGCGCGCAACGCTCTCGACCAATTGGGTCAAATCGTCGCTGACCAACTGGAAAACGGCAGTGAAATCACTCTGCCAGGCATCGGCAAACTGAAAGTCACCGAGCGTCCAGCACGCACCGGCCGCAACCCTTCGACTGGCGCAGCCATCGAAATCGCTGCCAAGAAAGTGGTCAAGTTCGTACCCGCCAAAGTGCTGACTGACTCGGTCAACAAGTAAGCGAAAACGCTGCTTGGATGAGGAACCGTGTGACGGAGTGATCCGGACACGGTTTTTTTGTGCCCGCTATTTTTTGAAAGGGTTGCACCCGGCCGCTTTAGCCGCTGCCTCGGAAACCACCGGGCGGAAGGGCTCCAGGTTCCAGTCAGCGCGTTGCGGGTAGTTGCGCACGATGCAGGCGATTTGTTGCTTCATGCTGCCCGCGTCTTTTTCTTCGTCCCGCCATTGCGAGTCTGAACCGCGCAAGTCGTAGAGCTCCTGATAGACCACTTGCTGCTGACTCGCTTGTACTTTTTTTCCGAGCTCCGTCAGCACGACATTTAGCGTCCACTCTGTTTTGCCGGTGCCTGGGTCCAGGCGCTGCTCCCAGTTGCTCTTTGCGATGTATTTCGCGCTTATAGTGCTGTTGAGGTTAAGCGAAACCCCTTGATCGGCGGCGCTGTAGGTGAATCGTTGCTCCGGCGACCTTGTGAAATCGATTTTCAGGATAGGTACTGCGTAGCCTTGCCCATAAAGTTTTCGTTGGAAGGTGCGCGCATTGGCCAGGCCGTCCTGCTGCACCGCGGCTTTGCCGTTGTCGCCTCGGACGGGGTAGTTGAAAGCGCTTTTACCTTGGTAAATAAACGCATCGATGTCATCCATGATGTCGCTGCCGCCGGCGGCATTCTTGAGCATGAATTCGTTGAAGAAGTCTTTGCGCGAATAAGGGTCGGCATTGGTGGTGGTCACTCTGGCCTCATGGGCCTGGATCATCGCGTCCCACTGCGCAGGCACTTCGGCGTTCCACGAGCACTGCGACGTCTGAATAGGCTGTCGGGCACCGCCCTGATATTTCTGTTTCCACTGCTCGGCCGTGTTGACGTTCTGATCGGCACAGGTGCCGTAGGCCCATTGAGCGTTCTTGTTCGCAGTCCTAGGTTGGGGAGGGGGCACGAAGGTGGCGTCGTTGAAGGGCCCGCAGCCGTACCACTTGCGATCCGGTCCGGTGTAACCATCGAACGTGTAGATACAGGCCCAGCCCTCCTGCTTGACCGGGAGCTGCAGCGCAAGCCCGTCCGTTGGCGTCCTGAGAATGAAGCCGGCAGGATGCACGAGCACTGTTGTGCTCAGGTCTCGGCGTATCCAGGTGTAGGACGTTGCCCCGGTTTGCAGGGCGTAGGGACTGTAATCCCAGGGATTGAAGTTGCCGTCATTGACCATGCGCAACGTGATGCCGCTGCAGTAGTAATGGCCCCGGGCGGCGCCGGTGTCCGGCTCTTTGCACTGGTTTTCGATGCGGTTGTAACTGGCGTTGATGCGCCGGACCGTTTCGACCGGATCGAGATTCGTCTTCAATTCAACTGCCCACGACGGGCAGTTCCAGACCGTCAATACGCAGATAACACAGGCTATAGCGCGCATGGCTGACCTCCTTGTGCTCGGACACGCGACGAGGAGTCAGCTTATGAACGGGGAGGTTGGCCGTCTACTGGCAGAAATGACACTACCGTTTGGGGCTCAGGGCTTGCGTGCGATCCAGCGCTCCTCCCGCCAGGCGTCCTGACGAGCGCTGTCGTGAAAGGTCCAGGCCACGAAGCGGCTCTGTTTCTGACCCTGGCCCATCTCCACCGTATGGCTTTCAACAGCACCGGCTTTTTTCAGCGCGCTCTGGATGAGAGGCAGGTTCGACGCCTTGGACACCAGCGTGCTGAACCACAACACCTGGGCCGCCACCTGAGCACTCTCATTGATCAACTGCGTCACGAATCGTGCCTCGCCACCTTCGCACCACAGCTCCGCCGCCTGGCCGCCGAAATTCAGCACCGGCAATTTGCGTTTGGGGTCTGCCTTGCCTAGGGCTCGCCATTTGCGCTGGCTGCCGCTTAACGCTTCCTCAGCCGAGGCGTGGAAGGGCGGGTTACATACGCTGATGTCGAAGCGTTCATCGGGCTGCAGCAAACCGTTCAAGATGTGCTTTTGGTTGGACTGCTCCCGAAAGCCGATGCTTTTGCTCAAGCCGTTGGCTTTGACGATGGTGGTCGCCGAAGCAAGGGCGATCTTGTCGATGTCAGAGCCCAAAAACGACCAGCCGTATTCGCCCTGACCGATCAGTGGGTAGATGCAGTTGGCGCCCGTGCCAATGTCCAGCGCTGTAACGGATGCGCCGCGAGGAATGACGCCGTCGTTGCGCTCCGCCAGCAGGTCCGCCAGAAAGTGCAGATAATCGGCGCGCCCAGGGATTGGCGGGCACAGGTAGTCCGCGGGAATATCCCAATGGGCAATGCCATAGAACGCTTTGAGCAGAGCACGGTTGAATACCCGCACAGCAGCGGGGTTGGCGAAGTCGATGCTTTCCTTGCCATAGGGATTGAGGATCACGAACTTGCCCAGTTCGGGGCTGCTTTTGATCAGGCGCGGAAAGTCGTAATGGCCCTGATGGCGGTTGCGCGGGTGCAGGGTGGCTTTCTCACGCGGCGCGGCAGGCTTGGCCTGTTGGGCAGGTTTGGCTTTCTTGCGTGGGGTGTTGCGTTGGGGTTTGGGGGCGTCGTGGCTGGTCATCGGTGATGCGATTCTCGTGAAAGCACAGCCCCTGTAGACGTGAGCTTGCTCGCGATAACCGTGTGTCAGTCAACGGTTGGGTTGCTGATATACCGCTATCGCGAGCACGCTCACGCTCACGCCTACAGGGGTCATGGTCGTCAACCGGCCTGCGATTCAGGCCGGCTGATTTGATCGGATTACAGACTCGCGATCCGCGCGTGCTGCTCGGCCAGCTTGCTCAGCGCCTGTTCGGCTTCGGCCATCTTCGCGCGTTCCTTGGCGATGACTTCAGGCGGCGCCTTGTCGACGAACGCGGCATTGGACAGCTTGCCGCCAACCCGCTGAACTTCGCCCTGCAGACGCTGGATTTCCTTGTCCAGACGCGCCAGTTCGGCGTCCTTGTCGATCAGTCCGGCCATCGGCACCAGCACTTCCATCTCACCAACCAGCGCGGTCGCGGACAGCGGTGCTTCGGCGCCGGCTTCCAGCACGATGAACGATTCGAGCTTGGCCAGCTTCTTCAGCAGGTGCTCGTTCTCGTTCAGGCGGCGCTGGTCTTCGGCGCTGACGTTCTTGAGGAACAACTGCAGCGGCTTGCCCGGGCCGATGTTCATCTCGCCGCGGATGTTGCGCACGCCGAGCATCAGGCTCTTGAGCCATTCGATGTCGCCTTCGGCCGCGACATCGATGCGCGCATCGTTCGCCACCGGCCACGGTTGCAGCATGATGGTCTTGCCTTCAACGCCGGCCAGCGGCGCGAGGCGCTGCCAGATTTCTTCGGTGATGAATGGCATGAACGGATGCGCCAGACGCAGTGCGACTTCCAGCACACGCACCAGCGTGCGACGGGTGCCACGCTGACGCTCGATCGGCGCCGTCTCGTCCCACAGAACCGGCTTGGACAGCTCCAGGTACCAGTCGCAATACTGATTCCAGATGAACTCGTACAGCGCCTGCGCCGCGAGGTCGAAACGGAACTGATCCAGCTGACGGGTCACTTCGGCTTCAGTGCGTTGCAGCTGCGAGATGATCCAGCGATCCGGCAGCGAGAGCTCGAACGCTTCGCCGTTCTGACCGCAGTCTTCGCCCTTGTCGAGCACGTAGCGCGCGGCGTTCCAGATCTTGTTGCAGAAGTTGCGATAGCCCTCGACGCGGCCCATGTCGAACTTGATGTCACGGCCGGTGGAGGCCAGCGAGCAGAACGTGAAGCGCAGGGCATCGGTGCCGTAGCTGGCGATGCCGTCGGCGAACTCGTCGCGGGTCTGCTTCTCGATCTTCTTGGCCAGCTTGGGCTGCATCATGCCAGAGGTGCGTTTCTGCACCAGGGCTTCGAGCTCGATGCCGTCAATGATATCCAGCGGATCAAGGACGTTGCCCTTGGACTTGGACATTTTCTGGCCCTGGCCATCACGCACCAGACCGTGCACATACACGGTCTTGAACGGCACTTGTGCCGTACCGTCTTCGTTCTTCACCAGGTGCATGGTGAGCATGATCATCCGGGCAACCCAGAAGAAAATGATGTCGAAACCGGTGACCAATACGTCGGTCGGGTGGAAGGTTTTCAGGAAGTCGGTCTGTTCAGGCCAGCCCAGGGTGGAGAACGTCCACAGACCGGAACTGAACCAGGTGTCGAGCACGTCGTTGTCCTGTTGCAGGGCAACATCGGGACCCAGATTGTGCTTGGCGCGAACTTCGGCTTCGTCGCGGCCGACGTAGACCTTACCGGACTCGTCGTACCAGGCCGGAATGCGGTGGCCCCACCAGAGCTGACGGCTGATGCACCAGTCCTGAATGTCACGCATCCAGGAGAAGTACATGTTCTCGTATTGCTTGGGCACGAAGGCGATGCGGCCGTCTTCGACGGCGGCGATGGCCGGTTCTGCCAGCGGCTTGGTCGATACGTACCACTGATCCGTCAGCCACGGCTCGATGATGGTCCCGGAGCGGTCGCCCTTTGGTACTTTCAAACCGTGGTCGTCAACGCTGACCAACAGACCCGCGGCGTCGAACGCAGCCACGATCTGCTTGCGCGCCTCGAAGCGGTCGAGGCCGGCGTATTCGGCAGGGAGGGTGCCGTCGACCGTGTCGTTCAGCGTGCCGTCGAGGTTGAACACCTGGGCAGCGGGCAAAACGGCAGCGTTCTTGTCGAAGATGTTTAGCAGCGGCAGGTTGTGGCGCTTGCCGACGTCGTAGTCGTTGAAGTCGTGGGCCGGGGTGATCTTCACGCACCCGGTGCCGAATTCAGGGTCGCAGTAGTCGTCCGCGATGATCGGGATGCGACGGCCTACCAGCGGCAGCTCGACGAACTTGCCGATCAGCGCCTGGTAGCGCTCATCGTTCGGGTTCACGGCGACGGCGGCGTCGCCAAGCATGGTTTCCGGACGGGTCGTGGCAACGATCAGGTAGTCCAGACCTTCAGCGGTCTTGGCACCATCGGCCAGCGGGTAGCGCAGGTTCCACAGATGGCCTTTCTCGTCGTGGTTTTCCACTTCGAGGTCGGAGATTGCGGTGTGCAGCTTGGTGTCCCAGTTGACCAGCCGCTTGCCACGGTAGATCAGGCCGTCTTCATGCAGGCGCACGAACGCCTCTTTGACCGCTTCGGACAAGCCGTCGTCCATCGTGAAGCGCTCACGGCTCCAGTCGACCGACGAGCCCAGGCGACGGATCTGGCGGCTGATGTTGCCGCCGGACTGATCCTTCCACTCCCAGACTTTTTCGAGGAATTTGTCGCGACCCAGATCGTGACGGCTCTGACCCAAGGCCTCGAGCTGACGCTCCACCAGCATCTGCGTGGCGATACCGGCGTGGTCGGTGCCTGGCTGCCACAGGGTGTTGCGACCCTGCATACGGCGGAAGCGGATCAGGGCATCCATGATCGCGTTGTTGAAACCGTGGCCCATGTGCAGGCTGCCAGTGACGTTCGGCGGCGGAATCATGATGGTGTACGAGTCGCCCGCGCCTTGCGGAGCGAAATAGTTTTCGGACTCCCAGGTCTGGTACCAGGAAGATTCGATGGCGTGCGGCTGGTAGGTCTTGTCCATGCGAGGCGGGAACCTGATCTGCTTTGAGTCGGAAAAGCCGACGAGTATAGCTTTTCAAGGCGGCGTCAAGCTACAAGCGCTAGGTCAGGTGCTACGAGCGGTGATGCCCGGAATCGTCGCGGGCATCTGTAGGACTGCGCTTACCCGCGATCCCGGATCGGAAAGCGAACAGGTTCAGCTGGTGTATTGACTCAGCAGCCGTTCCATCCGCGCATCCAGACGGCGTTTGATCTCGTTCTCGATGTGCGGGGCGAAGTCGTCGATCACGTCCTGCATGATCAACTGCGCAGCGGCCCGCAGTTCGGCATCCAGGTGCAGCAGCGCGTCAGCGTTCGGCGCCTTGGCGCTTGACGCGTTGGCCGCGGGTGCGGGAGGTGTCACGGCAGCCACCGGCTCGGGCGTGAGCAGGGGAATGTCATTGAGGTTGGCTTCGTGCTCATCGAGCGTCACGACCTGGCCGGTGACCACGTCAAACAGCAGCGGGATCTGCTCGTCGCTGTTCACGGACTCGGTC
>Ga0247805_1000505_pt1 | contig 20212 bp, 29 predicted proteins | sample UWRJL044104R1_FD_180930 | JGI IMG/M metagenome (GOLD analysis project Ga0247805, IMG submission 180930) | Plant litter microbial communities from Arlington Agricultural Research Station in Wisconsin, United States - UWRJ-L044-104R-1 | ecosystem: Environmental > Terrestrial > Plant litter >... | reverse complement strand
GTTACGGGGTGTAGCGTAGCCCGGTTATCGCGCCTGCTTTGGGAGCAGGAGGCCGCAGGTTCGAATCCTGCCACCCCGACAAAAAAGCCGTTTCAAAACTGAAATGGCTTTTTTTATTTCTGGTAATTATGTTTTACGTTTATATATTATATTCCAAAAATATTGATACTTATTATGTTGGTTCTACTTCTATGTTGTTAGAGGAAAGATTACGTCGTCATTTAAGTTTACATAGTGGTTTTACAGGGAGAGCAAAAGATTGGCAAATAGTTTATTTTGAATCTTATGATAATAAAAAAGCTGCAATTTTGCGAGAGCAAGAGATTAAGAAATGGAAGAGTAGAATAAAAATAATTGAACTGATATCAGCTTAAAACGGTTATTGCGTCCCGATGGAATCGGGAAGGCCGCAGGTTCGAATCCTGCCACCCCGACAAAAACCTTCTTGTAAACCAAGAAGGTTTTTTTATTTATGCCTGAATGACCAATATTAAAAAATGACATTAGATACTATTAGAACGTTTTTAAAATTTTGTATAACCTCTCTGATAAGTAGTAATAAAAGACTAAATCACACATTAAAGATAATTATGTTAAGATAATAAAAACTGATTAGACTAATCTCGTTATCCAATAATAAAAACTTATTTTTGTGCTGTTTTAAAATTAAACCTTAATTATTATGTCTGATACAATCGAAAAAATAAAATGTCTTATTATAGGTTCAGGACCTGCTGGTTATACTGCGGCAATTTATGCGGCTAGAGCCAATATGAATCCTGTTTTATACCAAGGTATGCAACCAGGTGGTCAATTGACTACAACTAATGAAGTAGAGAATTTTCCAGGATATGTTGATGGAGTTACTGGTCCTGAAATGATGATTCAGTTGCAAAAACAAGCAGAACGTTTTGGTGCTGATATCCGTGACGGATGGGCTACAAAGGTTGAGTTTTCTGGAGATATTCATAAAGTTTGGATTAATGATTCTATCGAATTACACTGTGAAACTGTAATTATTTCTACAGGTGCTTCTGCTAAATATTTAGGATTGCCTTCAGAACAACATTACTTGAAAATGGGTGGTGGAGTTTCGGCTTGTGCAGTTTGTGACGGATTCTTTTATAGAAACCAAGAAGTTGTAATTGTAGGAGCAGGAGATTCAGCTTGTGAGGAAGCACATTATTTATCAAAACTTTGTAAAAAAGTAACCATGTTAGTAAGAAGCGAGAAATTTAGAGCTTCTAAAATTATGGAAGAGCGTGTGCGTAAAACAGAAAATATCGAAATTTTATTGAATCATGATACGGTTGAGGTTTTAGGAGACAATCAGGTAGTGGAAGCTATTAAAGTGTTGAATAAAACAACTAATGAGACTTATGATATTCCAGCCACTGGTTTCTTTGTGGCTATTGGTCATAAACCAAATACAGATATTTTTAAAGATTATTTGAACTTAGACGAAACAGGTTACATTATCAATACTCCAGGAACTTCTAAAACTAATGTTGAAGGTGTTTTTGTTGCTGGTGATGCTGCTGATCATGTGTACCGTCAGGCAATTACTGCTGCTGGTACAGGTTGTATGGCTGCTCTGGATGCCGAAAGATATTTAGCTGCTAAAGAATAATTATAATATTTTCAAAATACTAAAAAGGCTGTTTCAAACATTTTAAACAGCCTTTTTACATTATAGTTTTATTCGAAAATTATTTCTTAGCTAATTTTGCTTTATCGATAAATCGTTTCATCTCAATTTTTGCAGTACCATACAAATCTGTTTCCGATTTTTCATTGGCACTGATAATTATATTTTTTACAGCATTTACGCTACTGGTACTTTGTCCTTCGGTAGTTAAATCGATAGTGTTTATTTGTAATTTAGAAGCTTCCAGTTCAGCGTTGTTTTCTAATCGAATGACAGCAGTATTGGCTGTGCCTTCAATTTTAGCTTTGGTTTTTTGATACATATCTAATGCGAAATCATTAGATGTAATCAAAGATTTTAATTCTGTGTTTTTGCTGAGTTCTATTTTTGCTTTTTCGCTTTTTAAATTCAACTCCACTTTTGAATTTCCATCGGCTTGTAAAACAAAACTTTTTGTATTAGCATTTACTAATACCTTAGAGTTATCAAAAGATTTAATGCTAAGATTGTCCGTTTGGATTTCTTGAATCACTTTAATTACAGCATCATTTCTGGATACAATGGTGTTCAATTCGGATGTGTAGGTTAATTTAATTTTTAAGGCTTTGCTTTTTTGAACTTTTTTAGTGGTCGAAATATGCAATACACCATCTGTAATTTCAAGATCAATAACATCCATAAGGTTGTCATCGGCTTCGATTTTTATTTCTGGAAATTCACCTCTTTCTAACGAAATTTCAAAGTTATCTTCTACTTCAATAGCGCTAAAATTACCAATATTTTTCTGTTTTGTGGTTACGCTTTTAGAACCACTTATTTTTTCTTTTTTCTGAGCTAAAATAACTGTTGTAGATAAAAAGACTAAAAATATAATGCTGATTTTTTTCATATGTAGATGCTGTTTTTTTATTAGAAATACAATACTATTTTCATTTAAGTTACCTACAAATATAAAGAAATCGCCTATTAGTAATAGGCGACTTCCAGTTTTTTAACGAGACTTTTTATTAATCCTGTATAATATTTCCTCCTGAATTAATTGTTTTTTCAATTTGCTTCGGAATGATATTGTATTTAATTTCTCCTGCACTGTTTGCATCAGCTTTTAAACTCAAAATTGGGTGAAGGCTGATTTTTGAAGCACTGGATGATTCAGCTGTAACATTGTTCGCTAATAAATCATCGGCATCTATTTTACTTGCACTTGATGCATTTGCATTGAAATCAATTGCCATTCCCTCAAGGTCTATTTTACTGGCGCTATCGGATTCAGCATCAATTTTTTCGAATTCTAACTTCAAATTTATTTCACTTGCACTTGATGATTTCAATGTAATGCTGTTTCCTCTTAAAATTCCTTTATTTTCTATTTTTGATGCCGAAGTTGCTTCTATTTCATTTAGTATTGGAATTTTAACAATGACTTTTTTAGTAGCTGCATCGAGAATCTTAGTGCGTTTGTAACCAAAGATCGAAAAATTACTTTTAGTTGTAGTATTAGAAATATACAAAGTACCATTTTCTACTTTTGTCTTTATTTTGCTTTGAAAACCTTCATTAGTAATTACTGTAACTTCAGTTTTTTTAGACTGCTCAATAATTACATTGATATCGCTATTGACATTAATTTTATCGAAATTTTCATCAAAAGAACGAGATTCATGTGTTATTTCTCCTGAAGAATCTAACGTTCTTACAATTCATTTCTTTCATAATTGATACAGGAAGTAAATGGCAACATTGCAAAAGAGAATAAAATGAATATTTTTAATTTAGTTTTTTGCATGACTAATTGGTTTTAATAATAATTCCGTTTTTATCCATTTTTAGTCTTGAAACACCTTTTACACTGTCATTAACTGTTGTAGTTTCAACTTTATTATTGGTTGCAGAAGAATCTCCAACTGTTGCATTTATAGCTGGATTTTCCATAGAATCATCAGAACAATTCAAGCAGAATGTTTCCGAATAACCCACTTGATACAATGGTTGGTTTGTATCATGATCAAAGTCAAAGAAATCATCATCAGAACGGTCGTAATGGTGAACACTTTCATCTATTTTAAAAAGCGTTCCTTCAATTAGAAATAAGGTAATTTCTACTTCCTGATTTCTAAATTTATTCTTTAAATCGGTCAGTAAGTAATTGTCAAATACAAGTTGACTTCCAATTATTTTATATTCATAACGAATTTGTTCTGCTTTTTCTCTGGCTTCAGAGAATGATTTTCCTTTAGCTTCTTTTTCGATTTGGATGTAAGAATAATTTTCGTTCGATTTTTTTATTCGAAAACGTACCTCGTTGGAGTAGATAATATCATTATCAGTCGAATCAGTTGTGATTTTAAATTCGGAACGATCATGTATGTCTTTCGAAAAGTAATCATTGTGTTTGAATTTTATAAATAAAGTATCTTTTAAAGGAATATTTAAGGTTTCTTTTTTAACGACGCGACCGTCAGTTGCAAAGGCAGAAGCCTGTTTGATTCCTAAAAATGTCACTAATGCAATAGAAATAATCCAAAGTGCTACCAAAGTATATTTGGCAATTGAACCAATCGATTTGGTATGTGGTGACAAAAGCTTAAATCCTAATAAAGTCAGGAAAAAGAACGGAATTCCAATGGCAAAAAACATCAATAAACCAAAAGACCAGATAGGATAATCAGTGAAATTACCCGTTTCTACAAATCCTTGCCATGGAAAATCAATAAATGTGTTTGTTCCCAAAGTAAAAACACCAATAAGCAACAATACTAAAGTAGCCAGACCTGAAATTATTAGTATAATACCAAGGAACTTAGCTATAATTTTAAAAACACTGATGATAAAATTCCCTATTGAATTGCCTGCTTTGTTAGCTCCGCGTTTAATTTGGTTGCCATACTTGTCGTAATCTACATTTTTAATTTTTTCAGAAACATTTTCAAATTCTTCCCTCACTTTTTTTTCGATATTCGAAATATTGACTGCTTCGCCTGTCATTTCCAATTTTTCAGAAGTGGTAATGGCTTCAGGAGTGACAATCCAAAGAATGATATAAGCAATGATTCCGGTTCCAAATCCGGCAAAAACCAATAAAAGTAGTGCTACTCTAATCCAAACTGTATCAATCCCAAAATAATGTCCCAATCCGGCTGCTACGCCACCAATCATTCCTTTTTCGCTATCGCGATACAGTTTTTTTGATTTTATTGCAGTAAAAGGATAAGGATTTTCAAAAGTTCTAGGTTCGTCTTCAATGATGTAATCTTCAGGTTGTCCCATGATAGCAATAACTTCGTCTACATCTTTTAAGCCCACAACATGTTTTTCGCTTTTTTGTTTTTCGTTCAACAATTCAGCAATCCTCATTTCAATATCTTTAATCACTTCATCCTGACCAGAAGAATTTTTAAGAGAACGTTTTATGGCGTCAAAATAGCGTGATAATTTTTGGTATGCATCTTCGTCTATATGAAAGAACATACCGCCTAGGTTTATGTTTACAGTTTTGTTCATGACTCTGTGTTTTGGTTTGTGATTAAATTTACAGCATTAGACAATTCAGTCCAGGTGCCATTGAGTTCGTTTAAGAAAGTTTGTCCTGTTTCGGTTAGACCATAATATTTTCTTGGTGGTCCCGATGTGGATTCTTCCCAACGGTAGGTTAATAATCCGTCGTTTTTTAGTCGTGTTAGCAAAGGATAAATAGTGCCTTCAACAACTAATAATTTTGCGTTTTTTAAGGTCTCTAATATTTCGGATGTATAGGCATCTTTTTCTTTTAATACCGATAAGATACAAAACTCGAGAACACCTTTACGCATCTGGGCTTTTGTGTTTTCAATGTTCATGATGGTTCATTTTATTACTTAATAAAGTTAATTGTTAGAGGATACTTGTATTTTTCTCCATTGGAAGCATTGATTGTTCCAATTATGATTAAGAAAAATTCAACTATTTTTAATAGAACAACTAATAAGACTGCGATAATTCCTAAGGTAATTAAACCAATATTATCAGCCATATTGATACCATCCAAAAAGAAGTCGCGATCGTTTAGTAGTTCATTCCAATTCATATTGCTAAAAACTACAGTAATAAAAGTTGGTACAGCAATAAGGATAAGTACAATTGAGTACAGCAATAAACTCAGCTGAAAGTTGATTACATTTTTTCCATTAGAATCAATAAATTCCGATTTATCTTTTTTACTACTCCAAATAATTAACGGAAAAATAAAATTTCCAAATGGGATAAAGTACTGGCTTAGCGAACTTAAATGTGTTAATGCTGCTATTGTTTTTTCGTTTTTGGTTTCCATTTTAATAGTATATAGTAATTTCTTATGCAAATATATATCTTAAAGCAGGTATTGTGCATTACAAAGTACTAAATATTAACAAAATATTAACTATTTTGAATTCGAGGAAAATTATAAAATATGTTGTATATTAGTTCAAAACCTATAGGGCATTAAATAAAATATACAATAGTAACTAATATAAAAAAGGTCGAAAAGTCCAATAAAATCAAGACTTCACACTAAAAAAGGTCGAAATTCTGGAAATTTTGAAATGTTCATTATACTACTTTTAAGTACCATTTAACTACCATTTAAATTGCAATTAAAGGCGGTTTAAATGTACTAACTACCATAACAAGCACTAATATACTGTAAAGCTACCTTAAAAGCTGTAAAACCAAGCTTTTTTATAGCCTTACTTAGAATAACAAGCCCTTTAATTAGGGCTTTTTTTATGGAATGAACTGACTGTTTTGTACAATTCAAAAAAAGAATGTATTTATAATAAGGGTTGCCTATAGGGTTGCTTATAGGGTTGCCAAAACAATGTTGAAAAATAACACTAAGAACACCCCAAAAAGGTAGTATTTAAATGCAAATAGTATTGTTTTAGTATTGAAGCTTACCCCATAGCACATAAATATTATATTTAAAATAATTTAAAGTATTGAAAATCAATGACATATTTATTAATACATAGAATTAACCCTGATACTTGCCTTAATTAAGGCTAAACCTTTGATATTATTGACGTGAAAGTCTTTTGGTTGGTGGTGTCTGTTTTCACTAACTAATTTTACATATTCCTCACCTTTATCTGATTTGTGAAGCCATTTTACCATTACAAACTCATCACCATCATCATTGATTAGAGAAACCAGGTACATTTCGCCCCAGAACATATTATCTAAACAGTTAGCTAGTTTTTTATACATGATAATATCACCTGACTTCAATAATGGATACATACTATCTCCACTTACATAAATTGCACCATCACACTTTGGTAGATTTGGAATAGTAATATGATCTACTGGTTTTTCATTATTTGAATCTCTAAATAATGCCACTACAGAGGCCGATGCCTGTAAATCATAAAGTGGTACAGACTGATGTTGAATTACATTGTCCGTTTTTAATTTGAAATACCTGGTACTGGGTTCTCTTGATACATTATTTGCTGGATTTATAAAAACATCGCCTTTTCCTGAAAGTAGAAATTCAGGGTTAATACCTACGCATTTTGAGTAAACTAAATCAATATCAAAAGTATTTCTAGTGTACCAACTTGATAATGTTTGTGGTTTTATACCAATAAATCCAGCGAATTCAGTATCTGTCGAAAATTTATAATAATCTTTTATCTTATTAAGAATCAGCTTTTTATCTATTGTTATACTCATAATGCGTAAAATATTTATCTTTTTATTTTTTTAATACGCATATTGCGTATATATTTGCTTTGTAATAAGAAACAAACAAAGCAATGCACAAAGGAACGAAAAAAACAAAGAAATACACCTACGACCAAAAAATTTTGGAAGCGTTGACTGCTAAGTACGGTTTAACTACAGTGTATATAAGACAGTGCCTAAGTGGTAATAACCTTAGTATCACGGCAGATAAGATAAAAGCTGATTATAAAGAATTAGAGAAAGCTTTTGCTGCTGCGATTGTGAACCTGAACAATAAAGTTTAAATAGATCAATTTGGAAACCCCTTACGAATATCACGACAAAAAGCTAGGCATAAAAATCAAGTTCTTGATTTTTGACAGAGACTTTCATAAGGATAGTCTAAAGCTGATTAGCTATAGTGCGATAAACAAACGCATTAAATCAAATACAAGTTCAGAACAGGAACTAAGAAAAGGTTCGTGGGCTGGTGAAGCTCTTATATTGTTTTCGTCATTATCACAAGATTGGAAAAATGCTATTACAACAAAATGGGGTGATCCAGAAACCGAAGTAAAAAACAGTTGGTTTGCTCAGCACTATGTTTCAGACCGTGACGCTTATAATTTTTTTATTGGTTATACGTATAACGAAACTCAAAAACTGGAATTGCCAATTGTGGAATTATACACCTATAACGCTTCAGTTTTAAACACGGTTTTATTAATGAAAAATAACCGTAAGCAATACTTAAAAGCATTGGGATGTACCTCAGTTGATATTTGGGATAGTTTAAGCCGTGATGTGAATGCTTTTAGAGAAGTAGAACACAATTTACCAAGAACAAAGGATTCTTTGCGCTACAAGGTCACAAAATACGCTAAAGATGGTTATTCGGCTATTATCTCAGGAAAGTTTGGAATGCAAAATGCTCTTAAAGTAAAAGAACGCGAACAGGAGGCTTTGATTGACGAACTACTGGCTAAGCATACCAATCTGGACAATGAATTGATTGCAACACTTTACAACATGGTTGCCGAAAGATTAAGCTGGCCAACAATTACGGCTCAAACGGTAGGGAATCGTAAAAAAGATAGTGGACTGGTTATTTATGCAGGGCGAAATGGAGTTTCGGCATTGTCTAACAATATGCTGATGCAAAATAAAAGAATTGCTCCTACAGCTCCTATGTTGTATTGGACTCTTGACGGTTGGGATGCTGAGTTATTGTATCAAAAAACAACTTCAGATAAAAAAGGCTATTCGGTTACGAGTTATCACAACCGCTTAACAATGGTTGTTGTTCTGGATGCCTTCAATAAATACCCAATTGGTTATGCCATTGGAACGCATGAGACACCGGAACTAATAAAAGAGGCCATGCGTAACGCTATCAATCATACAGCTGAGTTATTTGGTCAAAGGTATAATCCACGTCAATTGCAAAGTGATAACTACCAAAGTAAAGTATTGACACCAGTTTATGAAGCTTGCACAAAGTTCTATACTCCTGCAAAGGTTAAGAATGCTAAATCTAAAGTGATTGAACCATATTTCAACCACATCAATAAGAGTTATTGCAAGATGTTTGACAATTGGAGTGGTCACAATATTAACTCAGGTTCAAAGAATCAGCCTAATACTGAAATGTTGAATAAGTTAAGCAAAACATTTCCAGATATGCACGGTTGTATTGCTCAATTAGAAAGTATCATACAGGCGGAACGAGCTAAAAAAGTGACTGAATATACTGAAAACTGGCAGAATGTTAGCGAAGATATGAAGTTAACCATGCCACAAGAAAACTTCTTACTCGCATTAGGTAAAACCACAGGATTAACAAATAAGCTCACGGGTTCAGGACTTCATGCCACAATTGACGGTGAAAAAAAGGTGTACGATTGCTTTGATTTAGCCTTTAGAAAACAAGCACACCAAGACTGGAAAATATTATATGATCCAATCAATAGCAATGAGGTTCTGGCAGTATCAAAAGACGGAAAACAACGCTTTGTACTAGAAGAAAAATACATGCAAGCAATGGCAATTGATGATCGGGGCGAATACGATACTCTGGAACTTAAAAAGGTCAATGATTACAACAAACAAGCTATTGACTACATCATTGGTGAACGAGAAGAAAACGCTGTTTTGCTAGAAAACCTTTTCGAAAACCCAAGGCTAAACGATACGCTGGCTAAACACTTACTAGTCGATTCCAGGGGACAACACAAGGACCAGAAAAGTAAAGAACGATTAGCAGCAACTAAAGGTGAAAAAGTTTTAATCAATCAAGAGAAAGCCTCTAAAAAACAAGAGGCTAAAAATTGGGAACAACAACAACAGGAGTACAATAACGAACGAATAGACATTAATAATTATTTATAGTTATGGATCACATCACAAAAAAAGAAATCATTGCCAGCCTTGTAAATTATATGCAAGAACATGATTTAAAACAGGCTGATATAGCTCAAAAAACGGGCGTTAGAAAAGAGTACTTGTCTATCATGTTAAAAGCCGACAGCAAGTTTATGTATGAAGCTGGAAAAAATGTAAAAGGATACATTCCGGATCATCACTTTTACAGCTTAGCAAAACTTACAGGATATGAACTAGAAAAAGGCTATTGGAGTGTTCAACCTACAACCCAAACAGCGGCAATATTAGCCCATTTAGAAGATGCCAGAAACCATCATTTAACCTCTGTTTTAATTGGTGAAACGGGTTGTGGAAAATCATTTACAGCTAAAATGTTTGCTTCTAAAAACCCAATAGACACTTTTATTGTAACGGCTGGTTCTAGTGATACACTAGGCGATTTGATTGATAAAATTATAACTGAATTAAACATTCATGCTACAGGAAAAAGCAAGTCAACTAAAATTAGACAAATTGCCACTAAGATGAAGTTTCTTAAAAACTATGGCAATAAACCAACCATAATTATTGATGAAAGTGAGTACTTGAAACAAGCCTCTTTATGCGCAATGAAGGAACTACATGACTACCTATTTGAATTTTGCGCATTGGTTTTTATTGGCACTGATCAGCTGATTGATAATATTGACAAGCTGAAAAAAAGAAACAAATCAGGTATTCCTCAATTTCACCGCCGTATCAAATTTGGTTTAAGGCTGCTTCCAAATATCGACAGAAGTTATAGTTTGTTTATTTCGGACATAGAAGACAGACACCTTAGAAAATTCCTGCTTACTAACTGTGGTAATTATGGAGAATTACACGATGTGCTGGTACCAGCACAACGAGAAGCCGAAAGGTTAAGCGAGCCACTGACTTTGAACTTAGTTAGAAAAGTATTGAACCTTCCAGATGGCAACTTAGTATGGTAATTAAAAAAGCCCTAACCGTTGCCAATGTTATCAATCAAAAAGTAACGCTCATTGACTTTTCTATCATTGCTCCAGCACTTTATCAGTGTTTTGGGAATCCGCAAAACAAAGGCATTTGGTTTTTTTGGGGTGGCTCAGGAAGCGGCAAAAGTAGTTTGCTGCTTGATGTAACAAAAGCCTTTTGCCTGAGCGGTTTAAAAGCCATTCACAACGAACGAGAGGAAGATTTAGACGATATAGATTTCATTGAAAGATTGAAGTTAAAAAATATGCAAGACGTAAAAGATAACTTCTTGACAGCAAGTTACGATTATGACGAAATGTGTAAATATTTGGATGCTCGGAACAGCCCTAAAGTAGTAGTGATTAATTCAGCTTCCTATTTTTTTAAAGACTTGGCTCAGTATTTTGAGTTTACCAAAAAATACAAACGAAAGAAGATCATACTCATATCAGGAATGGCAAAAGGAAACAATCCCTATTCCGAACTAGAAATAAAGATCATGTATGATGCCAATAAAAAGGCATTTTGTTCTGCCTATCTCGCTACCTGCAAAGGTAGAACAATAGGACCGAATGGAGGAACTTATATCATTTGGCAGGATGGTTACGAAAAAGTAAGAGGAACTATTGAAAACAACTAAAACAACAGCATTATGAAAACAACAACAGAAAAACAACCACACCAATACCTTGGATTAACAACAGATCAATACCAAATGGATTGCATGTCACAATTTATGCGCTGGTGTATGAACTGGGCAAAAAAATACAATATGCCTTTGCAGTCATTATTAGCTAACAAATCAATGGCTATTTATTACAGCAATCAATTTTTAGAACTCGAACACAATTTCATGGTTGTGGCTCAAAAATTAGACGGGTTAGTTGATTATACCATAATGCTTAAAAATTATGACATGATAATGGTTGACATCTATACTAATTATCCATCGGCACTAATTGAGGAGGCAAAGAAAATGAAAATAGAAAATCCAAAGTTTGACCAAAACTAAAACTAATGAAACCAGAGCAAACCAACAAAATTGCCGAACTAGAACAGTGGTTACAAGACAATCCAAATCATCCAGACAGAACCACAGTTGAAACCGATTTAAGGCATTTAAAAGAATCGGTAACAATAGAACGAGACACTTTCGATTTAAGAGAACATAATTTCTACAATGTATGAGCTACGATAAAATAACCCAAAGATTAGAAGACCTGCACAATGCTTTATCCTACTGTTCAGACATTCAAAGCAACGGTAGAATATATGTTTTCAAAGTTGCTGAAAGGATTTGCATCAATCAAGAACGAGGATCACTATTTAGTCAATTATCAGCCTTAAATGGTGAGATATTCAAGCACGAAGTTAGAACATACGAAATACCGCCTCATATCGAGACTAAAGTCAAGTTCACAATAGAAAAAATACACTCTACAAATTGGGGTGGACACAATTTAAACGAATATATCAATCTTTAACAACAACATAAAATGAGTATAACAACAGTAATACCAGAAGAATTAAAAAGGTTCACACCAGCACAATTAAAAGCAGCTCTAGCTGAATCAGAAAATAAAAATAGTGAAGATAGAGCTGCTTATAAAAAGTTAGCTGAAGAATCAGCTGCTAAAGCCGTTTTTAAACTCGCTGTAGTATCCGAAATGCTATCTAATGCCAAAACAGAAGCTTTCCAATACTTTGAAAACATATTGAAATTAAAAGCTGAGTTATACGGTGTAAAGGCAAAACAGCAATCGCACACTTTTAGCTTTGAAGGTGGCGAAATCTCTATAGGTTACCGTATTAACGACGGTTGGGATGATACAGTAAACGAGGGAATCGCTAAAGTAAACAACTTTATCAGTTCACTATCTAAAGACGCTGAAACCGCAGCACTAGTTAACGTAGTTTTCAGCCTTTTAAAAAAAGATGCTAAAGGAAATTTAAAAGGTTCAAGAGTTCTTGAATTGCAAAAATTAACCAAAGAGTTCGACAATGAGGAATTTACGGATGGTGTAGATATTATCTCTAAAGCATATAAACCACGTCGCTCTGTTTGGTTTGTAGAAGCAGCAATAATTAAAGAAGACGGTTCTAAAGTATCAATACCGTTAGCCATATCCTCGGTTGATTTTTCACAGGGTTACAAGTTTGAGTTTTACAACGATCAACTTCCAGAAGATGCAACCGAGTAGCACAACGGTACTATTAGCCATATTGCTGGTAGTACTTAATGGAAAAGCCATTTTAGAATATCTGGAATGGCTAAAATTCAAGATAAAAACCCAATACCAACAACGAAAAAATGGAAATAACAATATTACCACTGGAAGATCATAAAAGATACAGCGTAAACGGGCATGCGGTTTATAAAAATGATAATGGACATTGGATTTCCGCCACACACATAAACACTAAAGAGTGGGCAGCCTTTCACCGCTACGAAAAACTAGTAATTAATAACAAGGCTTTCTTAAGACACACTAAAGCAACTTATAAAACAAAATAACAAACCCTAAAAGCGGTTTTCCCGAGCCAGAAGGTTCTTGCAGGTTCGAATCCTGCCTCGGGAGCAAACTTTAAACAATAACAAGATGTATACAATTATCGAATTAGAAGACAACGGACAGGATTTCTTGGAATTAGTAACTAACCACGCTGGTATAATCATAGATGCCAAACCATTTCAAAAAGATGTGTGGGAAGGTGGAATAATTCCAATCAGTGATTTAGAAATGTGTGTAGTTGGTGAGCCTTTACCAATACATAAACCACCACATATAAATTTCGGGTTTTTGAAACATAATATTAAATCAATAAAAAAGGTTGAAAAATATGACAGCAACTAAACCCTACATCTACGAAGGCTCTGGAAGTGCAATAGATGATTATTTAAAACCAAAAGAACAACTTAAAACCATTGTCCAAGGTGGTCGGAGTCACAGCAATAGCAACTGGGGATTATTTGATAAAACCAACAAACAGCACATGACGTTGCTATCTCAGTTAAGAACCTTGCAATGGACTGTTAAGTCTGGAAAATGGGGCGAAGTTGCCGACCTCAATCGATTATCCGACTTTTTAAAGAGCGATAAAAGCCCAATTAATAAGCCTTTAAAGAAAATGGAAGCCAGTGAGGTTTCTAAGATTATCGAATGTTTTAAATCAATGGTAGTAAAAAATTACAAGTAATATGGAGATAAAAGACATAATAATTATAGTAATAGTAGCAGCACTTTTTTTAATTATAGGTCTGTTAGTTAGTGCGAAATTGGCATTTGATTTACAAGATCCAGAAAACCAAGAAACGGGAGAATACCTCCATTGTTTTCAATGCGAAATTGAAATGCCAGTAAAAGAAAAGAACGGTCACTTTTTCTGCTCTAATTGTGGTTTACGTCACTAATATGGAAAATTACAGCATCACCGAAGTTTGCCCCCATGACATAGCCGTCACCAGAACCCTAACCGCTGTTTGCGGATGTGAAACAACAGCCGAATTCTGCATCGAATGCGGCGAACAATTAACAGAACCTAAAACCGAGTGTTAAGATGAAAATAAAACTTAAAATCTCCGAAAAACAGCTAAACGCTTTAGTGTATTGTTTTGGTTTTCTTGATAACAAGCCTACCAAAAAAAGAGAAGTAAAAGTCGCTCGATCTGTACTGGATAAAGTGATTTTAAAATTCAAGAAAAAACAACTCGAAGTACAAATAGGTGCTACGCTTTTTACTAAGGATAAGAAACATGTTTTTACACTTGAAATTTTCGAAGCTCATTACTTAGAACAGTTCGCAATACTAGTAGATAGTCACCCGCTCAATGTTTACGATCGTACAGTGATGCAATTTATTAGAAACAATCTAAACCAACAATTAGCCTAATGAAAAACAAATGGAAAGAACATATACCGTAAAAATTGAAAAAGGCGACATCTGGCAGTTTAAATACAATTTAAATGAGTTTTTAATAGCCTTTAATGTTCTGGACGGTGAAATAAGCGAGGCACATTCGGACTGGCTCTTTAAGAAAGGAAAATTCCCGTACATCGAAGAACAAATAAAAGAGTGGCAAAAAAAGCTAAAACAGCTCACGATTGAAGTTTTAGAACCTGATATAAGCTTTGAGGCACTTTGGAACTTATACGGCAACAAAGTCAGCCGATTTGACGCTCAAAAAGCATTTAAGAAACTTTCACAAGCCGATCAAATTAAATGTTTTCTATCGGTCCCAGGATACAAGAAATATGTAGCCCGAAAACAAATAGGAACAGCGCATTTAGCAACATTCATTAACCGCCAGTATTATAACGATGATTGGGCAAAAGCAGCATAATAAATAATAAAAGCCACTCAATTGAGTGGCTTTTTTGTATCTAAATAACCATTTGTTTTAAATTAGTTAGTTTTTTACAATTTTGTCTCTCAATAATTGTATGTTTTTTTTTGTTATATTCGTTTCGTTAATTTAATAATATGAACTTTTCAAATAAAAAGATGTATTGGACTTATACAATATTAGCATTAATTTGTACTATAGGGGCTGTAGTTTTTGGTTTTCTAGCAAACTATTCTGAAAAAAAGGAAGATCCTAAGCCTCTTAAAGGAGACACAATTTTTAATATAAACGGGGACTATGTGAATAGAGATAAAAATATTAAAAAATCAAATGTTGACACAAAAGAATTTAAGCCAAAAACTGAGGTAAAAACTTTAGATAAATCTATTAATGATGAAACTATAAATGAAAATGAATCTTTAATAAATAATGGTATTATTAATTCAGGAAATAATTATGGATCTCAGACCGTAAATAATTACAACAATACCGAACAATCTCCAAGAAAAATAAACAATGAAGATGTAAATTTGATTAATGCTATTCCAAAAGATTATAAAATAACGTTTTTATATGTAAGTAGTTTTGAGGAAACTATTAATTATGCAGAACAAATATTTAATGAAATAAAAAAAGCTGGTTACAATATAATTGAAGTTAATTCAACTGGAATGTATCTTGAAAATGGAGGCAAACCACATAAAAGAGGTGAAAGAATATATTTAACTTTAGATGATGAAAGTAAAATTGCAAGGGTTATTATAAGAGAACAAAAATAAATTAAATAATTATAGGAATTAGTAACCCATCCTTGTGAGTGGGTTTTTTATTTTTCAAAAATTTATTAAATTTAACCTATGGAATCACACACACTAATTCTTTCAACGGCAAAACTTACAATACCAAATGTAATTACTATGGATATGGTAACCAGTTTAATAAACCGAGGTTTAACCGGAGTTGAATATTTTGGTATTGAAATAGACAATCAAGCTGATTATATTGATGAAGATATGAAAGCGGCCAGTGAAGAGATCACTTATATTGAATTCTATTTTGATACTGAAGAAAGTATTGATTATGATTCTTTATCGTTGGAAGAAGTTAACGCTTTGATATTAGATATAATAAAAAAATCCACTCAAATAGAAATTCGAGCGGATGAAAAAGATGTTACTTTGTATTTATGAATTTTGAAAAAGTAAAAGAGGAACTAGTTACTGAAGTTGAAACTTACCTTGCAAAAAAAAAATATACAATCGATAAATTACAGGGTGTTGAGAAACTAAAAGCGAAATATCAGCATTTGGAGGAACTTAATGTTTTTTCTGAAATGCTTACTTCCAGAATTAATGCAATAGTTGAAAATAATAATATTGTTTTTCAAAATGACACTGAATTTAATAAATTCAATACTTCAATTAAACCGACAATTGATGATTTATATAAAATGTTTTACGCAGTTGGCCACGAAAATTTAAAGTAGAATTTATGTTTTAGGTAGCGCTATTAAATTGGCTTCATAAGGAAACGCAAATTCGTTAATTTTTACTGTTTTATTTAGCCATGCAGATTCATCTTTTCGATTGAGCATAATTGGCATTCTATTTTTATGATTATGAACGTAACTCATGATCTCGTTTGCTTCCGTTGTAAGCATGGTGTAGGTCTTTTTCACCTCATTAGTAAATGGATTAACCCATTCAGAATACATTCCTGCAAATGCAAATATTTCTTCATCTTGAGAGTTAATTTGGTACTTCTCTTTAGATTTTCCTTTTGAATCATTCCAGTGCCATTCATAAAAACCTGTAGCAATAATCAAACAACGGTTTTGGGTGATGTTTTTAAAAGATGCTTTTTCGTCAATAGTTTCTATCCTGGCATTCAAAGTGTTTTTTCTGAAGTCTTCGTCTTTTGCCCATACAGGCAATAATCCCCAGGTATAGTCTGTTGTGATTATATTAGGCGTTTCATCCAGAATTATCGGAATGTTAGGATATGAAAATCCATTGATATAATCCGATTGCAAAAAAGCTTCTTCGTTTTCAATTTCAGCATTGAAACGAGCTTTTACATTCTTTTTTGGCGCTGATTGTTGGGTAAAAAAACACATGATGTTTGTTTTTAATTTGCATTCACTTCAAAAAGTTCATCGATATTAGTAGAATAGGATTTAGACAAATTGTCTTGCTTCATCATCCATTTTCGTTTTAAATCCATACCGCCAAACTTAACTTTATCACCCAATTTTAAATTGAGTTTATCTAAAGTACGCATTAAAACTTTATGTTTTGGATCTTCATATTCAAAAAATGAAAGCTGTTGCGTTTCGTCCTGAGTAATTCCCATTAGTATAACACCAGCTTTTTTATAACTATAACCATCTTCAAAAATAGCATCCAATGCAATTTGAGCATATTTATTCAACTCCATAGTAGATGAAGTTGCAAAAGGCAATTTCACCGTTTTGTAACCGTGATATTGTGGCAGATCCTGCCTAAATCTATTGGTGTAAATAAAAACAGTAAGCACTTCGCAATTGCTGTTTTGCTTTCTTAGTTTTTCAGCTCCCAAAGTCGTAAATGTAGAAATACGTTCTTTCAGCTCCGCTTTTTGAGTTTTCATTTGGTCAAAGCTTCGTGTAGTTGCAATGTTTTTTTTGGGCTGTATATCTTCAAATTCTATCGAAGGAATTCCCATTAGATCATGTTTCAATCTTAAACCCACAACAGAAAACTCTTTTCGAACATAAGCATCTGGCAATTGTGTAAACTGATAAGCATTAAAAACCCCTTTAGCCTGTAGCTTTTTAGTAAATTGTCTACCAATTCCCCAAACATCCTCAATGGCTGTCCACTTCAAAGCCTTAATTCGTTTTTCTTCAGAATCTATTATATAATAATTATTCGTTCGTTCCGGAAACTTCTTTGCTATTTTGTTAGCCACCTTGGCCAATGCTTTAGTAGGAGCAAAACCAATTGAAATAGGAATACCAACACCTTTTTTTACAAGGCGATGCATTTCAGGTCCTATAGTATTGAAATCAAAATATTCGAATCCGTTAAATTTCAGGAAGGCTTCGTCAATGCTGTAAATTTCGACTTCAGGAGAGAATCTCTTCAATAATTCCATTACCCTGTTAGACAAATCACCATACAGCACATAATTTGAGGAACGAACTACAATATTATGCTGCTTTACCAAATCATTGATTTGAAATATAGGAACTCCCATTTTAACTCCCAACGCTTTACTTTCGTCGGATCTGGCCACAACACAGCCATCGTTGTTTGAAAGTACAACAATGGGGCTATTTCGTAATTTTGGCTGAAAAACCCGCTCGCAAGAAGCGTAGAAATTATTACAATCAACTAAAGCGTACATCTTAGTAAGAATTTAAACAATAGGTAACAATACCCCAAATTGTAAAATCATCTGATTCAGTTACCAGGATAGGTTTGAAATCTTCATTCTCAGGCATCAGCCATACACAGTCTTTTTCTACTTTCAAACGTTTCAAAGTGTATTCTGAATTGATTACACAAACAGCAATTTGACCGTCTCTAGGTTCTTTCAGTCTATCAATTACAAGTATACCCTTGTCAAAAATACCAGCATCTTTCATTGAGGAACCATTTACACGAGCATAAAATACAGTAGATGGAGATTTACCTGTAACTAATTTATCAAGAGATACTTTTAATTCTTCAAAATCAGCAGCAGGACTTGGAAAACCAGCATAAATCCCACCTTCAAAAAAAGGTATTTGAATATTTGTAGTTAAGTCTGGTTTAAGAAATTCAAGCTTCATGGTCATTTTCATTTTAGGAATACAAAGTTATCTAAAAATGAAAGTTCAAAATACAGTGTGTTGATAAAATAATCAATATTAACTTAAACGTAAGTAAATTATTAAAAACATATTTAATGTATAACTACAAAATCTTACATTTGCTGCTTAACTAAATAACAGATGACAATAGCTGATTTAATTAAGTCTCTTATTGATAATGGTAAAGACAGAATAAAAACACCAATTACAGGTGCATTTATTTGGTCATTTTCAGTTTATAATTGGCGTCCAATAACAGTACTGCTTTTTTCGGATGCTCCGATAGAAGATAGAATTGTAGTTATAAATTATGAATATTGTAATGTATTATCTGTTTTAATACCGATTGTATTAGCCTTTGCTTATACAATGGTAATACCTAGATTAATGCTTTGGATTGACGATAAAATGTCTAAAACTAAGCATGACAGGTTAAAAAAAATTTACAAAAACAAAGAGAATGTTATTGAACTTAAAACCATTTTAGCTGGAAAAATATTAGAGTTAAAAGATGCGGAATCAGGCAATAAAGAGAAACAGGATTTTTTAGATCAGATTGAAGAGTTGAAAGAAAGTAACAATCAATCAATAAATTCTTATAAGACAACTATTGAAAGTTATAAAAACACTATTTCAGAATTGAATATTAATATTGAAAAGCTGAATAGAACAAATAATACTTTAAGAAATGATGCTAAGTTGAAAATTGATGATAAAAAAAATGAAATTGATTTTGAGATTATTCAAGCAGAGGATGTGGACTTAGCAAATGAAATTCATTATGTTGATTTAGAAGACCATTTAAATGATGATGAAAGAAATGAAATCTTAAGTAATTTTAAACTTTCGGAGATTGAAAAAATAAAAAAAATAAAAACTGGAATAGATAGAAAATTAGAATCGTCAACTATCCCTTCAAATATTTTGAATAAATTTTTAAAACATGGAATATTTGTTAAGGACGGTGATTACATACATTTGACAAAAACGGGTAGAGATTTTTTCTACTACCTCAAAAACAAATATTAAAATTAAAACGTCTATGAAAAAAATACTATTACTTACCGCATTACTGATTGGATATTTAGGTCAGGCGCAAAACATAGCTTTATTAAATCACGCTAATAAATCTGATCTAAGTTATACTAAAACACTAGCAACTGAAATTGCATCAGGAGCTAAAACAAAATACACTTATTTTCAAACTAAAGAATCAAAATACCTTAATTTAATTACCTATGTATTTGTAAAAGATGATTTAAGTGTTGCTGATAAGAAATCAATTGAGGCTTATCTTTCAAGATATACAGGAAGGTATGAATTGCACTTAGATAACACCTTGCGT
>Ga0247805_1000504_pt1 | contig 20238 bp, 23 predicted proteins | sample UWRJL044104R1_FD_180930 | JGI IMG/M metagenome (GOLD analysis project Ga0247805, IMG submission 180930) | Plant litter microbial communities from Arlington Agricultural Research Station in Wisconsin, United States - UWRJ-L044-104R-1 | ecosystem: Environmental > Terrestrial > Plant litter >... | reverse complement strand
GTGACGCTAGCGCTGTCAGCACCGTCAAGGTCAAGGAAGCCAAGGTTGCTTTCGAGGCTGACGAGAAGAAGAAGCCTGTTCTCAAGCCCAAGGCAGAGAAGCCCGTTGCAGCTCCCGTTGAGGAAGCACCCGCAGCTGAGACTCCCGCCGAAGACGCAGCAGTCGAGACCGAGGCTCCCGCAGCCGAGGCCGCTGAAGCGGACAAGGCCTAACACATGCTCGCTCCCGCTCTCGAGCACCTCGTCAAGGGGATCGTTGATCACCCGGAAGACGTGCAAGTAGCAGCAAAGAGTTCGCCGCGTGGCGAGGTTCTCGAGGTGCGTGTGCACCCCGAGGACCTCGGTCGCGTCATCGGTCGCGCTGGGCGCACCGCGAAGGCTCTCCGCACCCTGGTCTCGGCTCTTGCCGATGGCCGCAAGGTGCGCGTCGACGTGGTCGACACCGACTACTAAAAGTGGCGCAGTCAGAACAGCCCCCTCGCACGCAGTTGCGAGTTGGGCGCCTCACGAAGGCGCATGGCCTCAAGGGTGCCCTCAAGGTTGAGCTTTACACAGACGATCCCGCCGGGCGTTTTACGCCCGGCGCGATCTTCTCCCTGCAGGTGCCGGCGGAATCTCCGTGGCACGGCAAGACTCTCGAGCTCACAGAGCTCAAGTTCTACAACCTGCAGCCCGTCGCGTTCTTCAAGGACGTTCCCGACCGCACGGCGGCCGAGAGCCTCGTCAAGGCGATCCTCTGGGTCGATCAAGACATGGATGCCTCGCCCGACGAAGACGACGCCTGGTTCGATCACCAGCTCATCGGTCTTCGCGTTTTGCGCGATGGTGTCGAGGTCGGCAAGATCTCGGCGATCGATCACTTCCCGGCTCAGGATCTGCTGACGGTCGACACCCCGAACGGCGACGTGCTTGTGCCGTTCGTGAAGGCCATCGTCGAGTCCGTCGACGTCTCGGCCGGCACCATGACGGTGACGCCTCCGATCGGACTCTTCGAAGAGATCCCCGAAGACGACGATGAAACTCCTGCTCCGACCGATTCCTAAGGACTGATCGTGCGCATCGACATCGTCACGATCTTTCCCGACTTCTTCGGGGTTCTCGATATTTCCCTGCTCGGCAAGGCCCGCGAGCGCGGCATCATCGACCTCGGCGTTCACGACCTGCGCGACTTCACGCACGATCGTCACCGCACTGTCGACGACACTCCCTACGGCGGTGGCGCCGGCATGGTGATGAAGCCGGAGCCCTGGGGAGAAGCCCTCGACTCCGTCGTTACCGACGAATCTGTCGTTATCTTTCCGTCGCCCGCCGGTGAACGTTTTACGCAGGCCACCGCGCGCGAGCTGGCCCTCGAACCGCACCTCGTCTTCGGATGCGGACGGTACGAAGGCATCGACCAGCGTGTGATCGACCACACCCGAACCCGCGCCCGCGTGCGCGAGGTCAGCCTCGGCGACTACGTGCTCAACGGGGGAGAAGTCGCGGTCATGGCGATGATCGAGGCCGTCGGACGGCTCGTTCCCGGAGTTGTGGGCAATCCCGCGAGCCTCACAGAAGAAAGCCACGAAGACGGCCTTCTCGAATACCCCAGCTACACAAAGCCCGCGACATGGCGTGACCTCGTGGTTCCGCCGGTTCTCCTGAGCGGCAACCACGGAGCCATCGCGGCCTGGCGCCACGAGCAGCAGCTCGAGCGAACGCGCCGGGTGCGCCCCGACCTGCTGCCGCCTGCCTGACCTCGCTGGTTGAGTAGCGCGAGCGCGCAGCGGTCGCGAATGAGGCTGACCGCAGGTTCGGCCAGTATCACGGCCGTATCGAAACCCACGCACCTCGCTGGTTGAGTAGGCCGTCCACGGCCGTATCGAAACCCGGTTGCGCGCTACGACATGTCACGCGCGCTACGGCGAGTTGGCGCGCGTGCGACACAGTGGCGCGCACGCGAGATCTCGGCTTCGCTCGATCTGGTCTCGACGAGCTCGACCACCGAGGCGCCTGGTCTCGACGAGCTCGACCACCGGGCGGGCTAGCTGCGCGCCGTCAACACCCTCGGGCCATCGGCCGTGATCGCGACCGTGTGCTCCGCGTGGGCGGCGCGGCTGCCGTCGGCACTGCGAAGCGTCCAGCCGTCTTTGTCTGTGTAGATGCGGTCGGTGCCGAGCATAAGCCAGGGTTCGATCGCGAAGACGAGTCCCTCGCGCAGTGGGAAGCCGCGATTGCGTCGCCCATCATTGGGAACGTGCAGGTCGCCGTGCATGGTGTGGCCGACGCTGTGCCCGCCGAAGTCGAGGTTGACGCCGAAGCCTGCCTCGCGGCACACGTCACCGATCGCTGCCGAGACGTCGCCCATGCGTCCGCCTGGCTGCGCGGCCGAGATGCCCGCGTCGAGCGCGGCATTGACGGTCTCGATCAGGCGCAGGTCTTCGTCGCGCGGGGTTCCGACGACGAACGAGAGTGCGGAGTCGGCGACCCATCCGCCGACGGATGCCGCGAAGTCGAGCGACACGAGGTCACCATCGCGCAGAACGTAGTCAAATGGCAGCCCGTGCAGTGCCGCATCGTTGACCGAGGTGCACATGACCTTGCCGAACGGCGATGCTCCGAACGACGGGTGGTAGTCGATGTAGCAGCTCTCCGCGCCAGCAGAGCGAATGAGGTCGTGGGCGATCTTGTCGATCGTGAGCAGGTTTGTTCCAACGGTGGATGCCGCGGCCGTCTGCTCGAGCACGCTCGCCACAAAGGCTCCGGCGAGAGCCATCTCGTCGATCTCTGCGGGGGTGCGTAGCTCGATCACTGTGCGCGCGCCTCGGCCGCGTAGGTGCTCAACAGGTCGCGCAGGATTGCGCGTGCCTTGCCGATGAAGCGTTCGTCGCCATTCTTGTCGTACTGGAACGCGCGCTGCAGCAGTGCCTCGCTCACCTCTACGCTGACCTCGACGTCGAGCTCGAGCGCCGACGTAACCGGAAGCCCGTAGCGGTCGCGCATAAAGGTTGTGAAGGCGAGGGCCAGTTGGGCGTTCGTCGGATTGCGGCCGTCGATGAATCGCTGGTCGATGATCGTTCCAAAACGCAGGGCGCGAAAACCGGGCTCGTTGCGCGCCATGTCGACCGCGAGGTCGATGATGGGGTCGAGGCCGGAGAGGAAGTTTTCGGATGTCGCGGAGAGCAGTTCGGTCGTGCGCGCCATGAATCGTTCCAGATTGCGCGCCGCGAGAGCAAGCAATAGCGACTGAATGTTGGGGTAGTAGCGGTAGACAACGCCCACAGATGACTCGGAACGTGCGGCGACGTCGCTTGTCGTGAGTCCGTCGATGCCGTTCTCGTCAATCAGTGTTGCCGCGGCATCCAATAGAAGCGTCACGCGTGTTGTGCTGCGTTGCTGCATCGGGGTGTTTCGCAGGGCATCGGACTGCTCAGCGGGAATCGGGATCGAGCTCATCAAAATCTCTCTGCATAGTCGGCGGGGGTACAGCCACGAAAGATAGCCTTGGGTCATGCTTCTTCGTCGCGCGCTGTTCTACTGGCAGTTTACTGCAGCGTTACTGCTCCCCATCTGGGTGATAGTTATGCGTGGGCTGAATGTGTCGTCGACGGGTTGGGATCTCGTCGTCTACATCGTGCTCGGCGGAATTCTGAGTGTCGCGATGTTTGCCGTCGCCGCGATCACAACCGCGCGCAAGGCCGTGCGTACCTCGCGCGCGGTCTCGAACCGCGACGCAATCGTCTTCGGCGCCTGGCACGTGGCGATCATCGCCTACGGGGTCATCGACTCCGGCTGGCTCGCAACCCTCATCATTCTTCTCGCGGTCGTCGCCTTCTGGAACGCCGTGATCCAGCTCTTCACCGAGACGCGCGACCGCGTCAAGAGTGCGTTCGCGCTGCCAGAGTTTCCGGTTGACGCCGGGCACTACGACGCGTCAACGCTGTCGAACGCGCAGGGCCCCGACGCCGGCAAGGTCATCATCATCGAGCCGGGCGAGTCTTCCCCAAAGCGCGAGTAGCTCAGCCAAGAAGCGCGAGTAGCTTCGACCCCTGAGTTTGTGCGATAATTGCTCCTTGTGCTCGCGCACGGATCTGCCACAGGGGACCGTGATCACGCAATGCACACACTCAATCTTCGGTAAATCTAAAATCGTGGTCGACCTGTGGCGGTTGCAGAGAGCGAAAATCATGCACATTCTTGATGAACTCGACAAGGCGTCGCTGCGCGACAACGTCCCGGCCTTCCGCGCCGGCGACACTGTCAAGGTCCACGTAAACATCATCGAAGGTACGCGCTCGCGTATCCAGGTCTTCCAGGGCGTCGTTATCGGCCGCTCGGGTGAAGGCGTTCGCGAGACGTTCTGCGTGCGCAAGGTCAGCTTCCAGGTCGGCGTAGAGCGTACCTTCCCGGTTCACTCCCCGGTCATTGACCACATCGAGGTCGTCACCCGCGGTGACGTCCGTCGCGCAAAGCTCTACTACCTGCGCAACCTTCGCGGCAAGAAGGCGAAGATCAAGGAAAAGCGCGACGCGTAAGTCGCCCTTTCAGCTTTACCTGAGCTCCGTGCCACCTAAACTGGCAGGGAGCTCAGGGGTTTAATGACACGCGATACACCGACGGACGACGTCGAGACGAATACCGAAACAGCCGCCGTCCGCAGGACGCGTGGCGTAAAACTGTTTATCCGCGACATCCTGATTATTTTTGTCGCTGCGTTGTTGATCTCCTTTCTGATCAAGACGTTTCTCATTCGTTCGTTCTACATTCCGTCGGCATCGATGATGGACACCCTGCACGAGCAAGACCGCATCATCGTCAGCCTTCTCACGCCTGAGCCGATCGGCATCAACCACGGCGACGTCGTCGTCTTCCAGGATCCGGGCGGATGGCTCGACCCCGTTCCAGAGCCCGATCGCAGCCCGATCGAAGAGGGCATCGAGGGGTTCCTCTCGTTCGTTGGCCTCGCGGCCCCCGACAGTGAAGACCACCTCATCAAGCGCGTCATCGGTATGCCGGGTGACACTGTCATCTGCTGCGACGACTTCGGGCAGTTGAGCGTCAACGGCGTTCCGCTCGAAGAGCCCTACATCCGTCTGCCCGATGGTGTGACGAAGGCCACCGAGAACGACTTCAGCGTCACGGTTCCCGACGACAGCCTCTGGGTGATGGGCGACAACCGCTACAACTCGGCCGACTCGTCGTACCACCACGCGAACGACCCCGGCACCGAGTATGTGCCCCTCGACAAGGTCGTCGGCCGTGCGATTCTCATCACCTGGCCTTTCGACCGCTGGACCTGGCTCGACAACTACCCGCTGGTCTTCCACGGGGTCGAGTCCGGCGAAAAGTAATCGTGCCACCCGTCAGCGACCCGACGCTGCTCGTCGAAAACGAAATGCACGCGGGCGGTGCAAAGTACGTGATTGGATGCGACGAGGTCGGTCGTGGGGCGATCGCCGGCCCCGTGGCGGTCGGCCTGTGCGTCGTCGAGGCAGGCCTGCCCGCGCACCCCGAGGGATTGCGCGACTCGAAGCTTCTCAGTGAGAAGCGCCGCGAGCTTCTCGCCCCACTCGCTGCCGGCTGGGCACTGTACTCCGCAGTGGGCCTCGCCTCGAGCGAAGAGGTCGATCAGTTCGGCATCGTCGCGGCGCTCGGCATGGCCGGCCGCCGGGCTCTCGTCGAGCTGCACGAGTTGGGCGCCGCCGTTCGCGAGAGCGTTGTGCTTCTCGATGGGTCGCACGACTGGTTGTCGCCGGCACTCGCGCGCCCGCTGCAGGTGCAGACCCGCGTCAAGGCTGACCGCGACTGTGTGTCGGTGGCCGCGGCATCCGTCGTCGCAAAGGTGCATCGCGACCGCCTGATGATCGACGCTGACGCACGGCATCCGGGCTACGGCTGGAGTGGCAACAAGGGCTACGGGTCAGCAGCGCACTTTGCCGCGATCGCTTCGCTGGGCGCGACGGACTTTCATCGCAAAACCTGGCTGCACGCCACCGCCTGAGCCGGGGTCTGCGGCGCCGCGTCGTTCGGCCTAGGATTGACGAACGATGGACGAAGACGAGTTCGAAGACTACGACCGCGAGGTCGAGCTGGCCCTGTACAAGGAATACCGCGATGTCGTGGGGCAGTTCCGCTACGTGGTCGAGACAGAGCGACGCTTCTACCTTGCCAACGAGGTTGAACTCGTTCGCCAAGACACTGAGCACGACTTCTATTTCGAGCTCACAATGAACGATGTCTGGGTATGGGACGTCTACCGTTCCGACCGTTTCGTCAAGAGCGTGCGCGTTCTGACCTTCAAAGATGTCAACGTCGAAGAGCTGTCGTCGAAGGAGCTCGAGCTTCCCAAGGAACTCGCGCTCGACGAATAATATTTGATGGATGTCGCGGAGCTGCTTGCGCGGCGTGATCAACTTGAGGCAGCTCAGGCGCCCCAGCAGAGCTGGATTCCGTACATCTCCGACTCGCAGTCGGCCGGTGAGGGCTACTCGATCTACCCCAAGAGTTTCGGACGCTGGGGAGTCGGCTACACCGAGCGCGCGACGTTCGGCGAGCGCGAGTCATTTCGTTCGCAGGATGCCGCGTGCCAGTACCTGTGGGCAAAAATTCTTCGTCAGGCCGTCGAGAGCGGCCTCGGTCTCTACCCGTACACAATTAGGCCCGAGAACCAGGCGTTTGCCGTGCGCACCGCACAGGGGGCCGACCTCGACCGGTTTGTCACGAGCGGCGACTACATAACGCGGGTGGTCATTGCCGCCCGCGAAGATGTGCCCGCTTCCGTTCTTGAGACGCTCTCGCGCGACAAACGACCCGAGGTGGTCTGGCGGGTGGCGGCCAACCCGGCGACGCCGGTCGCGGTTCTCGAGCGCCTCGCGCGCGATCGCAAACTTCGCCCACTTCTCGCCCTCAACCCTTCGCTGCCGTCGCCGCTCGTCGAGAAACTTCTTCGCGACAAGCAGATCAACGTGCGCTGGCGCATTGCGCGCAATCCGGCCGTGCCGGTCAACACTCTCGTTGACCTCGCGCGCGACAGCGACTTCGGCGTGCGTTGGGGTGTTGCCGCGAACTCGTCGATCCCCGCGCACGTTCTCGCCTCGCTCGTTGCCGATACAGAGCCAGGCGTGCGGCTCGCCCTCGCGCTCAACCCGTCGGTGGCGCCCGAGGTGCTCGCGGCACTCGCGGCCGACACATTCGACGACGTGCGTCGAGAAATCGCCCGCAACCCGCGCACACCACAGCCGGCACTTCAGGTGCTGGCCACCGACGCCGAAACAAGCGTCGCGCTGTGGGTGGGGCGCAATGCCGCGAGCAGTGGGGCGACGCTTGCCGTGCTGGCGCGACATCCAGATGCCTGGGTTCGAGAGCACGCTGCCGATAACTCGAACACGCCCATCGAGGTGCTGCGCACACTGGCGAGCGACAAGGCCGCGGGTGTGCGGCAATCGGCGAAGGTTCGCCTCGGCGAGCAATAACGGTATGGATGTCGCGCCCAATCTCTCGGGAGGTTGGGCGTTTTTCTTTGCCCTCTTGACAACCGATACTTAGCGATATATCTTTAACACATCGCGTAAGACACGCGAGATAACGTATGCATTACGCAAGAAAGGATGGACACGCATGTTTAGCGAATCCACCAACCATGAGAACCACAACCACGAGGGCCGTCGCGGCCCACGTCCCTTCGGCACCGGCCACCCCTTCGGCCCCGGTGGCGCACGCGGCTTCGGCGGCTTCGGACCTCGGGGCTTTATGCCCCCGGGCCCGCAGCGCAAGCGCCGCGGAGATGTTCGCCTCGCGATCCTCTCCCTCCTCGCCGAGGCGCCGTCAAACGGCTACTCGGTCATCAAGCAGATCGGTGAGCGCTCCGGCGGTACCTGGACGCCGAGCCCCGGCTCCGTCTACCCGACGCTGCAGCAGCTCGTTGATGAAGAACTCATCGAGGCTGTCGGCGAAGGCAAGCGCACCGAATTCACCCTGACCGCAGAGGGAACCGCCTACGTCACTGACCACGCGGCAGAGCTCGAGCGCGTCTGGGCCTCGGTCACCGAGCACTCCTCGGCCGATGCCGGCCTTCACGAGTCGGTCGCGAAGCTGATGGGAGTCGTTCACCAGTTGCGCTTTGCGGCAACCGATGAGCAGCGCGCGAAGGCTGTCGCCCAGCTCGACGAGACCCGTCGTGCGCTCTACGGAATCCTGGCCGACTAGTCACTAGTCACTAGTCGGTTTCGATACGGCGCTGGCGCGCCTACTCAACCAGCATGTCGTTGGTTGAGTAGCGAGCGCCAGCGAGCGTATCGAAACCCCCGGCCCCGACCCCTTCACAGGAGGCGGGGCCTTCGTCGTCTATAGGCTGAACACATGACTTCTTCCCACGAGCCCGTCGACGAAAACCACGATTCTGTCGATGAGAATATTTGGCTCGAAGAGATCTACGGCACTGAAGCGCTCGACTGGGTCGCCGGCGAGAACGAGCTCACAACTGTCGCGCTCGACTCGGCCGATAGCCAGGCGTTGGCGGGTCGCATCCTCGAGGTCATTGATTCTGATGACCGCATCCCGCTGGTTTCTCGTCGCGGAGACTTCTACTACAACTTCTGGCGCGACACCGATCACCCTCGTGGACTCTGGCGCCGCACGACCTTCGAGAGCTACCTGACCGATTCGCCCGAGTGGCAGATCCTGCTCGACATCGACGCGCTCGGTGTGGCCGAGAACACTGAGTGGGTCTACTCGGGAGCCCGCGTTCTCGCGCACACCTACGATCGCGCGCTCATCCAGCTGTCGCCCGACGGTGGTGACGCGGTTGTGGTGCGCGAGTTCGACATCCCGACTCTGTCGTTCGTTTCCTCTTCAAACGGCGGCTTCGAGCTGCCGCTCGCGAAGAGCCGCGTCTCGTGGATCGACCGCGACACCCTTTTCGTTGCGACCGACTCCGGCCCCGGCACGATGACGAATTCGAGCTACCCGCGCACCCTGCGTCGCTGGACGCGCGGTACCCCGCTCGCCGACGCCCCGCTTGTGCACGAGGTCGGGGTTGACGACCTCTCGATCGGCGCATCGCATGACGCGACGATTGGCTTCGAGCGCGACTTCGTCTACGAGGCGCTCGACTTCTACCGCGAGCGTGTTCACCTCGTCACTGCCGACGGGCTCACCCTCATCGAGGTGCCCGAAGATTCTGACATCGACGTACACCGCGAGTGGCTGCTTGTGCAGCCGCGCTCCGACTGGGGCTCGTACGTCACCGGCTCGCTGCTCGCTATCTCGTTCGAGCAATTTCTGGCCGGATCCCGCGACTTCACCGTGATCTTCACGCCGACAGCCGCGCGCTCGCTGCAGTCCTGGTCGTGGACGGCCTCGCGGCTCATCCTCACGGTGCTTGACGACGTCGCGACCCAGTTGCTCGTGCTCGACCCTCTTTCCGGATGGTCATCGACGGCGCTCCCCGTGCCTCATCTCTCGGCGACCCACGTCGTCGACACGTCGCCCGACGACTCCGACGAATACTGGTTGCACACTGCAGGTTTTACGACGCCGCCGTCTGTGCTGCGTGGTGTTATCGGGGTAGTGGATGCGACGGTGGTCAAGTCTGCGCCGTCATTCTTCGACGACTCACGCTTTGAGGTCTCGCAGCACTTCGCCGTCTCGGATGACGGCACGCGCGTGCCCTACTTCCAGGTCGCGCCCCGAGGTCTTGTGCTCGATGGCTCGCATCGCACGCTGCTCTCCGGTTACGGCGGATTCCAGCACGCGATGCTGCCCTCGTACAGCGGGGTCATCGGTCGCGCCTGGCTCGAGCGCGGGGGAGTGTTTGTGCTTGCCAACATCCGTGGAGGAGGAGAGTACGGGCCGGCGTGGCACACGTCCGCACTGCGCTCCAATCGACCGCGTGCCTATGAGGACTTCGCCGCCATCGCCCGCGACCTGGTCACCCGCGGCGTGACGGTGCCGTCGCGCCTCGCGTGCGAGGGCCGCTCGAACGGCGGGCTGCTTGTCGGCAACATGCTCGTGAGCTATCCGTCACTCTTCGGCGCCGTGATCTGCGGGGTTCCTCTCCTCGACATGCAGCGGTACACAAAGTTGTCTGCAGGAGCGTCCTGGATCGCCGAGTACGGTGACCCTGATGTGCTCGCCGACTGGGAGTTTATGAAGGACTGGTCGCCGTACCAGCTGCTCTCTGCTGACGTCTCGTACCCGCCGACCTTCCTTTACGCAGCGACTTCTGACGACCGCGTCGGACCGGTGCAGGCGCGCAAGATGGCTGCGCGGATGAAGTCGCTCGGCGTGCAGTCTGAAGTGCTCTACTACGAGCCGACCGAGGGTGGGCACGGCGGGGCTGTCGACAATTCGGCTAGTGCGCGGTTGTACGCGTACATGTACGGGTTTGCTTGGGAGCGATTGGGTTAGGCGCTTAGCAGTGGTCGGATCTGGTCGAGTGCTTCGCGATTGTCGATGATCGCGACATCCAAGTCATATCTGTTTTGAAGGTTGAGCCAGAACCGATCGGACGTTCCAAGGGCGCGGGAGAGTCGAAGGGCGGTGTCGGGCGAGATCGCACGCTTGCCGTGCACGATCTCGTTGATGCGCCGGGCGGGTACACCGATGCTCTGCGCAAGTCGGTATTGCGTGATCCCCATAGGGGTCAGGAACTCTTCGAGAAGAATCTCGCCTGGGTGGATTGGTGCGTGTGCTGTCGCCATGGTCAGTCTCCTTCTCTAGTGGTAGTCGGTAATTTCGACGTCTTCTGGCCCATTGGATGTCCATCTGAAGCAGATCCGCCATTGATCGTTAACTCGGATGCTGTGCTGGCCTGATCTATTGCCGTGTAATTGTTCGAGTCGATTTCCCGGTGGTATTCGCAAATCGTTTATATTCTCGGCCGCGTCGATTATCAGAAGCTTTCGGTTCGCGATGCGCTGAAGATCCGGACCAAACTTCGGAACGTGAACGCGTTGCCAGACACGCTCGGTATCTTTGTCGGCAAATGACCGGATCACCGTCTAATAGTAACGCGCAGCGTTACTATTTGCGAGGGTATGCCGTGGCCGAGTGATACGACTCTTGAATCCACTTTCGCGCCCTCCATGGATCCTTCTCCACAGGGGCCTCTTGGGATCCACTGTCCACAGTTTCGACAAGGAGCCGAACACGCCCCTGTCCCACCGCGCATCCTCGATGCATGGCAGCGAAAGACGCACTCGGCAAACGAGGTGAGCAACTCGCGGCATCCTTCCTAGAAGGTGCCGGGCTGACGATTGTCGAGCGCAACTGGCGCTGCTCGCTGGGCGAGATCGACCTCGTCGCGCGCGAGGGCGACGAGCTCGTTTTCGTCGAGGTCAAGACGCGGTCGAGCACGGCGTTCGGGCATCCACTCGAGGCGATAACGGCGCTCAAGCTTGCGAGGCTGCGCAGGCTTGCGGCCGCGTGGTGCGAAGCGAACCCCGGCAATCACGATCGCATCCGCATTGATGCGCTCGCGATTGTCGCTCCGCACGGCGGGCCGATCGACATCGAACACCTTCGGCGGGTGTTCTGATGCCGATCGGCCGCACCCATGCCGTCTCGCTCCTCGGACTGCAAGGCGCCATCGTCGAGATCGAGGCTGACATCTCATCGAACCTTCCGTCGTTTGTACTCATCGGGCTGCCGGATGCCGCGCTCGGCGAAGCCCGAGATCGCGTGCGTGCTGCGGCAACCAACTCCGGATGCGGCCTGCCGAACCGCAAGCTGACGGTCAATCTCTCGCCGGCAGCTCTGCCCAAACACGGTTCGGGCTTTGACCTGGGTATCGCGCTCGCGGCGCTCGCCGCCGCGGGTGATGTGAGCGCCGAGTCGGTCGATCGCGTTGTGCACCTTGGCGAGCTGGGCCTCGACGGTCGGCTCAGGCCAGTGACGGGTGTGCTGCCCGCAGTCGTCGGGGCCGCGAGGGCCGGGTTCACGACGGTGATGGTGCCGACTGGCAATGCCGATGAGGCCGGGCTTGTTCCCGACGTGAAAGTTGTGGGCGTCGCATCCTTGCGTGATGCCGTTATTTGGCACGGCGGAAAGCTTGAGCCGTGGCCCGTCGAACCAATCCTGCGGCCGACTGCGAATTCTCACGATGCTGATGACCTCGATCTCGCCGAGGTCATCGGCAATGATGACGCCGTCGAGGCCATGCTTGTCGCGGCCGCGGGCGGGCACCATGTGTTTTTGCTCGGCCCTCCCGGCGCGGGCAAGACGATGCTTGCCGCCCGGCTCCCGGGGCTTCTGCCCGAGCTCGATGCCGAGGCGGCGCTTGAAGTCTCGTCCCTGAGGTCGCTCGCCGGGTTTCCGGTCGGCGCAACTCTTGCCACGCGTCCACCGTTCGAGAACCCGCATCACTCGGCTACCGCGGCGGCGCTCATCGGAGGCGGCAGCGGAGTCATTCGTCCCGGGTCCGCAGCCCGCGCCTCGCACGGAGTGCTCTTTCTCGACGAGGCTCCCGAGTTCGCATCGAGCGTTCTCGACGCCCTGCGACAGCCGCTCGAGTCTGGCGTCATCAGCATCCATCGTGCAAACTCTGTCGCCCACTTTCCCGGATCCTTCCAACTCGTGATGGCCGCGAATCCGTGCCCGTGCGGCCAGTACGGCGCACGCGACGCCGAGTGCGAGTGCACCCCGCACTCCCGACGTCGATATCTCGCTCGGATGTCTGGACCGCTGCTTGACCGCATCGACATCCAGCTCAGGGTGAACCGCATCACGTCGGCGCAACTGCGGCTCTCGACTGAGGTTCCGCGACTCACGACGAACCGCGCCCGTGAGCGGGTCACGGCGGCGCGGGCGGTCGCGACCGAGCGTCTCGCCGCGACACCGTGGAGCCTCAACTCGCACGTGCCGGGAGCCTGGCTCCGCGGTCCCGCAGCGCGCCTCGGGGCATCGGTGACGGCATCCATCGATCGCGCTCTCGAACGCGGCGGAATCACCATGCGTGGCTACGACCGCGTGCTGCGCGTCGGCTGGACGCTCAGCGACCTCGACGGCTCCCCGCGCCCGAACGCCGAACACATTGGCCGCGCGCTCTACCTGAGAAAGGCGATCTCCTCGTGACATTTCCCATCGACAGGGGGCTGCTCGCTCACGTGACCCAGCGCGACGCCGCAGACCCCGACGCTCGCGACCTCGCAGCCCGCTCGGTCTGGTCGGGCATCGTCGAACCCGGTGACCGCGTCGCGTGGATGGTCGTCGACGCCCTCGGTGCAGCTCCCGCGCTCGACGCGCTCATCGACAAGTGGGATGCCCCGCACTGGTCGGCAACTCTCGACGGAGCGGCAACGCCTCAGGACATGCAACTAGCAATAGAGCGATGGATGCCGCGGCTCGATCTTGCGGCATCGACGCGAGCTCTGCGGCAGGCCGTTCGCTGCGGCGCGCGACTTCTTGTGCCCGGCGACCCGCTCTGGCCGGTCGGGGTCGACGACCTGGGTGAGCACGCACCGCTCGCGCTCTGGGTGCGCGGTACCGATGAGGCACTCTTCGCGCTCAACCGATCAATCGCGCTTGTGGGTGCACGCGCCGCGACCGGATACGGCGAGCACGTGACAATGGAAGCCTCAGCGGGGCTCGTCGACCGCGGCTACGCGATCGCGTCGGGCGCCGCCTACGGCATCGACGGCATGGCGCATCGGGCCGCTCTCGCGAGCAACGGAATGACGATCGCTTTTCTCGCCGGGGGAGTGGACCGTTTCTACCCGAGCGGGCATGACGCGCTTCTGACGCGAATCTCCGAGGTGGGCGCGGTTATCTCCGAATTGCCGTGTGGCTCGGCACCCACAAAGTGGAGATTCTTGCAGCGCAACAGGTTAATTGCCGCAGCCTCGCTCGCGACGATTGTGCTCGAGGCTGGGTGGCGGTCAGGCTCGCTCAACACGGCGCACCACGCTCGCGAGCTCGGCCGACCGATCGGTGCCGTGCCGGGGCCGGTGACGAGCGCAGCGTCGGCGGGTTGTCACAAACTCTTTCGCGAAGAGATTGCTATCTGCGTGACGAACCCAGATGAGATGGCCGAGCTGGCGCCGCTCGCTCCGATCATGCAGCCATCGCTGTTCGACGACCAGACCTACACCGACGATCGCTCTCGCCTTTTCGACGCAATGAGCTATCAAGCGCCTCGAGCAGCGCTCGACATCGCGGCGCGCTCAGGGTTGTCGGTCGGCGCGGTGCAGGCGCTTCTAGGTGCGGCTGAGCTCGAAGGTACCGTTTCCGAGCGCGAGAGAGGGTGGATTCGGGTGAGGCCGAAAACGGAGAAAAAGGACGGTGTCTAGGCCTTCGAGTCAACAATTCCGATAAACCGGCTACCGATACCGTCGACCTCGGTGCGGTACAGGCCGTCGGCCGGGTCGGGAACGTCGCCGATGTCGTGCCAGTCGCACGTCAGGTAGGTGAAGGTCGGCCACCACTTCTTCGGTCGCGCGGCCTCGGTGAATCCGCAGACCGTGCAGACCAGCTGCACCCAGACCGGCTTGCCGGTGCGGTTGGCGCGTGACTGCGCAAGCCAGGCTGGCGGGTTCGTGTCGAGCTCGGCGAACTCCGCGTCGCTCATTGACTTGGGGATGCCGTGACGGTTCGCCATCTCGAGCGGAATATCGAGGCGGAGGGCAACATCACGGCGGCTAATCACCCTCCAAGGGTACCCGTCCCCACGAAACGCCCGAATGCTGAGCAATGCTCTTCGCGAGACTTCGTAGCGACGTACACTTGGTTGGTGATACCTCTCGGTCAGTACCCAGCAGCAGGGCACGTCATTGCCCACATCAGCGACACCCACCTGCTCGGCGGCGACAAGCTTCTATACGGCCACGTGCCCAGTGACCTGCACATCGAGAAGGCAATGGCCCAGCTCGAGAAGACCGGCATCAAGTTCGAGGCACTCGTCTTCACGGGCGATCTCGCCGACCTCGGCGAGCGCGACGCGTACGAGCGGCTCAAGGCAATCGTCGAGCCGGCCGCCGCGCGCATCGGCGCACAGGTCATCTGGGTTATGGGCAACCACGATGAGCGCCCTGAGTACGCGAGCGTTCTCTTTGGCGAGGAAGCGACGACGGCAACGCAAGACCGCGTCTACGACATCAACGGCCTGCGCATTATTTCGCTCGACACGACCGTGCCGGGATACCACCACGGCGAGCTCACTGACGAACAACTCGCGTGGCTCGCCGACGTTCTCGCCACTCCTGCCGCGCACGGAACGATCATCGCCGTGCACCACCCACCGGTGCCGACCCCGATGCTCTGGGCGATGGAGATGCTCGAGCTGCACGACCAGCACCGGTTCGCCGATGTCGTTCGCGGCACCGACGTGCGCGCGATCCTTGGCGGACACCTTCACTACTCGACCCACTCGACCTTCGCGGGCATTCCCGTCTCGGTCGCCTCGGCGACGTGTTACACGCTCACGGTCGGCGCCGCCGGTCGCCTATTTTCGGGAGTCGACGCAGGCCAGGCGTTCAACGCCGTGCACGTCTACGAAGACCAGATTGTGCACTCGATCGTTCCCATCGGCGAGAACGAGGAGATCACCGGTTTCTCGTCCGACAACATCGACCTCATCACGAGCCTGAGCTTTGACGAGCGCCTCGATCTCTTCTCGCGCAAGAACAGTCAGTTCAATGAGCCAGGCGCGCCAACGTCCGATTTCTAGAGCGTCTACTGCTCGGGCGCTGCCGGGATGTGCGAGCGGTACTCGGCGACAACGCGCTCGAGGTAGCGCGTTACAACTGCCTGATCGTCGGGGCTGAACTCGCCGATCACCCGGTCGATGCCCATCACCATCGGCATCAGCGAGCCCATGGCGCGCGCAACCGATGCGGGAGCCGGAACAACAAGAATTCCGCGACGGTCGGCGGGATTCGGCACGCGCGAAACGTGGCCAACGGCAGTCAGCCGATCGATGACGGTCGTGACTGCCGCTGTGCTCACGCCGAGTCGATGGGCGAGGTCGGTAGGGGTGAGGGGGCCGTCCTGGATGAGATGTTCCATCGCGGTGAGATCGGTGGGATTCACCGTGAGCTGCGTTCCCAGATGCGTTTCAAACGCGGCAGACAATTCGCGGATGTCGCGCAGGAGCACCGTCGCATCGTGAACTCGTGGCGGTTCGCCCTTCACGCGAGGCGTCGACGCGCCAGGTGCATCCGGGGTTTGCATGATGCGAGTTTATCGCTATGGTTACTCGAAGATCTAGTTATTAGATCGTCTTATTAAATTCTGGAAACGCAGGAGCACGGCATGCAGCGACTCACGAAGTTCATCACGGCAAAGAAGACGTCGTGGATAGTTCTCGTCACGGCGCTGCTTGCTGCGGGCGCCGTGTTCGCGATGGGCTCGGGCGCCGACGGCGAGACCTCACCCGGTGTGGGGCTGCCCGATTCGGCTGAGTCCGCTCAGGTTGCCGCGCTGCAGGAAGACCTGCCCGCAGCCGACTCCACAAGCGCCCTTCTCGTTTTCAGCCGCGACGGTGCGGAGCTCACCGACGCAGACATAACCGCGATCACCGAGCGCACGACAGAACTCGCAGACCTCTCCCTCGACGGTTTCGTGCCTCCGCCCAGCGTCTCTGATGCGGGCGAAGCCGCCCTCGTTGTCGTTCCGCTCGACGACATCGCCGACGTCACCGAGCAGGCAGAGCGCGCCGCCGACATCCGCGAGATCGCCAACACCGACCTGCCGACCGGCCTTGAGGCACTTCTCACCGGCCCAGAAGGATTCGCCGTCGACGTCGCCGCGGTCTTCAAGGGCGCCGACTTCACTCTTCTCCTCACCACGGTCATCGTCGTCGCGGTTCTCCTCCTTATTACCTACCGCAGCCCGTGGCTCTGGCTTGTTCCGCTCACTGTTGTCGGCCTCGCCGACGGTCTCGCCGGCATCGTGGCAACACGTATCGCCGGGCTCGTTGGCATCACGCTCGATGCGTCGGTCACCGGCATCCTCTCTGTGCTCGTTTTTGGTGCTGGAACGAACTATGCCTTGCTGCTCATCGCTCGCTACCGTGACGAACTGCGCCTCGTTGAAGACCGCCGCGAGGCGATGGCCAAGGCGCTACGCGGCGCCGGCCCCGCAATCATCGCGAGCGGCTCGACTGTTGTGCTGAGCCTGCTCACCCTCGTCTTCGCCCAGCTCACCGGCAACCAGGCGCTCGGCATCGCGTGTGCGACAGGCGTCGTGATCGCCATGCTCTTCGCACTCTTCGTGCTACCCGCAGCGCTCGTTCTTTTTGGTCGCGGACTGTTCTGGCCGTACGTTCCGCGTTTCGGCTCCGAGGGCACGACCGAGCGTGGCGTCTGGTTCCGCCTCGGAACCCTCGTCTCCCGCAAGCCCGTCGCCGTCGCCATCATCGGCGCACTGCTGCTCGGCGGCCTCGCGCTGGGTGTTCCGCAGATTCAGATCGGACTCGCCCAGACGCAGAAGTTCACCTCGGTGCCCGAAGCGGTCGTCGGCCAGGAGATCATCGCCGATGCGTTCTCGGCAGGTAGTGGCTCACCGGCGATCGTCATCACGAACGCTGCCTACGCCGACGAGGTTGTGACAGCGGCCGAAAGCCTCGACACCGTCGACTCCGCAACAGTGGGCGAGTCGAACGGCGACATCACCCAGGTTTCAGTGGTGTTGGATGCCGCGGCAGAAACACCCGAGGCCTACGCGGCGGTCGAGAGCCTCCGTGAAGAGCTCGCGTCGATCGACGGTGCCGACGCCCTCGTCGGCGGACTCGACGCCCAGACCCTCGACGTCAACAATGCCCAGACCGCCGATCAGGATCTCGTCATTCCCCTGATCCTCGGTCTCGTGTTCCTCGTGCTCGTACTGCTGCTGCGCGCGCTCGTCGCACCGGTTCTTCTTCTGCTCACCGTCGTCGCGTCGTTCTTTGCGAGCCTCGGAGCGAGCTGGCTACTGTTCCAGTCAGTCTTCGGGTTCCCCGCGATCGACACAAACGTTGTGCTCTTCAGCTTCTTGTTCCTCGTCGCGCTCGGGGTGGATTACAACATCTTCCTCGTGACGAGGGCGCGCGAAGAAGCAGTCGAGCACGGCACAAAGCAGGGGATGATCCGGGCGCTCGCGTCGACGGGTGGGGTGATCACGAGTGCCGGCATCCTGCTCGCCGCTGTTTTCGCTGTTCTCGGTGTGCTGCCACTCATCACGCTCACGCAAATCGGAATCATCGTCTGCATCGGTGTGCTGCTCGACACCTTGCTCGTTCGCACGGTGATCGTGCCGGCGCTCGCGTTCATCGCGGGGGAGAAGTTCTGGTGGCCCTCGAAGGTTGCGAAGCGCTCGGCGCGCTAACCGGCGGATGTCTGCGGCGCGCGCGACGATAGAGGCATGAGCCTCGACGCGTACGTGAACGACTTCGTGCGCTACCTGAGCGCCGAGCGCGGATTCAGCGAGCACACCGTGCGCTCGTACCGTTCCGATCTTGCTGCGCTACTCGTCTACGCCGAGGCGCACGGCGCGACCGAGCCCGCGGATCTCGACCTCGAATTGCTGCGGTCCTGGCTGTGGGAGTCATCGAACTCCGGGCTCGCAAAGTCGACACTCGCGAGGCGGTCGGCGGCCGCGCGCAGCTTCAGTGGGTGGCTCGCACGCACAGGTGCAACCGAGATGGATGCCGCGGCTCGCCTTCGAGGCCCAAAAGCCGACCACCACCTGCCGCGGGTTCTGACTCGCGTGCAGATCGATGGGCTGCTCGAGGGACTCGCGAACCGCGCGGCCACTGAAGACCCCGCGGCCATTCGCGACCTCGCGATCGTCGAACTGCTCTACGCATCGGCGCTGCGAGTCAGTGAAGTCACCGGTCTTGATCTCGACGACGCAGATCTCGGGCGGCTCACGGTTCGCGTGCTCGGCAAGGGGTCGAAGCAACGAGTGGTTCCCTTTGGCATCCCCGCAAAGAATGCTCTCGTGGCCTGGCTGGCAGCGCGACCGCAGGTGCCCGGTGAGACGGCGCTGTTCCTCGGAGACCGCGGCAAACGGCTGGGCACTCGAGCCGTTTACCAGCTCGTGGCGAGCATTCTCGTTGAGCTTCCGGGCAGCGGGCCAAGCGGTCCCCACACTCTGCGCCACACCGCGGCGACGCATCTGCTCGACGGGGGAGCCGATCTCCGCGCCGTGCAAGAGATGCTCGGTCACGCGAGCCTCGGAACGACTCAGCTCTATACACACGTGTCGACAGAGCGACTGCGCGAGTCATACGCGATGGCGCACCCGCGGGCCTGACTCGTTGGTTGAGTAGCGAGCGCCAGCGAGTGTATCGAAACCTCGCGCTGGGTTTCGATACGGCCGTGGGCGGCCTACTCAACCAACGACAACTTGTGGGTTGAGTAGCGAGCGCCAGCGAGTGTATCGAAACCTGGCGCTGGGTTTCGATACGGCCGCGGGCGGCCTACTCAACCAACGACAAATCGCGGGCGGCCTACTCAACCTGCGACGTGCGCACCGGAAGCAGCACTGCCCGCGGCACCTCGCCGATGAGGAGCAGGGGCGACACGTACTCGCCGCCGAGTCGCACTCCGAAGTGCAGGCAGGGCGTCGAGCAGTGCCCGCGCTCGACGGTGCCGATCGGGTCGCCTCGCGCAACCGGGTCACCCTTGCGCAGCGTTGTTGTCACGGGCTCGAAGCTGGAGAGGTATCCGCCGTCGTGGGCGATCGATAGCACGGGCCGGTCGACGACCACACCCGCAAAGTGCACGATGCCATCGGCGGGCGCGTAGACGGTGGTCGAGGTGATTCCGAGGTCGACGCCACGATGCCCGGGGCCGTAGGGCGTGGCCGGCGCGAGGTAGGGCCGGGTGACTGTATGCGCGCCAGCGAGCGGCCATGACCAGGTCGGTGCCGCGAACAGCAACAGTGCGAGAGCGAGAGTGCGAAGCATCCATCGAGTATTGATAAAGGAGCGCCCCGAGAACGTCGCAATCGATGATCAGTGCACAACTGAAGCCGGAGAGCCGCTGTGGGCAACTCGGTGCTATGATTTTCGGAGCACTGCGCGCAAGCGCGGTGACTACGCGTGCCCATTCGGCAGCAACTTCCACTCAGTCCCCGCAGAAATGCGGAGGCGGAAGCATGCCGGGCACCAGGGTTCGCGATCGACCGATCGCGACGACACAACTGAGTTGGCGTGCGTTAACGCGCGCCGGAAAAGGAGCACGGCCATGGCCGTAGTTACCATTCGCCAGCTGCTTGACAGCGGCGTTCACTTCGGGCACCAGACCCGCCGTTGGAACCCGAAGATGAAGCGCTTCATTCTGAC
>Ga0247805_1000503_pt1 | contig 20246 bp, 19 predicted proteins | sample UWRJL044104R1_FD_180930 | JGI IMG/M metagenome (GOLD analysis project Ga0247805, IMG submission 180930) | Plant litter microbial communities from Arlington Agricultural Research Station in Wisconsin, United States - UWRJ-L044-104R-1 | ecosystem: Environmental > Terrestrial > Plant litter >... | reverse complement strand
TCGCGCGCCGAGCACAGCTCTTCGGCGATGGTGCACGACACCATCCTCAACGAGCTCGCGGTCGTCGGCACGGTGGCGCCCGGAGCACTGTCGCCCGCCGCCCGCACCCAGATCGCCCGCAGCCTCGACCGGGTGACCGCGGCGGGAAGCGACGCGGCGGCCCGGGTGGTGGCTGAGTCGTTCGACGGCGAGGTGGCGGCCGCGGTGGACTGGGCGCGCACACAGGGGCTCGAGGTCACCGTGGACGGCGACACCGCCGCCGTCGCGACGCTGCCCGCGGCGACGTCGTCCGCGCTCGCCCGTGCCGTGCTGCAGTGCCTCACCAACGTGATCGCGCACGCCGGCGTCGCCTCCGCCGAGCTCACGGTGATCTGCACCGCGAGCGAGGTCTGCGTCATGGTGATCGACTCCGGGGTCGGATTCACCGAGTCGGAGACCGGCGCCGACCGCCTCGGCCTCAAACGGTCGGTGCGCGGCCGCATCGCCGACGTCGGCGGAACCGTGCAGGTGTGGAGCGCACCGGGCGCCGGCACCGCCATCTCGATGCTGGTGCCGCGGTGAGCGGCGCGCCGACCGCGCAGCGGCTCGACCCCCTCGGCGGGATCACCGCGCGTGTTCTCGTGGTGGCGGCGGTCGCCATCGCCCTGGTCGAGGCGGCGGCGATGAGCTACGCCACGGCCGACCAGATCTCGTCTCCCGCCTTCGAGGCCGCCGCACTGCTCGCGCTGGTGGCCTCCGGCGTCTACTACATCCGCGCGACGAGCCCCTTCCGGCGCGCGTTCTCGATGCGCTCCCTCGCGATCGTCTACCTGCTCGCCTTCGTGGCCGTGGCGTTCAACAGCGCCGCCCAGTGGGGCAGCAATGTGGCGGTGCGCGACGACTGGGGCCCTCTGGCGCTGGCCACGATCACTCTGACGCTCGGCTCCTACCGGCCGGCGCGCGAGATCCTGGTCTACAGCGCGCTGACCGCGACGGTCGTCGGTGCGCTCGGGCTGCTGCAGGCGGACACCTTCCGTTCGGACATCCCCGAGCTCGTCTACGCCATCGTGCCGGCCGTACCGATCCTCGGGGCGGGGGTCGCGGCCGCGGCGTTCTCGCGCACGCTCGTCGACAGTCTGCTCGACTGGCGGTCGTCCGCGCGGGTGGGCGAGGCATCCGCTCTCGACGACACGGAGCGGGCCGCACCCGCGAAGGCCAGCCACCTGGTGCACCTCGACGAGCAGGTCGTCCCCTTTCTGCGGGTCGTCTCACGAGGCAGCGAGGTGAGCGAAGCGGATGGCGCGCGAGCGCGCGCTCTCGCGCGGGAACTGCGCGCCCTGATGCTGATCGACACCGAGCGCAGCTGGCTGGAGCGCATCGTGCGACGCGTCGACGATCCACAGCGGCTCGCGGAGCGGATGGGCGGGAGCGAGCGCGGGTACCTGCGCGCTGTGGTCGCCCACCTGCGGCACAGCGAGGTATTCGACGCCGAGACCCTGCGGATCGCGCTGCGCGACGACGGTGCGGGGCCCCGGTTCACCGTCGAGGTGGAGAGCCGGCCCGGCCGGAACCCGCGGGTGCACCTCGCGCCGTACATCGCCGTAGCACACGGGCTCTTCTCCGGGGTGGACTGGCAGATCGCCGGCAGCACGCTTACGATCGTGCTCGCCGCCGGAACCCCGGACGTGCTTCCCGACAGCGGGGTGACGCGGTCGGACACAGTGACAGAGGAGTCCCCATGACACGATCGTCGACCGAGGAGTTCCCCGCGGCGAAGCGGGTGTCCCGGCGCTGGCCGATCGTGAGCGGCGCGACCGCCGTTGTGCTCGTCGTGGCCCTTGGTGCCCTCATCCTCGTGCGCGGCAATCTCCCCTTCGAGGAGGAGACCGAGTGGATGGAGGAGATCGTCGAGCACCGCAGCCCGTTCTGGGAGGTGCCGGCGCTGCTGATGAACTTCCTCGGCGGGGGCTGGTTCTCGTTCGCGCTGCCGCTGGCGATCGTGGTGGTGCTCTGCGTGCTCCGCCGGTTCTGGAGTGCGCTGTTCCTCGCCGGCGCGAGCGTGGTGAGCGCACTGACCGTGCAGCTGCTCAAGAGCCTCTACGGCCGGCCGCGGCCGGAGGACATCCTGGTCACCGCCGATCTCGGCTCCTTCCCCTCCGGGCACAGTGCGAACGCGGCGACCCTGGCCGTCTGCCTCGGGTTGATCCTCTGGCGCGTCTGGGTCTGGGTGGCCGGCGCCTGCTACGTGCTCCTGATGATGCTGAGCCGCACCTACCTCGGGGCGCACTGGATCAGCGACACCGTCGGCGGGCTGCTGCTGGGCGCGGCCATCGCCCTTATCCTCTGGGCCCCGCTCGCGCACAAGCTCCGGGTGGAAAGCTCGAGGGCCGAGTCCCACACGCGCTAGCGTCGGCATCATGAGAATTCTGCTCGTGGGTGCCGGTGGCGTAGGCAGTGCGATCGCGAAGATCGCGGCGCGTCGATCCTTCTACGAGGCGATCGTGGTGAGCGACTACGACCCGGCCCGAGCCGAGGCCGTGATCGCCTGGATCGCCGCGCGCCACGGCGACGCGGTCGCCTCGCGATTCGTGGCCGAGCGCATCGACGCCTCCGATCCGGCCGATGTCACCTCGCTCGCCCGCCGCCACGGTGTCACCCACGTGATGAACGCGGTCGAGCCGAAATTCGTGACGGCCATCTTCGCCGGGGCGCTCGCCGCCGACGCCGACTATCTCGACATGGCGATGAGCCTCTCGGAACCGCACCCCACACATCCGCACAGCCAGACCGGGGTGAAGCTCGGCGACGACCAGTTCGCCCAGGCGCCGGATTGGGACGCAGCGGGGCGGCTCGCACTCGTGGGCATGGGGGTGGAGCCCGGACTCAGCGACGTCTTCGCCCGCTACGCCGCCGACCACCTGTTCAGCGAGATCGACGAGCTGGGAACGAGGGACGGCGCGAACCTCGTGGTGACGGACGAGCAGGGCAACGAGATCTTCGCGCCCTCCTTCTCGATCTGGACGACGATCGAGGAGTGCCTGAACCCGCCGGTGGTCTGGGAGAAGGACCGCGGCTGGTTCACCACCGCCCCGTTCAGCGAGCCGGAGGTCTTCGATTTTCCGGCGGGCATCGGCCCGGTGGAGTGCGTGAACGTGGAGCACGAGGAGGTGCTGCTGATGCCGCGCTGGATCGACGCCAAGCGGGTCACCTTCAAGTACGGGCTGGGCGACGAGTTCATCGGCATCCTGAAGACGCTGCACCGGCTCGGTCTCGACAAGACGGAGCCGCTCGCGGTGCGCGGTGTGGACGGCCCGGTGCGGGTCGCACCGCGCGATGTCGTGGCGGCGGGACTGCCCGACCCGGCGTCGATCGGTCCGCGTATGACCGGCACGACCTGCGCGGGTCTGTGGGTCACCGGAACCGGGGTGGACGGCGAGCCGCGCGAGGTCTACCTGTACCACGCGGCGCGCAACGAGGTGACGATGGCGGAGTACGACAGCCAGTGCGTCGTCTGGCAGACCGCGCTGAACCCGGTGATCGCGCTGGAGCTGCTCGCTGCGGGCGTCTGGACGGGGCGAGGGGTGCTCGGCCCCGAGGCCTTCGACGCCCGTCCCTACCTCGAACTGATGGCACGTCCGGTCGCCGAGGGCGGCTACGGTGAGTCCTGGGGACTAGAGGATAGACTGGAAAATCATGAGCGAACCACGGGTTAATGAGCTGCTTGCGATCGCTCTCGAGGTGCTCGAAGAGGAGGGCCTCGAGAACCTGGGGGTCGGAACCATCTCGCGCAGAGCGGGCATCAAGCCGCCGTCGCTCTACAAGCAGTTCGACAGCAAGGCCGACATCGAACGGCAGCTCGCAGACCTCGGGTTCAACCTGTGGGTCACCGAACTCGCGGCGGCTTCCGACGCGCTGCCGGAGACGGCCACCCGCCACGACCACATCTCGGCGATCGCCCTCGCCTACCGTCGGATGGGCCTGGAGCACCCGCAGCTGTTCCGCCTCATGAATCTGCGGCCCTTCCTCGGCGTCGAGCTGATGCGCGCGGTGGGGGAGACCACCAAGATCGACTACGCCGGCCTCTTCCCCAATCTCACGGTGGGCATGAGCTTCTGGTCGTGGGGGCACGGCATCCTGGTGCTGGAGTCGGCGGACCGCTTCCCGTCCGACGTGGACACCGACGAGATGTGGACCCTGATGATCGACTCGATCCACGCGATCGCCTAGCGCCGTGAGAATCAGGGCGGTCGAGCTCCACCGGGTGGCGATGCCGCTGGTGCGCCGCTTCGAGACGTCCTTCGGGGTGCAGACCACGCGCGACGTGCTGCTCGTGCGCATTCGAACGGATGCCGGGGACGGCTGGGGCGAGTGCGTCGCCGGAGCGGAACCCACCTACTCGAGCGAGTACACCGACGGCGCCGAACACGTGATCACCCACTACCTCGCGCCCGCGCTGCTGCGTGCCGAGTCGGTGACCGCCGAGTCCGTACCGCGGCTGCTGGCGTTCGTGGTCGGGCACCGGATGGCGAAGGCCGCGCTGGAGACCGCCGTGCTCGACGCGCAGACCCGCGCGGCCGGCCAGAGCTTCGGCGAGTACTTCGGCGCGGTGCGTGCCGCCGTGGACTGCGGCGTCTCGGTGGGCATCGCACCCACGATCGACGAGCTGCTCGCCGAGGTGAGCGGGTACGTCGAGGAGGGCTACCGCCGCATCAAGCTGAAGATCAAGCCGGGCTGGGACATCGAGCCGGTGCGCGCGGTGCGCGGGCTCATCGGAGACCTGCCGCTGCAGGTGGACGCGAACACCGCATACACGCTCGCCGACGTGCGGCACCTCGGCCGGCTCGACGAGTTCGAGCTGCTTCTGATCGAGCAGCCCTTCGAAGAGGAGGACATCTCCAGCCACGCGGCCCTCGCCGCGCAGATCGCCACCCCGGTCTGCCTCGACGAGTCGATCCACAGCGCTGTCGTCGCGGTCGACGCGATAGCGCGGGGCGCGACCAGCATCGTGAACATCAAGGCCGGCCGGGTGGGTGGCTATCTCGAGGCGGTGCGCGTGCACGACGTCTGCGCCGAGCTCGACGTGCCGGTGTGGTGCGGGGGAATGCTGGAGACCGGCATCGGGCGTGCGGCCAACGTGGCCCTCGCCGCGATGGAGAACTTCACCCTCCCCGGCGACACCTCCGCGTCACGGCGGTTCTACGCCGACGACCTCACCGAGCCGTTCGTACTCGTCGACGGACGGCTCGCGGTGCCGACCGGTGGCGGCAGCGGCGTCGAGGTGCGCGAGGAGCTGCTGGGCGACTGGGCGCTGCGGCCGGCCGTCCTGCTCCGCGGGTAGTCGAGCCCTCGGACGCCCGGGCGCTCTGGCGCTCAGAACGCGAGCGGGGCCGAGCCGTGAGCGAGGCTGATGCCGAGGTAGAGCACCGTTCCCCCCATCGCCAGCGCCGCGCCCAGCGCGCCGATGGCCAGGATCGGGCGGCGCTCGAACCAGTAGAGCAGGCCGGGGTAGTGCACGAGGATGTCCTTGGTCGAGACGCCCTCCGTGAGCTCGCTGGTCGGCACCCCGAGTGTGTCGCGGGCCGCCGTCATGTTCTCGGCCGACCAGAATTGTCCGCGCATCCGCACGAGCTGTCTGCCGTCGTGGCCGCAGACGAAGAACTGGGGCACCGTCTCGGCCCCGCCGCCGTAGTAGGTCTGCACGAGCACTGTCGATGCGATGCTCTCGACGGGCACCCGGATGACGAGACCGAAGAAGCCCCGTTCGACGATTCCCCCGGGGTGCACCCAGATGCCGACCCGGAAGAAGGCCCAGGTGGCGATGAGGAACAGGGCGGAGACGACCGCCTGGGCGATGAGCACCGGGAGCCAGGAGCCCAGCGGGATCGTGACGAAGTAGAAGACCCCGAATCCCGGGACGGCGAAGGCGAGCAGGGCGGCGATCGCCTGTCGGAACAGCCGGGGGTTCGGGCGGAGATGCATCGAGTCCGCCGGGAGGCCGCCGGGGAGTCCCGCGCGAGGCCGTGCGCCGTGACCCGTCATGCCGATGCCCGTCCCTCGTGATCGCTCTCCCGGTCGGCGGAGTGCCGGGACGGATCCACACTATCGAGGATCGCTCCGGCCGATTGCTATTCGATGAGGATTGCGGACACGATCTGATTGCGCTTCGCATTTTCTTGACGAGGAGACCTCGTTTCCGTTTAGGGTGGCAGGGCGGAGTGCTGGAACCAGGCACGCAGCCGCTCACCGACCGATTGAACAGAGGACCAGACTTGTCTCTCCCCAGCTACGACGAATTCCGCCAGGCGCTCACCGATCCGGCCCGTCGGGCGCAGATCGGCCTGGTCATCGCCGACAGCGACGCGCAGTCCCTCGCCGGAAACGAGGAGTGGGCACGCAACTACTTCGACTCCTGGATCGCCATGGCCGCCCCAGCGCCGACCGAGGTGCTGCCCGCCGCTCCTGCCACCCCCTCGCCCTTCTCCTCGGCCCCCACCGAGTCGTTCTCCGCTCCGTCTGCACCGTCGTCGGCAGCCCCCGCCGCGCCCTTCGGCCAGCCGGCCGGTCAGCCGGGCGGCTACGCGCCCGCCGGATACCAGGCGGCTCCCCAGCAGGGCTACGCGGCAGCACCCCAGCAGCAGGGTCAGCAGCCCTTCGGTGGCGGCCAGGGCGGCTACCAGAACATGCCGCAGGGCCAGATGCCCAAGAAGAAGGGCCTGCCCGGCTGGGCGATCGGCGTGATCATCGGCGGTGCGGCCCTGGTGCTGCTCGGCGGCGTCGGCGTCGCAGCGCTCGTGATCGGCGCTGTGAACAGCGACGATGACAGGAACAACGCCTCAAGCAGCGAGACGACCGACGGCGAGACCAGCGCGCCCGACGACGCGGATAGCACAGAGGACCCGTTCGACTCCGACGACACCCTCCCCGACGACTCGACCGGAGGGAGCGACTTCGGGCTCGACTACTCGCAGGCCGACGCCGACGCCTACACGGCGATCGCCGGACCGGCCTACGGGCTCGAGGCCTCGGAGTACATGGACCAGGAGTTCATCGACGAGACGCTGATCACCGCAGGCGAGTCGGTGTGCCTCTCGCTCAGCACCGGCTACTCCGAGTCCGAGCTGGTCGAGTCCCTCGACACCGTAGGCCTCGAGCCGGGCGCCGGCCAGACGATCGTCGACGCGGCGAAGAAGTACCTCTGCGACTGACCCGTCGTGCAGTGTGGGGGAGGGGATTCCCGAGCGGGTTCCCCTCCCTTCACTCTGCCCAGACGCTCTACGCGTAGAAGTGGTCGAGGTACGCCTGGGCGTGGCCCTTCGACACGTGGGTCACGAACTCCTCGGCCGGGTTCAGCGGGTAGTAGTCCGCGGGCAGACCCGTGAACTGCACGATGTACTTCACGAGGTCTTTGTGAGGCTGGGAGATCTGGTTGGGAGTCACGCCCATCCAGTGGTTCGGGGCGAAGCCGAAGATGAATGCGCCGTAGGGCCGGATCTCCCCGTAGACGACCTGCGCGAGCGGGCGCATGCTGCTGCCGTCGATGCCGATCGTGTAGTCGTTCAGATCGATCTGGCACCAGTGCGAGTCCATGTTGAGCACTTCGTCGAAGGCCGCGCTCGCGATGGCGCCACCGAGGGAGATCCCGCCGACGTTCCGACCGGTGAGCGCGTTCGCCGCGCCGCGGGCGATTTCCAGCCCGTTCATCGTGCGGTCCCAGGTGTCGTTCTCCTGCGGGTTGCCGATGATGTAGACGTTGGGCGGAAGCTCGTCGTTCAAGAATCCCATCAGCGGGAGATCAGTGTCAGCACGCCGCCGATGGCGAACAGCAGCCCGAGGGTGACCACGCCGGCGATCGTCCCGACGACGAAGCGGAAGACGACCGTCTTGCCGATGTTTCGCTCCGCCTGGCCCTGCGCCCGGCCGGTAGCGAACTGCGGCGGCACGGGGAACCCGTTGGCCATGTACCCGGGCGCGGGCGGCGGCCCGGGCGGCGGCGCCTGCTGCTGCCGCGCCTCGGGGTGCTGGGCGAGATAGGCCTGCTGCTGTTCGTAGACCGCGTAGGGATTCAGCGGTGGGCCATACGGGGGCGGTTGCGACACGGCGACTCCCTAAGGGATATTCACGAAATGCGAGTGCCTGCAGGCTAGCAGCCGGGGTCGGCGCGTCCGGTGCCGCAACGAGAAAGTCCACACAACCGTGGCGGAGAATGGGGGATTCGAACCCCCGAGGGCTTGCACCCAACCAACTTTCCAAGCTGGCGCCATAGGCCACTAGGCGAATTCTCCTGGCCGACTGTCTCCCGAAAAAGGAAACAACCTCGTACAGCGTACGGGATGGCCGATGCTGCCGACGCCACCCGAGGTCTCAGCGCAGGATGGTTTCGCCGGGAGCCTCGCCGAAACGGGCGTCGATGTCGGTACGCAGACCGACCACGAATCCGCTGTCGGCGCCGAGTGCGTCCTCCGCGAGCGCGAGCGCGCGTTCTGCGGCCGCACGCTGCGCGGCGGCGACCGTGTCCCTGATCAGGCGACCCAGAACATCCGCTCGCAGGCCGAGCGCGGCATCGGCCACCGTCACGTCGGTGATCTGCGCGCCGGCCGTCGCGGTGACGGTCACCTCGCCGCGGGAGGAGCGCACGGTGGCGCTGGTCGCGGCCACCTGCTCGGCGAGCACCGTCACCGCCGCTGTGCGCTCGCGGGCGTCCTGCACCTGAGAGCGGATGCGCGCGCGAGCGCTGTCGAGGTCGTCGAATGCGTCGGTCATGGGGTCGGGTCCTGTCTCTGTTGTGGCGGCGATCACTGGTCGAGCAATTCGACGACGTCGTCCCAGGGGGCGGAGAAGCCGGAGAGCGGGTTGTCGTCCTCGAATCCGAGTTCGACGCCGAGCGCCCCGAAGTCGATGGCGTTCCCGCCCTCGTAGGGGCCGACAGACCCGTAGATCTCGAGCGTGTTCACGTTGTTCTGGGGCGTGTTCTCCACCACGAGCCGCAGCATGGTGCGCAGATCGTCTGCACTGGGGGCGGCGGCGTCGGGGTCGAACTCTGCCGAGGCCGTCACGTTCAGGGAGAACCCGTCCATCGACGTTCCCGCCTCCGCCGCGGTGATCCCCAGGTCGCTCGCCAGGAAGGCAGCGGGGATCGCGGTGTCGAGCGGTTCGCGCTGCGGCGCGCAGGCGGAGAGCGCGAGGGTGGCGAGAACGAGGGCGACGATCGGCCGGGGGCGGAGCCGCATGTCATTCCCCCCAGGTGTGCTGCTGGCGGTCGATGATCTCTCCGCCGAACCAGTCGGGCGCCGGCCTGTGGTCCCCGCTCGTCGGACCCTCCCACTCGCGAACCGAGTCGACGTAGTTCGCGTTGTTGTGCGCATCGCCGTTCTCCGGCGCGGGAAGCACCACGGTTCTGCGGTTCGGGGACTCGACGTTCTGCTCGTCGACGGCCTGCAGGTCGAGAATCGGCACGACGTCGCCCTCGTGCTCGAAGGACACGACGGGGATCTCCGGGGGGATGTCGAAGGTGCCCAGCGGGGAGCCGTTGGTGACGATTCCGATCGTCTCGTACGGCGAATCGGTGCTGCTGGCGAGGTTGCCCGCCATGATTCCCCCCTGGCTGAAGCCCGTGTACACGACTCGCGCGCCCTCGGGAATCCCGGCATCCGCCATCGCCTGCAGCACGGCCCGCTCGTACTGCGTCGCGAGCACCGGGTTGTTCAAGATCATCAGGGCGATGTTGGAGTCGAGGTCGTTGGTCGCCGGGTAGTCCTTGAGAGTGTCCGGGAGGGTGCTCGGATCGAAGAAGCCCTTGATCTGGCCCCAGTCCTGCGTCGAGGGCAGTGCCACGTTGTAGTGGATGCCGTCTGCGTTCTCGACCGTCGCGATGTCGATGACCGAACGCTCGTTGCCGCCGAGCGAGTCGACGTATCCGTTGCTCTGGATCAGGTCGCCGAAGTTGTCGATGCTGGTCTCCGAGTTGAGCTCCTCCAGCAGTTCGCGCTGCTTCTGCGTGAGGTCGCGCGGATCGAGCTCACTGACTCGCGGGTCGCGCGCGAGCAGGTCGTCGAGTGCGCCGCCGATGAGGGGGATCTCGGCACGTAACGTCTCGCCCAGCACGGTCCGCAGGTACAGGAGACTCTCCTGGATGAGCGGGATCAGTGTGCGCAGCAGCGCGACGAGCCGCTCGAAGGCGTCGAACATGCGGTCGATGAGGTCGCCGACGACCTCGATGAACGCGAGGGCTCGCTCGCTGAGCTGTTTGAGCTGGTCGACCTTGTCGAAGGGGTTGAGCGTGAACCCGAAGAGCGAGGTGACGAGTCCCGCGAGTTCGGACAGCGCGCCGACCGCGGCGTCGTGCACCGCGGTCACGATCGAGGACGCCAGTTCGAGTGATGCCGCCGTCGCGGAACTCCACTCCGACGCGTCGGCGAGCACCAGCCCGATGTCATCGTGCCGCTTGCGCAGCGCTCGCGCCGTCTTGCCCTCGAGCGCGCTGATGCGACCGGCGGATGCGACGAGTTCGGCCTCGCAGTCGGCGAGGTCGGACGCCACACCGCTCCAGTTCGCGGCGAAGGAGGAGACCTGTCCCTCGTTGCCCACGAGCTGGTCGAGCCACTCGTTCAGCGGGGCGACGTACTCGAGAGCCCAGGAGACGAGGCTGGCGACGGAGCCGCCCGGGTCGGAGAAGGCGGTGCCGAACGCGCCCGCGCCGCCCGACGACCACGATCCGTTGCGCAGCGGTGCGCAGACGGAACTCGCTGCGGTCACGGGGTGTCCAACCGCGACAGCAGGTCGGAGACGGCTGTGACGATCGCCTGCTCGATCTCGTCGAAGTCGTCGGCGGCAGCGTCGGCGGCGGAACCGACGGCCGCGGTCACCGTGCCCGACGCGGAGATCAGTTCGGTCGATCGATGCGACACCGACAGGATCGGGTCGACCATCCAGGAGTTCATGATCCCGAAGGCGTTGGACGAGATCGACGATCCCGAGACGCGCTGCGACGCGTCGCCCAGGCTGTCGGCGATCCGCGCGAGGTCCGAGCCGCAGCGACGCAGGGTCGCACCGTCGATCGTGATCTTCTGGTTGCCGGTCATGCCTTCGACGCTAGCCGATGTGCGCGCCGACAACGGAGATTTACTTACCTTGGCGGGGGACTACTTGGCGGAGAATGGGGGATTCGAACCCCCGAGGGCTTGCACCCAACCAACTTTCCAAGCTGGCGCCATAGGCCACTAGGCGAATTCTCCTGGCCGGTCGTTCTTGGAGCTATGTGAACAACCTCAAGAATCATACCTGTATATTTAACCCCGGCTCCCCGCGTGGTGTCATCCAGGCCAACTCCCCCAGGACGGAAACGTAGCAAGGGTAACCGGGCTCTGGCAGGTGCGCGGGGGGTCATTATATTTTTTCGGGCACGATTCGCGCTTCGACGTGAAAAGCCGTTACCCGTGTGCGAATCGCCTGACGTCTCGCTTCGCTCGACGTTCTGCCGCGTCGCGCAACGCGGCGAGATGTCACGAACTGCTGTCCTCTCTCGAAAAGAGCGCAGTTTGCGACCAGCGGATGCGCCGCGTGGGTCGCGTAGGCGACGCGCGGGTGCGCCGCGCGGGTCGCGAGGGCGACCCGCCGCGCCCGGGCGGTCTGCGCACGCCCCCCGCAGAACCGCCCCCCGGGACCAAAGCCCCTGTCTCGCGTTCAGCTGGCGCGGTTAGGGTGTCCTACGTGGCTTCGAGCATCTACATCACCTCCGCCGAGGGACATTCCGGCAAGTCTTCGATAGCGCTCGGGGTGCTCGACACCCTGAGTCGCGAGATCGAGAAGGTGGGCGTCTTCCGCCCGATCGCGCGGTCGATCACCGAACGCGACTACGTTCTCGAGCTCCTCCTCGCCCACGACGGCGTCGACCTCGACTACGACGAGTGCGTCGGCGTCACCTACGACGAGGTGCACGACGACCCGGACGCGGCCCTCAGCCGCATCGTCGAGCGCTTCAAGGCCGTCGAGGCGAAGTGCGGCGCGGTGGTGATCGTCGGCAGCGACTACACCGACGTCGGCAGCCCGACCGAGCTCAGCTTCAACGCCCGCATCGCCGCCAACCTCGGCGCCCCGGTGCTGCTCGTGCTCACCGGCCGCAGCGTCGACGAGTCGCGCGGGCGCACCGCCGACGAGATGCGCCAGATCGCCGAGCTCACCATGCCCGAGCTGGCCGCGGCGCACGCGAGCATCCTCGCCGTGGTCGCGAACCGCGCAGACGAAGACCACCTCCCCGAGATCGCGACGGCCCTCGCCACCGTCGCACAGGCATCCGTCATCGACGCGGGCCTGCCCGACCCCGGCCCCATCCCCGCCTGGGCGATCCCCGAGGACCCCTTCCTCGTGGCGCCCACCGTGGAGGGCATCATGGCCGCCGTCGACGGCACCCTGCTGCAGGGCGACTCCGCGCTGCTGGCCCGCGAGGCGCTCGGCGTCGTGATCGCGGCGATGTCGATGGAGAACGTGCTTCCCCGGCTCATCGAGGGCGGCATCGTGGTGATCCCCGGCGACCGCAGCGAGATGATCCTCGCCGCGCTCACCGCGCACGAGTCCGAGACCTTCCCCTCGCTGGCAGGCATCGTGCTCAACGGCGGCTTCGGCCTCTCGCCCGTGATCTCCCGGCTCATCGCCGGCCTCGACCACTCGCTGCCGATCATCACCACCGAGCTCGGCACCTACCCCACCGCCCAGCGCATCACGCAGACGCGCGGCCGCCTCGCCGCCGACTCGGAGCGCAAGCGCGACATCGCCCTCGCCCTCTTCGAGAAGCACGTCGACGCCCGGGTGCTGTTCGACGCCCTCAGCATCGGACGCTCCGGCGCCGTCACCCCGCTCATGTTCGAATACGGCTTGATCGAGCGCGCCCGGGCCGCAGGCAAGCACATCGTGCTCCCCGAGGGCAGCGACGACCGCATCCTGCGCGCGGCCGGAACACTGCTCAGCCGGGGAGTGGCCACCCTCACGATCCTCGGCGACGAGAGCGAGGTGCGCGCCCGCGCGGCCGGACTCGGCGTCGACATCGCGGCCGCGCGCATCCTGAGCCCCTTCGACCCCGAGCTGCGCGAGCGCTTCGCCGTCGAGTACGCCCGGGTGCGCGCCCACAAGGGCATGACGGTGGAGGCCGCCCGCGACGTGGTCACCGACGTCTCCTACTTCGGCACGATGATGGTGCACCTCGGCCTCGCCGACGGAATGGTCTCCGGCGCCGCGCACACCACCGCGCACACCATCAAGCCGGGCTTCGAGATCATCAAGACGATGAAAGACGTCTCCGTCGTCTCGAGCGTCTTCTTCATGGCGCTCGCCGACCGGGTGCTCGTCTACGGCGACTGCGCCGTGGTGCCCGATCCCACCTCCGAGCAGCTGGCCGACATCGCCATCTCCTCCGCAGGCACGGCCGACCAGTTCGGCATCGACCCGCGCGTGGCGATGCTGTCGTACTCCACCGGGTCCTCCGGCGCGGGCGCCGACGTCGAGAAGGTGCGCGCGGCCACCGCGCTCGTGCACGAACGCCGCCCCGACCTCTTCGTCGACGGGCCGATCCAGTACGACGCAGCAGCGGATGCCGCGGTCGGCGAGTCGAAGATGCCCGGTTCGAAGGTGGCCGGTCGCGCGACGGTGTTCATCTTCCCCGACCTCAACACCGGCAACAACACCTACAAGGCGGTGCAGCGCAGCGCGGGCGCCGTGGCCGTCGGCCCCGTGCTGCAGGGCCTCAACAAACCCATCAACGACCTATCCAGAGGAGCGCTCGTGCGCGACATCGTGAACACCGTGGCCATCACCGCCATCCAGGCAGCGGGGGTCGACGCGTGAGCCTCGCCCTGATCGTCAACAGCGGCTCGTCGTCGCTCAAGTACCAGCTGATCGAGCTCGACGGCGAGGTGACCCTGGCATCCGGGTCGATCGACCGCATCGGCGAGGCCACCAGCTCCGTCGCCCACTCCACGGGCGGCGAGAAGCACGAGAAGCAGCTCCCGATCGCCGACCACACGGCCGCGCTGCGCGTTCTGACGGATGCCTTCGCCGAGTACGGACCCGACCTCACGGCCACACCGCCGGTCGTCGTCGGCCACCGCGTGGTGCACGGCGGGTCGCTCTTCACGGGCCCGACCCTGGTCGACGAGAAGGTGATCGGCGACATCGAGCAGCTCGCGGCCCTCGCCCCGCTGCACAACCCCGCCAACCTGGCCGGCATCCTCGCGGCCCAGACGATCTTCTTCGGCGTTCCCCAGGTGGCGGTCTTCGACACCGCGTTCCACCAGACGCTCCCGCCCGAGGCGTACACCTACGCGATCGACCGCGAGCTGGCCGCGGAGCACAAGATCCGCCGCTACGGCTTCCACGGCACCAGCCACAAGTTCGTCTCCGAGCAGGCCGCCGCGTTCCTCGACCGCCCGCTGGAGTCGCTCAAGACCATCGTGCTGCATCTCGGCAACGGCGCATCCGCCACGGCCATCGACGGCGGCCGCTCGATCGACACCTCGATGGGCCTCACCCCGCTCGAGGGCCTCGTGATGGGCACGCGTTCCGGCGACCTCGACCCGGCGATCATCTTCCACCTGCACCGCCAGGCCGGACTCGGCTTCGAGGAGCTCGACTCCCTGCTCAACCGGGGGAGCGGTCTGCTCGGTCTCACCGGGAGCGGCGACATGCGCGACGTGCAGAACGCGGCTGCGAACGGCGACCCGGACGCGGAAGCCGCGCTCGCCGTCTGGCGGCACCGCATCCGTCACTACATCGGCGCCTACACGGCCCAGCTCGGCGGGCTCGACGCGCTGGTCTTCACCGCCGGTGTCGGCGAGAACAACGCCCTGCTGCGCCGTCGCGCGCTGGCCGGGCTGGAGTTCCTCGGGATCACGGTGGACGACGACCGCAACGAGCTGGCCAGCCGCGAGGCCCGGGTCATCTCGAAGGCCGGCGCCCCGGTCACCGTGCTGGTGATCCCGACCAACGAGGAGCTCGAGATCGCGCGCCAGGCGCTGTCGGTGGTCTCGGCGTAGCCAGCGCTCGCGCGGCGACTGCGCCTGCCCGGGACGGCTGCGCGCCGGCGAGCACGCGCACTCGTCCCGACGGGGCGCAGACACCCCGGTGCGGCGGCTACGCGCGCGGGGCCGTCGTCGACGCGCGCACCACAAGGCGCGTCGGCACGATGGTGAAGCCGACTCCGCGCGTGTGGTCCTCGATCTCCTGCAGCAGCATCTGGATGCTGCGGCGGCCGATCTCGGTGAAGTCCTGGTGCACGGTGGTGAGCGGCGGCCAGAATGCCTCCGCCTCGGCCATGTCGTCGAAGCCGACCACGCTCACGTCGCCCGGGATCTCGCGCCCCGCCTCGTGCAGTGCACGCATGATGCCGAGCGCCATCTGGTCGTTCGCCGCGAAGACCGCGGTCACCTCGGGGCGCTGCGCGAGCTCCCGGCCGATCTCGTAGCCCGACTCCACGGTCCAGTCTCCGAAGGCCGGCTCGGGAACCGCGGCGCCAGCGGCCAGCAGGGTCTCGCGCCAGGAGTCCAGCCGCCGGCTCGCCGAGAACGACGACGAGGGGCCGGCCACGTGGAACACGGTGGTGTGCCCGAGGTCGAGCAGGTGCTGCGTGGCGAGCCGCGCGCCCTCGCGCTGGTCGGCGTCGACCACGGTGTAGCTGTCGCCCGCGTCGGAGTCGAGGATCACCGCGGGCAGCCCGGGGGGAAGCACGATGTCGGAGTTGTCGAGGGTGTGCGCCTCGATGATGATCGCGACGCCGTCGACCGCCTGCTCGGAGAGGCGCGAGAAGGCCACGGCCATCTCGCCCTGCGTCGGAACCGGGATGGGCATGAGCGTGATCGAGTAGCCCGCCTGAGCGGATGCCGTCGCGATCGCATCGAGGGTGCGCATATTCCCATAGGTGCTCAGCGTGGTCATGATCACGCCGATCGACTGGAACCGGCCGGTCTTCAGCGCGCGGGCCGCGCTGTTCGGACGGTAGCCCAGCTCGGCCATCGCGGCGAGAACGCGGTCGCGGGTGGCGTGGTCGACGTTGGTGAGCCCGTTGGCCACCCGGGAGACCGTCTGCGAGGAGACGCCCGCGAGCTCGGCGACCTGCGCCATCGACGGACCGCGCCGCGATCTCAGCTGAGGAGCCGTCGTATCGCTGGTCATCTGTGATCCGCTCGTCCGCTGGTGGAGTTGCAACATGTTTGCGTAAACATGCTAGCGTCATCCCTGCGATGTTTACGCAAACATCGCGAGCACGATCACAGAGATGACCTCAGGGCCGAGAGATTAGTGAGCATCCACGAATGACGACGGTGTCACCACCCGCAACGGGACTCGTAGTACCGAGACAGCGCAGCCAGAAGCGCGACTGGACGGGCTGGAAGTTCGTCGGCCCCTTTATGCTCATCTTCGCTCTGGTGCTCATCGCCCCGGTGATCTACTCGATCTACCTGAGCCTGTTCAAGGAGCAGCTCATCGGGGGCAACTCCTTCGTGGGCCTCGACAACTACGCGCAGGCGCTCGGCGACGCGCGCTTCTGGGAGTCGCTCGGACGCGTCACGCTGTTCCTCGTCGTGCAGGTGCCGATCATGCTGGTGCTCGCGCTCGCCGCCGCCCTGGCCCTCGACAGCGCCCGCCTGTACGTCTCCTCGTTCTTCCGCATCGCGATCTTCCTGCCGTACGCCGTTCCCGCCGTGGTGGCCACCCTGATGTGGGGCTTCATCTACGGCACGCAGTTCGGCCTGGTCGGCAACCTCAACGACTTCCTCGGAACCGCCTTCGCGCCGCTGTCGAACACCTGGGTGCTCGCCTCGGTGGGCAACATCGTCACCTGGGAGTTCGTGGGCTACAACATGCTGCTGTTCTACGCCGCGCTGCGCGTGATCCCGGTGGACCTCTACGAGGCCGCAGAGCTCGACGGCGCGGGGGCGCTGCGCATCATCCGCAGCATCAAGCTGCCCGCACTGCGTCCGGCGATCGTGATCGGCACGATCTTCTCGATCATCGGCAGCTTCCAGCTCTTCAACGAGCCGAACATCCTGCAGTCGCTCGCGCCCAACGCGATCACCACCTACTTCACCCCGAACATGTACGCGTACAACCTGTCGTTCTCCGGCCAGCAGTACAACTACTCGGCCACGATCGCGATCATCGTCGGCCTGCTGACCGCGGTCATCGCCTACGTCGTGCAGCTCACCGGTTCCAGGAAAGAGTCGTAGACCATGACGTCAACCATCTCCGGCGATCCCGTCGCCGCGCCCGTCGCACCCGCTGCCAAGCCCTACAAGGCGCCCCGCTACGCCCGCAAGGGCGCTCAGCCCGGAACCGCGAAGAAGAAGTCGACCTGGCTCACGGTGATCATGGGCATCGGCGTGATCTACAGCCTGCTGCCGCTGTTCTGGCTGTTCGTGAGCTCCACGAAGACGCAGGGCGAGCTGCTCAACTCCTTCGGGCTCTGGTTCAGCGGTCCCTTCGCCTTCTTCGACAACATCGCGGCGACCCTGACCTACGACGACGGCGTCTTCGTGCGCTGGTTCTTGAACACCCTGCTCTACGTGGTGGTGGGTGCCGGAGGCGCGACGTTCCTCGCGACGCTCGGCGGCTACGGGCTCGCGAAGTTCAACTTCCCCGGCAAGAAGGCGGTCTTCGCCGTGGTGATCGGCGCCGTCGCGATCCCCGGCACCGCCCTCGCCGTGCCGACCTTCCTGATGTTCAGCCAGATGGGACTCACCAACACCCCGTGGGCGATCATCCTGCCCTCGCTGATCAGCCCCTTCGGGCTGTACCTGATCTGGACCTACGCGCTCGACGCCGTGCCGACCGAGGTGCTCGAGGCCGCACGCATGGACGGCGCGGGCGAGTTCCGCACCTTCTTCACCATCTCGCTCAAGCTGCTCGCGCCCGGACTGGTCACGGTGCTGCTGTTCACCGTGGTGGCCACCTGGAACAACTACTTCCTGCCGCTGATCATGCTGAGCGAGCCGACCTGGTACCCGCTCACCGTCGGCCTCAAGCAGTGGAACGCGCAGGCCTCCACCGCCGGCGGCGACCCCATCTACAACCTGGTGATCACCGGCTCGCTGCTCACGATCATCCCGATCATCGTCGCGTTCCTGTTCCTGCAGCGCTTCTGGCAGTCGGGACTGGCCGCGGGAAGCGTGAAGGCGTAGGCCCCTGGCCTCCCAGGAATTCTCAGACACACCGGGCAGATCCCCTGCCCACCGTTTACAAGGAAGTGAAAGGCAGAACAATGAAGTCGAATCACAGCAAGGCGCGCCGCACGGCGACCGTCGTGGCGACCGGGCTCGCAATGAGCCTGGCTCTCGCGGCGTGCTCCTCCTCGGGCGGGGGCGGCGCCGACTCCGGTACCGCAGACGACATCGAGGCGGCGCTGCAGGAGAAGAGCACCATCACGGTGTGGGGCTGGGCACCGCAGCTCGACGACCTCGCGGCCGGCTTCGAGAAGGAGTACCCGAACGTCACGGTCGACGTGGTCAACGCCGGAACCGGCGACGACCAGTACATCAAGCTGCAGAACGCGATCAAGGCGGGCTCCGGCGGACCGGACGTCGCGCAGATCGAGTACTACGCCATGCCGCAGTTCGGACTCTCCGACGCGCTCGTCGACCTCTCCGACTTCGGCTTCGCCGACTACGAGGACGACTTCACCGCCAGCACCTGGAACTCCGTGAGCCTCGACGGCGGCATCTACGCCCTGCCGCAGGACTCCGGCCCCATGGCGATGTTCTACAACCAGACCGTGTTCGACTCGCTCGGCATCGCCGTTCCGACCACCTGGGACGAGTACATCGCCGCCGCGAACACGATCCACGCGGCCAACCCCGACGCGTACATCACCAACGACACCGGGGACGCCGGCTTCACCACCAGCATGATCTGGCAGGCCGGCGGCCAGCCCTACTCGACCGACGGCACCGACGTCTCGATCGACCTGCAGGACGAGGGCTCGAAGAAGTTCGCCGACATGTGGGGCCAGCTCACCCAGAACGACCTCGTTGCCCCCATCTCCTCGTGGAGCGACGAATGGTACAAGGGCCTCGCAGACGGCACCATCGCCACACTGAACATCGGTGCGTGGATGCCCGGAAACCTCGAGTCCGGCGTTCCGGCGGCCGCGGGCAACTGGCGCGTCGCGCCGCTCCCCACCTACGCCGACGGCACCGCCGCCAGCAGTGAGAACGGCGGAAGCGCGGACGCAGTGCTCAAGGGCAGCGACAACAAGCTGGTCGCGGCCGGGTTCGTGCAGTGGATGAACCAGGGCGCAGGCGCCCAGATCTCGATCGACGGCGGAGGCTTCCCCTCCACGACCGCCGACCTCGAGTCGGACGAGTTCCTCGGCTACGAGAGCGAGTACTTCGGCGGCCAGAAGATCAACGAGGTCTTCGCGCAGTCGATCGACGACGTCGTTCCCGGCTGGAGCTACCTGCCCTTCCAGGTCTACGCGAACAGCATCTTCAACGACTCCGTGGGCGGGTCCTACGAGTCGAAGGGCGACCTGAACACCGGTCTCGAGGCGTGGGAGAAGGCCTCGGCCGACTACGGCAACGACCAGGGCTTCAGCGTCACCGCCGAGTAGCCGTCAGAGCCGAGTAGCCCAGCGGCGGGCGGCGACCTCGCGAGAGCGGGTCGCCGCCCGCCCCCTTTTTCCCTTCTGCAAGGAGCAGCACCGTGGTAGACCCCGCAGCCCGCAGTTTCGCGATCGGCGAGACCGACTTCCTCCTCGACGGGGAGCCGTTCCGCGTGATCTCCGGCGCACTGCACTACTTCCGAGTACACCCGGATCTCTGGGCCGACCGGATCCGCAAGGCCAGGCAGATGGGGCTGAACACCATCGAGACCTACGTGCCGTGGAACGAGCACTCCCCGCACCGCGGGGACTTCGACACCGCGGGCGGCCTCGACCTCGCGCGCTTCCTCGACCTGGTCGCGGCGGAGGGGCTGCTCGCCATCGTGCGACCCGGGCCGTACATCTGCGCCGAGTGGGACAACGGCGGGCTCCCCGCCTGGCTGTTCTCCGACGCAGCGGTGGGTGTGCGCCGCAACGAGCCGCTGTACATGGCGGCCATCGCCGAGTACTTCGACGCCCTGCTGCCGATCGTGGCCGAGCGCCAGATCGACCGCGGCGGCCCCGTCGTGCTGGTGCAGATCGAGAACGAGTACGGCGCCTACGGCGACGACAAGGACTACCTCCGCGCGCTCGTCGAGCTCACCCGGGCGGGCGGCATCACCGTTCCGCTGACCACGATCGACCAGCC
>Ga0247805_1000502_pt1 | contig 20248 bp, 18 predicted proteins | sample UWRJL044104R1_FD_180930 | JGI IMG/M metagenome (GOLD analysis project Ga0247805, IMG submission 180930) | Plant litter microbial communities from Arlington Agricultural Research Station in Wisconsin, United States - UWRJ-L044-104R-1 | ecosystem: Environmental > Terrestrial > Plant litter >... | reverse complement strand
GCCAATGTCAGAAAAACTAGAGGGAGCATCATCGCTAATTTTCGCTTCATGGATGCTGATCTGCGTTTCATTTATATTTTACCTTAACCTATTTACTCCCTAAAATAGAGTCATTTATCGTAAAAACCAAAAACCCCGGACAGTTTTTCTGCCGGGGTCTTTTAAATGTACTTAAAACGCTTATTCTATACTTCCTTCTTCTTTTTTCTTTTTCTTACCCGCTGGTTTAAGCACAACTACGATCTGATCAGCTTCCTTATCGTAATCAATTTCTAAAGTATCACCATCGTGGATTTCACCTTTCAGAATTTCTTCTGCAATCGGATCCTCCAGATATTTCTGGATCGCACGTTTCAACGGTCTTGCACCAAATGCAGAGTCAAACCCTTTATCAGCAATGAAATCTTTGGCTTTATCAGTCAGCTTCACTTCATAACCTAAGTTATGTACACGTCCGAACAAAGATTTCAATTCAATATCAATGATTTTAAAGATTTCTTCTCTACCCAGTGAGTTGAATACCACAACATCATCAATACGGTTTAAGAACTCAGGTGCAAAAGCACGTTTCAAAGCATTCTCAATTACACCTCTTGAATGGGTATCCGCCTGATTCGTTTTAGCAGTGGTAGAGAAACCTACGCCCTGTCCAAAATCTTTCAACTGACGTGCACCAATGTTAGAGGTCATGATGATGATCGTATTTCTAAAATCTACTTTACGTCCTAAACTATCAGTCAGCTGACCTTCGTCTAATACCTGCAACAAGATATTGAATACATCAGGATGGGCTTTTTCAATCTCATCCAGCAAAATAACTGCATAAGGCTTACGGCGTACTTTTTCAGTCAACTGTCCGCCTTCTTCATAACCAACATATCCCGGAGGCGCGCCCACTAAACGGGATACCGCAAATTTCTCCATGTATTCACTCATGTCAATCTGAATCAGTGAATCGTCACTATCAAACATGAAACGAGCCAATTCTTTTGCCAATTCAGTCTTACCAACACCAGTAGGGCCTAAGAAAATAAATGAACCGATTGGTTTTTTAGGATCTTTTAATCCAGCTCTTGTACGTTGTATTGCCCTGGTCAGTTTTTTGATGGCATCATCCTGTCCAATAATTTTAGACGACACGGTATCAAACATATTCAGCAATTTCGTACTGTCTGTTTGTCCCACACGTTGCAACGGAATACCAGTCATCATAGAAACTACTTCAGCTACATTATCTTCTGTAACGGTATATCGTTTCGTTTTGGTTTCTGCTTCCCATTCTGCCTTAGCACGCTCCAGCTCCTCCAACAGATTTTTTTCAGTATCTCTCAGTTTCGCAGCCTCTTCGTATTTCTGGCTTTTTACAACTTTATTTTTTTCCAGTTTAATCTCTTCGATCTTATTTTCGATAGTAATGATGTTCTCCGGAACATGGATATTGGTTAGGTGAACCCTTGATCCAGCTTCATCTAAAGCATCAATCGCCTTATCAGGTAAAAACCTATCGGTAATATACCTTGAAGTCAAAGCCACACAGGCATTGATCGCTTCATCAGTATAAGTTACCCCGTGGTGATCTTCATACTTCTCTTTAATACGGTTTAGAATTTCAACCGTTTCATCAGGAGTAGCAGGCTCAATCATTACTTTTTGGAAACGACGGTCTAAGGCACCATCTTTTTCAATGTACTGACGATACTCATCTAAAGTCGTTGCACCGATACATTGAATTTCGCCCCTTGCCAAAGCAGGTTTGAACATGTTCGAAGCATCTAATGAGCCAGAAGCACCACCTGCACCTACAATCGTATGAATCTCGTCAATAAATAAGATGACATCTGTAGATTTTTCCAGCTCGTTCATCACGGCTTTCATGCGCTCTTCAAACTGTCCGCGGTATTTAGTCCCTGCAACCAAAGAAGCAAGATCTAAAGTAACCACACGTTTGTTAAACAATACCCTGGATACTTTACGCTGAACAATACGCAAGGCCAGTCCTTCTGCAATCGCAGATTTACCAACGCCTGGTTCACCGATCAGGATGGGGTTGTTCTTTTTACGACGGGAAAGAATCTGAGATACTCGTTCGATCTCTTTTTCACGGCCAACAATTGGGTCTAAACGACCTTCCTCTGCAGCTTTGGTTAAGTCTCTTCCAAAATTATCCAAAACCGGCGTTTTAGATTTGATGTCAGACACTTTCTTAGGGCTGCTGAAGCTTTCTTCCTCACGATAATCATCGTCACCACCTGTTGATGCGCTATTTTGAGTTTCATCTCTGAAACCGTTTTTATTCACTTCAACTTCCTGTTTGAAAATTTCGTAATTCACGTTGTACTGTAATAAGATCTGAGAAGCAATGTTATCATCATCGCGCAAAATAGAAAGCAGCAAATGCTCCGTTCCAATCAAATCGCTTTTGAAAATCTTCGCTTCAAGATACGTGATCTTTAAAACCTTTTCGGCCTGTTTGGTTAAAGGGATATTCCCAAGGTTAACCGTCACACTGGAGGTACCTCTAACCGAGTCTTCTATCGAACGACGAAGCTTTGAAGTGTCGACACCCAGTGATTTTAATATTTTGATGGCCATACCATCGCCTTCGCGAATAAGGCCTAACAAAAGATGTTCTGCGCCTATGTAATCGTGACCTAATCTCAGGGCTTCTTCCCTGCTAAAAGAAATCACATCTTTTACTTGTGGAGAAAATTTAGCTTCCATATATACCTTTCTAATTCAGGAACGCTCTAAACTATAAAATATGTTTTATAAATAGGCACCTGTATTTTTTTTATTTTATCAACAATTACGCCATTGGCCAATAATGCGATGTTGCAACTGACGTTATTTCATAAATGTTACCTTTTTTTGACTATTCTATCTATAATTGAAAAATAAGAAGCAACTCTGTCAGTATCCCGTATAAATATAAGTAAAGTATAAATTAAGCGCAATAGCACTTGACAATCTAAAAACTATTCCTATATTTGCATACCAAACGGTCGGTATTATGATTGACACCAGAGAACATATCCTCAACACTTCCTTAAAACTGTTTCTGCAGAAGAGCTTCAAGGAAGTGACAATGAAGGAAATTGTGGAAACCACAGGACTCTCAAAGGGGGCATTCTATCATTATTTCAGTAGCAAGGAGAAAGTTTTTGAAGAAGTGGTGGATTTCTTTTTATCAGACTTTATGAAGTTTGATTTCAGCAACCTTTCTCATGATTCATTAAAATCATTTTACAGCGATTACCTAAAATCAATGGAAGAAAAAATACAATCGGCAGGTAAAATAGGTCTGGTAACAGGTGATACCTTCAATGCAAATCACTACTTCCTGTTATTTGACGCCTTAAAAATGCTACCGTCATTTAAAGACAAACATCTTGAACATAACCAAAATGAATTAAATGCCTGGACTGAAATAGTTACTTCGGCTAAAATAAGTGGAGAAATCAACTCTAAGATCCCCGATGAACTTATTGCCAAAACATTCATATATCTGGGTGATGGGTTTGGAATGCATTTAATTATTGATGGTGCGGCGAGTAAGATGCATGAGCTTAAGCCATTATTTGACGGAATTTACAAGGGCTTAAGCGCGTAATATTTTTTTACCCAAAAACATACCGAACGGTCGGAATATATGGAAACACTTGAAGATCAAATTAAAATGGAAAAAGAAGGAACAATAACCAAGAAGAAACCAATTAAACTTTTAATCATAGGAGTCATCGTACTCTTCATTGCAGCGGCAGGTTATTACTTCTGGCAAAAAGGTGCAACCTATGAAAGTACAGACAATGCACAGCTTGACGGCGACATTTTGCCAGTGCGTGCCGAAATCACAGCTAAAATAGACCGCATCTACTTTACAGACAACCAATTGATCAAAAAAGGGGACACGCTACTGGCTTTTGATACCACTGAATTAAAAACCAGAATCCTGCAGGCAGCTGCTGCTTTGGAAAATGCAAAAGCAAACCTGGAAATATCCGGATCCAGAGCCATAGCCAGCAGTGAAAATGCAAATGCTTCGAGTCAAAATTCTGCAGCTTACCAACAGGATATGCTCGCCGCAAAGACCAGCTTCAGAAAAGCACAAAAAGATTTTGATCGCGCATCTGCTTTACTTCAGGCAAAAGCCATTACCCAACAGCAGTTTGAAGATGCCCAGGCCAATCTTACCATTACCAAAGTAGCGTACCAGAAAGCTGTAAATCAGCAGCAGTCATCTGTGGCCTCCTCATCAGGTTTAAAAACGCAGGCCAAAGCAGAAGAAAGCCAGATCATGGCAGCAAAAGCTACAGTAAAACAACGTGCAGCAGAACTGCTACAAATACAGCAGCAGCTCGCACATGCGTATATTATTGCACCATTCGATGGTATCGTAACGAAAAGGACTGTTCAACAAGGCCAGTATGTAACTGCCGGCGCCCCTTTATGTACGATAATCAATCAAGCCAAATTATGGGTTACCGCCAATTTCAAAGAAACACAACTTAACAAAATAAAAATCGGACAGCAGGTTCTTATAAAATTAGATGCCTATCCTGACCTGACACTCAATGGAACAGTAGCTTCATTTGGCGGGGCAACTGGTGCCAAGTTCTCTCTGATTCCACCCGATAATGCATCTGGAAACTTCATTAAAATCACGCAGCGCTTTCCAATACGAATCGTTCTTTTTTCTTTGCCCAAAGACAAACCGACTGTTCTGTTTGCCGGCTTAAGTGCTTTTGTAAAAGTCAGAGTAACAGAATAATGGAAACCGAAGTTCAACAACAAGCTATCAGCTATCCAACTGGTCTGACAAAAGCAATTCTCATTGCTACCGCAATCTCCTGTGCCATCATCGAATTGATAGATACCACCGTAGTCAACGTATCTCTGCGTGAGATCAGCGGGAATATCGGGGCTACCACAACAGAAATAGCCTGGGTCATCACTGCCTATAGCATTGCTAATGTAACCATCATACCGCTATCAGGTATGCTTTCCAATCTCTTCGGCCGCAAAACCTATTTTACCGCATCAGTACTCCTGTTTACCTTTGCCTCTTTAATGTGCGGACTATCTGACAGCCTCTGGACACTCGTATTCTGGCGTTTCATTCAGGGATTGGGCGGTGGGGGACTATTGTCAACCGCACAAGGAGTAATTCTGGGTGCATTTCCACCCGAAAAACGGATGACGGGAATGATGATTTATGGAATGGGTATCATTGTCGGACCCGCATTCGGTCCTATATTAGGTGGGTATATTACAGATAATTTTTCCTGGCACTGGGTGTTTTTCATTAACCTTCCTATCGGTGTAGCCGCTAGTATTTTATCCTGGAAATATATCCCCAACCTGGAAGGGGTTCCCAAACCAAAAATAGATTGGTGGGGCATTTTATTCCTGGTCATCGGTATCGGCAGCCTTCAATATGTTCTGGAAGAAGGAACTGCGGCCGACTGGTTTGAAAGTCATGAAATTATCTTCTTTACAATCACAGCGACGCTTGGTATTATCGCTTTTATTATCCGTGAACTCAGTATCGATTTCCCTGCGGTAGACCTTCGCTTGTATCGAAGCTTTAACCTGTTAATGGGTAATGTGATGAACCTGATCATCGGAATGATCCTGACTGGTACAATTTTTATTTTCCCTCTTTTTGTACAAACATCGCTCGATTGGTCTGCCACTCAAACTGGCGCTTTCATGATTCCCAGCTCGCTCTTTATCATTGTCGGTATGATCATCGGAAAGAAAGCCATGGAAAAAGGAGCAAATCCTAAAATTCTCATCCTAATTGGTATCGTATTGAATATCCTTTACCTGGTCATGCTGTCTTATTCATCTCCAGAAAGCAATAGCAGCAATTTCTTCTGGCCATTCATGATTCGCAGTGTCGGAATCATGTTTATGGTTCTACCGATTTTTGACCTTGCTATGGCTGGCCTTACCGGTAAAGATCTTGCCCAGGCAGCTGGTTTAACCAATATGTTCCGTCAAATGGGTGGTGCCATTGGAGTGGCTTTGATGAATATCTATGTAAACCAGGAAAACGCCTTTGTCCGGAGTACAATGATTGGTAGTATCAGTGAATATAATCCAATCAGCTCAGAAAGACTCAGTGGTTTTACACAATTATTTTCAGACGCGGGGTATTCAACAGATGAGTCTGCCGCAGCCGCATATCAGCTGATGAACCATACCCTCACCAAACAACAGGCGCTCGTCAGTTATAACCATGGATTTATGTTTGTTGCCATTTCACTACTAGCGGCCATTCCCATTGTTTTGCTTATCAAGTACAAGAAAAAAGAGAACAATGCCAGCGTATCTATGGATGCGCACTAACCTTATTAAATTTCATCAAATGAAACGATACATGACTTTAATCTTCATGCTGTTATCCCTTTCAGCACTGGCCCAAAATACTGATACCTTAAAGATTAGTCTACAACAGGCCCAGGCACTTGCATTAAAAAACAGGTTTGATATACACGCCAATCAATATGATATTGACATTGCCAACAATAACATCGTCAAAACCAGGAACGAATGGCTACCAGACCTCAGTGCAGGTGGTACGATCAGGTACAACACGCAGTTACAAGCCACGCTCATCCCCACTGGATTTGCCGGTTCGAACCAACCACAATTGTTGGCTCTCGGTTCTAAAAACACCACCATATTTGATCTTGAATTAGATCAGCCAATTTTTAAACCTAACCTTACAACAGACATCAAAATTGCGCGAAATGATGTGGCTACCCAACAAGAGAGGAACAGGGCTTACGAAATTGAGATCAAAACTCAAGTTAACTACTCCTATCTCAATGTACAGTTAAAAGCGCTGCAGTTGAAAATTATGATCGATAACCAAAATCGGTACCAGGATTATTATACCGTCGCAACTGCAACTTTTAAAGCTGGTGCATTATTAGAAAATGATCTGCTTAAAGCAAAACTTGATTATCAGAATGCTCAAACAGAATCTGAAAAAGAACGGCAGCAGTACGAACTGAGCCTCAAAAAATTAAGTTACCAGCTTAACATTAGCAGCAGCCTTAACCTTGTGCTTACAGACACCATCGTCGCAGACAAACAAATTCTGATGCAAGCAGCCGGTCCTTCACGCACAGAAATCAGACTGCTGCAGTTGCAGCAGGAAGACATCAAACTGCAGAAACAAAAAATAAGGCAAAGCAATCTTCCTGTAGTCTCTTTGTTTGCCAACTATTCGCAGCAATTCCTCAATGATAATTTCAACTATTCCACGACAAAAATGTGGTCGCCATTTAGCTATCTGGGCTTAAAATTAAATGTACCAATAAGCCTGATATTTAAAAACAAAGCAAATCTGGAAGAATTCAAACTAAAGGACAAACAAACGGCATTACTACTGGAACAAAAAAATGCCGATATCAATTATGAAATTCAAAATGCCACCACTACATTAAGTAATGCGGCTAAGAATATGCAGACCGCCAAAAGCAATTACGATTTATCGAGACTTATCTATAACACACAAAAACAACAATATAAATTCGGCGCTTTATTATATAGACATCTACTTGATACCGAGAAATCACTCAGTACAGCCGAGCAGAATTACGTTAAAACTGTTTACGATTATCTCCTGGCAAAAACCGATTACTTAAGAGCGAATGGAAGCTTATAATACCATTACCAGCTTCCCTCATCTAACTTAAAGCAATATAGATTAGTTATTAACCTATATTGCTTTAAGATAATCGTTTTCTAATTTCCGGTATATCTGCTTACTGTGCACTTTTCATCTTGTCGTACATCGCATTCAATTTATTGCATAATTCAGAACAATCTGCATTTAAATTTGTGGTCCACCAGGCAAAACAGTATTTACCAATGCAACAGCCGCACCATTTTCCTGTTGGTCTATTTTGCGGTTGCGGGTGACTGAAATAATTCAAAGCATATTCGATCGTTACACTCACCGGCTCTCCGTTATAAAAAGTCTGGTAAGTATAACTACCCATGTTTGTCGCTTTACCATAAACTTTGCGGACGGTCGGCTGATGTTTTATAGGTGTTTTATCATCGTCCAGGACCATTGCACCACTCAACGTATCTTTCTCAATCGGGATCAACCTGAAACAAAAACTCGTACCACCACAGCCACCATCATCACAACCGTTACAATTGTCGCAGCCCATCAATACACGGCCTACTGGTGCAACATGAAATATAGGGAAGGGCATGGCAAACAACCTGCCATTTCCATCTTGTTTTAAAGTATAACCCAGCGAAACCTCATCATTTTTCAGCCTTTTTTTGAATTCAGCACTTTTCGTAGCAAATGAAACCATCAATGGTTCTACGAACACAGCCTTTGTATTTTCATCACCTCGTCCTTCATAATTGCTTAAAGTAATTGCCTTTCCACCAGAAATCGATGCTGGAATAACCTGTTGCTGGTTATTAACCGGAAACAACACCGCCGACAATGAACCAACCGTCCCCGCATCCTGGTCTTTTGCACTGGCAATTGCCGGAGCAGATGGAGTTGAAGCAGAAGCTCTGCTCCTCCTGACCTTACCAATTGCCAAACTCATCCCTACCTTAAATTCCATGCTTTGGTACGACATAGCCTTGGTCGCTGATGACACCGTAGTTCCCATTTGCATCTGATCTAAGTTATACAAACCCTGGTCATTTGGTTTTCCCTGAGGTTTAAACACAGTTCCATCACGCTTCAAATCTGGTCCCGAAGTATAATTACCCTCCACATAAAATCCCAGTTTACCTGGAAAATAAGCGACACGCAGTTTTGGCATCAAGGCTAAGCCCGTAATTTTACCCGAAGGCTGACTGTATAAATTGTAAGTGTAACTTTGCCCATTTACCGTATTGTTTTGGCTAAACTGAAGTTCGGTTTGTTTAATAGACCTGTAGCCTGCATTTAAGATTGGAGAAATGGTCAGCTTACCGAAAGAAAAATTGGCTTGCACACCCGCTTCTGCCTGGTAAACAGGCACCTTGCTATCAACAGGTCTGGTTGCGTATGAAGTCTGACCAGACTGGCCAATGATACCATAACCGGGATAATTTGAAGGATATGCACGCAAATCACCTTTAAAATACTCCGCTCCGGCATTCAGACCAATGCTAAAAATGGTTTCTGAAGTTGAACTTTCCCAATTACCTGCCAAAGGTACATACAGACTGGCATTGAGCGCCAATCCCTTATTAATGCCATAGTTATTTTTAACATCCTGACCAGGATTATTGCTTCCAGCACCAAAGGAAATCAGCATATTACCTCCAGGTTTTTTGCCACCCCGTACAATGACTCCTTTGATCGGCTGTCCAGGAATTTGAGCGTAACCTACACTTGCAGAAAGCAACAAAGCACAGGCAATTTTAGTAAAAGTTTTCATGATTTGGTTGTTTATTTGATTGATATCAATTCAAATCAAAAAATGTTACCCATTCATTTTAATCATTGATCAAACGATCCTAAGCGATATTGATTCCTGATTGCTGGGTGATCAGTAACAAAGTCTTATCTTTGCAGGCAACCAATCCAGAAATAATTGGTTATTTAAACGATTTATAAGTCATAAAAAGGCTATACACTATAAAATAATTATGTCAGACGAAAAGATAATTTTCTCAATGGCGGGGGTAAATAAGATTTATCCTCCCCAAAAACAAGTTTTAAAGAACATTTACCTTTCCTTTTTTTACGGTGCTAAAATCGGGGTAATCGGTTTAAACGGTTCCGGAAAGTCCTCTGTTTTAAAAATCATTGCAGGTATCGATAAGGCCTTCCAGGGTGAAGTGGTCTTTTCACCAGGTTATACCGTAGGCTACCTGGCACAGGAACCTGAGCTGGACGAAAATAAAACTGTTCGCGAAGTAGTGGAAGAAGGTGTAGCTGAAATTACTGCCATTTTAAAAGAATACGAAGAAGTGAACGAAGCATTCGGTTTAGAAGAGAACTACTCTGATGCAGATAAAATGGATAAACTGATGGCCTGCCAGGGTGAACTCCAAGATAAAATCGATGCAGTAAACGCCTGGGAACTGGATTCCAAACTGGAAAGAGCAATGGACGCTCTACGTTGCCCGGATCCGGAAACTAAAATCGGTGTTTTATCCGGAGGTGAACGCAGACGTGTGGCCATGTGCCGTTTATTGCTTCAGGAGCCTGATGTTTTATTACTGGATGAGCCAACCAACCACTTGGATGCGGAAAGTATCGATTGGTTAGAACAATTCCTGCAAAACTATAAAGGAACCGTTATTGCAGTAACCCACGACAGGTACTTCCTGGACAATGTTGCCGGCTGGATCCTGGAATTAGACCGTGGTGAAGGTATTCCATGGAAAGGAAATTATTCATCCTGGTTAGACCAGAAAGCGAAACGCCTTGCCCAGGAAGAAAAAACAGAAAGCAAACGTCAGAAAACACTGGAACGTGAGTTGGAATGGGTACGTATGGCACCAAAAGCCAGACATGCAAAATCTAAAGCACGTTTATCCAACTATGATAAACTGGCCTCGGAAGACGGGAAAGAAAGAGAAGACAAATTGGAGCTATTTATCCCGGCTGGTCCAAGGTTAGGAAATGTAGTGATCGAAGCCAACGAAGTCACCAAATCTTATGGCGACAGGATTTTATTTGAAAACCTGAGTTTCTCTTTACCTCCTGCTGGAATTGTTGGAATTATCGGACCAAACGGTGCCGGTAAAACGACGCTGTTCCGCCTCATCACCGGTCAGGAAACCCCTGATGCCGGAACTTTCCGTGTTGGTGAAACGGTGGCCTTAGGTTATGTAGATCAGATGCACAATGACCTCGACCCGGATAAAACGGTGTATGAAAACATCACCGATGGCCTGGACAACATTCAGCTAGGTAATAAGGCTGTAAACGGCCGTGCCTATGTTTCCAAATTCAATTTCAACGGAGGTGATCAACAGAAAAAGGTAGGCATCCTTTCTGGTGGGGAGCGCAACCGCGTACACCTGGCCATTACTTTGAAAAAAGGAGCCAACGTATTGTTACTCGATGAGCCTACCAACGATATCGACGTGAATACTTTGAGAGCATTGGAAGAAGCACTGGAGAACTTTGGCGGCTGTGCAGTAGTGATTAGTCACGATAGGTGGTTCTTAGACCGAATTTGTACACACATCCTGGCTTTCGAAGGAAACTCACAGGTTTACTTCTTTGAAGGAAACTATAGCGATTACGAAGAAAACCGTAAAAAACGTTTAGGTGATGTGACACCACACCGCATCAGATACAAAAAATTGGTGTAATTTATGAATATAAAAAATCCGGTATCGTTCTGATACCGGATTTTTTATGCAGAAAAACTAAAGCGATTAACCGCGATTAAAAAAATCATTGAAAAACAAAAACTGATACTTAATGGCATTGGCCCAATATGGCCAGGTATGCGCACCTGGTCTGATGATAAAATCATGCGGTACATTTTGATACACCAATTCGTCGTGCAACTTGACATTCACATTGTAAAAGAAATCATCTCGCCCACAATCAATAATCAATGCAAGCCTGTTTGGAATCAACAAATGTGTCATGTTAACGATGGTGTTGTCTTTCCAGCGCTGAGGATATTTTTCATAATCACCCAACCTTTTGGCAATATTCCAGTTCAGTGGAAACGGAGTGATGTCTACACCTCCACTCATACTTCCCGCAGCACCAAAAACATCCTGATGCCTGAAAGACAAATACAAGGCGCCATGTCCACCCATACTTAAACCAGTAACCGCTCGTCCTTTCCGGTCTTTAACTGTCTTATAGTTCTTGTCCATATAATTGATCAGCTCGCTAGATACATAAGTCTCGTATTGCCAGGCCGGGTCTACCGGACTGTCAAAATACCAGCTCGTGACATTTCCATCCGGACACACAATAATCATTTGATATTGATCTGCATATTGTTGCAGCGCAGGAACTTTTTTAATCCATCCGCTGTAATTGTCACCCGCCCCATGAAGCAGGTATAAAGTAGGTAAGGCTTTCGCATCCGCATAACGGTCCGGTGTAATAACTACGGCCTTGATGTCTTTTTTCATGACCTCACTATGGGTTACAACAGTATCTACTTTAGCGGCAAAAGACAGCTGGCAAGCAAGAACAGAAACGGCCAGCAAAGCATAAAATTGTTTCATAAATTGTTATTGTCTATTGGTTTATCCATACACTTGCAGCCCCGACAAGCGCAGCATCCTCCCACATCTCAGTTTGTTTAATCACTACGGTCTGATCTTTAAGCTGTGTTTGCAGCCGGGGCATAAAATGAACCCAATTGCGTGCGATGTTACCGCCTATAACCAGAACTTCAGGCTTTTCTGCTTCAATGAAGTCATTGATAAAAGTAGACAGGTTATCCGCAAACTCATCAAAGATCTGATCCTTCAAGGCCTGGTCTCCGGCCTGCAACAGTTCTTCTACATTTTTAATTGTCCCGCCATTGGTCAATTCTGCATACCTTTTCGAAAACCAGCGTGTAGAAAGATATTCTTCTGCTTTGCTCTTCTGAAAAGGTGTAGCCGCGCGATTAACATCCACCACTGTGCCACTACAATTGCTGGAAGATCCCAGTCCTGTACCCAGCGTAATGCCAATTGCCCGGGAAAAATTCACTGCCGCACCTGCAACCAGTTCACCCATTAAAAATGCAACAGCATCATTGATAAACACCACATCAGCAAGCGCGATATTCAAACGTTCAGATAAGATCTTTCCAACTGCTACGCCGTACAAAGCATCGTACTTTTTAACATCTTTAAAAAGCCCGATACCATTGTTATAATCAAAAGGACCAGGCATGGCTATCCCCAATTTAGCTTCCCCAAAGGGAAAGTTATCGATTAAGGGTTTTAAAGCTGAAACCCAGGAGTCAAAAATTAAATCAGCAGTATCATTGGAAGGTACGCGCTCCCTGCTTAGACTCCCCTCAACAACAGATAATGCGGTGGCGTCTATGTAAGCTGCGGTGATGTGCGAACCTCCAATATCGACCCCAATAACCGGGCGCTCAACAACTTTTGAAATCATAAAATTGGGTTAAATTATTTAGGATAATTATCAAATAAAGCTAAATTAAAAAAGAGATAAAAATCTTTTTTTTTCTTTTAAGCAAGAACCGGGTTTTATTTACAGCAATTAATCTGCATTTTTGACCTGTCTGACTTAACATACATGGATTTATTTACTAACGAGGCGGAAAAAGACAGAAATTTATTACCTGATGGCGGTACCGTAAATTATTATGGCTGGCTGATGCCCAGGCAACAGGCCAATCACTATTTTGAAATTTTACTGCAACATATTGAATGGAAAAATGACGAAGCCATGATCTTCGGCAAACACATCCTGACCAAACGTAAAGTAGCCTGGTATGGCGACATGCAGTTTGAATATACTTATTCCAATACAACCAGAAAAGCCTTACCCTGGACGAAAGAATTATTGGAACTTAAAAGCCTGACAGAGCAAAAGTTGGGAGAAAGCTTCAATTCCTGTCTGCTCAACCTTTACCATAGCGGCGAAGAAGGCATGGCCTGGCATAGTGACGGGGAAAAAGACCTGAAAAAAAATGGGGCTATTGCCTCCTTGAGTTTCGGTGCCGAAAGAAAATTTTCTTTTAAACACAAGCAAAATGAGCAACAGGTATCGCTTATTTTGGAACATGGCAGTTTACTGGTCATGAAGGGCGCGACACAAACCAATTGGCTGCATCGCCTCCCTCCCACTAAACTCATTAAAAAGCCCAGAATAAACCTGACTTTCAGAACCATTGTTGATCAGAGCCCGGTCAGGTAAATTCACTACTTATTTTACAAATGTTGACTTCCAGTAATCTTTACAGTATCTGTTCTGAAAATAAATAGCCTTAAGCAAATCCCTTACATCTTCATTAAACTTGATATACAATTCGTCTTCATTTGCAACTCCATCTTCCTCGGGCCTTGTTAGTCTGGGTAAATCCATTAACCAGTACTGGGGCTCCTGGGTTTCAAAAAGGTTGTACTTTTTCCAGAATGCTTTGATCACTTTGTATGGCGAATAGTTATCCTCGATCTGGTATGTAGCAAATCGTTCCAGCACAGATTCAGCTTCCAGTTCCCTAATTTTTAATGTCCGTTTTTCTTGTTTCATTTCAATCTGATTGTTTTTTTATGTTCGTTAATTTAAAGTACTCCTCAATTACAGCTTCTCAAAGTGTCAATCGGAACCTGCAAAACCAATACAGACAGCCCCGAAGCAGCAACCCATAAATTGAAATCAGATTCAGCAAAAGCATCCATTGTTGTAGTCAATATTTTTCGATCACCCTCAATAAAAAATAATTATTTCACAAATATTAGCAAATCATGATTTTAAAATTAAACATCTATACCAAATGTATAAAAACATATTTCAAAATACAAAATAAAATATTAAATAAGATGATCGCTATTAGTCACTTTGATTAGTGTCAAAAAAAGAGAAAACCGCCAAAACCGAGTACGCAGAACGATTGAGAGCCTTTCGTAAGATGGCTGAAGTTTCCCAGGAAAACCTGGCCAAGGCGCTAGCTGTACACCAACCCTACATTGCTTCTATCGAAGCTGGAAATGTAAGTATTGGAATAGACAAACTTGAAGAAATTGCCGCCTACTTCGGCATTAAATATTACAAGTTTGCCGATCCGGAATACCCGATTCCTCCTAAAATGGAATTACGCGAAAATATTGAGAAATATGTCAGGTCTACCCAAACAGAGCCAGGCTATCTCAAGGATGAGTCGCGCACCTTTGCCAAGCATATTGATGCACTTCTGGAAACAGATTTCTTAAACGAATTCAAAACGGCAAAAGAAATCGCTCTAGCCTGCAAAAAACGTTTTGATGTGGACATTGAAGCCTTCAGGGTTACAGACATTCTATCCCGTCAGCCAAGAAAAAATCTGTTAGACGTCATCAAACCAGAAACAGGGAAATTTAACCGGTACCGCTTAAAGACAGCAAATCCGGCAAAATCATAATTCAATAATTACAATGAGAAAAGCAAATTGACTAATCCATTTGCTTTTCTGGTCTTGGGCCACGTTTATAAATCACCAGGCCATTTAGGAAATTACGTAAAATCTGATCCCCGCAAGGCTTAAAATTAGGGTGATCATCGCTCCTGAAGAAAGAACCCAATTCACTTTTCGTAATTTTAAAATTCACCAATTCCATGATTTTGATGATGTCATCATTGGTCAGCTCCAGCGCAACGCGCAGTTTTTTAAATATATCGTTATTACTCATCTGTTGTTATTAATGGTTTACATGGCAACCTCTATCTTAACCTTTTTATTTTTAATCCGCTCATTGGCCAGTTTAGTTAAAACTTTCCCCACCAGCTTGCGCTTCACGGCAACGTAAGATGCCTGATCTTTGACTTCAATCAATCCCACATCTTCTTTTTGCAAGCCTCCCTTTTTAATCAATAAACCAACAATGTCTATTTTATTTACTTTGTCTTTTTTACCGGCAGCAATATAAAGGGTTTGCCAGGCACTGTCTTTGGGCAAAGCAAAAACTCCTTTTAAACTTTCAGTTTCAATATCAGCTTTCAGAAAAGGATACTTTTCATCGTCAGCCAGAATCAGATATGCCGTTCCCTTGGCATTCATCCTTGCCGTACGCCCATTTCTGTGCAAAAACGCATCTTCTGTATATGGAAGTTGATAATGTATAATACAGGAAACCTCGGGAATATCCAGTCCACGAGAGGCCAGATCTGTAGTGATCAACATCTGAATACTGCCATTCCTGAATTTCAGCAATGCCCGCTCACGTTCATCCTGCTCCATTCCACCATGAAAGATATCATGTGCCAAATCCTGATCGATCAGCAAGTCACTGATGCGGTCTACAGTCTCCCGGTGGTTACAAAAAATCAAGGTGGTTTGATTGCCAATTTTACAGATCAGCTGCAGCAAAGTATTTAACTTATCTTCTGCCGTAGTGAGCACCTTTTTCAGTTTCAAATCAGGTACCACCTTTACATCCTGTAAAAAGTTAATGTGCACCGGATTTTGAATCCCGGTAAAATCAGGAATCTCGTCCATTGTCGTAGCAGACGTGAGGATGCGTTGTTTTAAGGAAAGCAGTTTACGGATGATGTATGACATATCCTCCTGGAAACCAAATTCCAGGGCTTTATCAAACTCATCCAAAACCAGTGTCGTAATCGTAGATTCATCAAAATTCTCATGACGCAGGTGATATGCGATCCGGCCCGGCGTACCAATTAAAACTGCTGGAGGTTGCTCAAAATTATTACGCTCTGTTTTTACGGCATGTCCGCCATAACAGCAATTCACCTTAAAACCAGTTCCCATTTGCTTAAAAACCATTTCGATCTGTAAGGCAAGTTCTCGTGAAGGAACCAGCACCAAAGCCTGTACGCCTTTAACACCAACATCTAAATTGTTAAGTACAGGCAATAGGAAACCCAGTGTTTTACCTGAACCCGTTGGCGCAAGCAACACCAAATCACTCCCTTTCTTTGCAGCGGCAACCGTTTCCAATTGCATTTCGTTCAGGGATGTAATTTTCAGTTTCTCCAGTATCTTTTCTACCATCATGGCACAAAGATAATGGAATTAAGCCATTAAAATTTGAGATACTTCTTTCTAAGGTGCTTTAAGGAATTATTCAACCGCGAATCCAACTTCATCAACATATGCCCTCTTTCAGAAATCCAATTGGTCATTTGGTGATTGGCCTGTTTTATCGGGGTATATACACGCTCATCCATTAGCTCATTGTAATCAACTGATGCCCTGCTTTGCTGCATCATATAAAACTCATTTATCAATTCTGCTTTTATCATGCTCATTCAATTTTATTCAGTCATTCATCTACCAATTATTTGATCAGTGTAGTCTATAACTAACGCATCTAAACCTGGCCTAGTATAACAAACTGAGCTAAAAACAGTTTTAATTGATCAATAAGTTGTTGACAATTAACTATTTGTTAGCAATTAAACAACAAATAATTAATGGCTTTCTGAATTTAACCACCTATTTTTAGATAACCTGAATACGGGTTGTTTAAATAATAACACCAATACGTATGATTTGGAAGAAATTTAGCGGCGAAGTGATCCACACGCCCATTTTAGAAGAGGTTGAACAAGCCATCATCAGGGAAACTGACAAGGGCTATCGCCTAAAGATCTGCATCGGAACAGACTCACAGGTAAAAGGTCATTTTACCGATTTTGCAACAGTTATTGTGCTACTGAGGGAGCAACATGGCGGATTCATGTACATCCACCAGGAAAAGACCAGCCAAAAGATGAGCATCAAAGAAAGGATGCTGGTTGAGGTACAAAAGTCGATTGAAACGGCGTATGCCATTTGCGACCTCCTGGATTTGTATCATGTAGACCTGGAAGTACATGCCGACATCAACACCAATCCGATGTTTAAATCAAACAAGGCATTGAACGAGGCCATGGGCTATATCTTAAGCATGGGCTTTATCTTCAAAGCCAAACCAGAAGCTTTTGCCAGCTCTACCTGCGCCGATAAAATGGTACATTAGTTTACCATTTTTTTGTTGAAATTACCGGCACAGCCTCCAATACAGGCTGTAAAGGACTACTTTGCTGCATCGCAGTCTTAAAACGCGCCGCAAAGGCATTCACATCTTTTGTAGTCGCCTTTACATAAGCATCCCATTCACCCGCATTTAATTTGCCCGGCTTACGTTCCAGGGGCACACCAATACTGGTAGCTGGTACAAAATTGCCATACCTATCGCGTTCATAAGGAATAAAATTAAAATCAGTCAGCCAGAAGCGGTATTTTCCCGCCCTTAACTCTGCATAAAAATTATACCGCACCTCACCAGAAGGCCTGCTCAAAACCAATGCAGTTTTACGAATGATCGTTTTACCCGCAGCCTGCAGGATACTATCCGAAGCTTTTGATTTAACTTTTAACGCTTTCCCCTCTGCTTTAAGAAAAATATCCAGCCGCTGCCTTAAAGAATCGCGCGGAACTGTTTTCAGGTCTACCACTTCGTAAAAAATAAGTTTCCCATTTTCATCTAAAGACAAAGGTTTGTCCTGGGCAAAAACAGTTACGGTGATCAGCAGTAAAGCGGTTAAGAAAAAGGTCTTCATAAATATCAGGTTCAAAAAAAGCCACCAGACCAAATCGGTGTGGTGGCTTAAAGTTAAGGTAATTGAGACTAAAAAGCGTAAACCAGTGCCAATGAAAATTGAGAGGCACTTTTGGTAGGCAATAAGTTACTTTTCGCGAACATATCTGCAGATCCGTTGTCAAATCTAACCTCAGGAATAAAGGTCAGTCCGCCAGACTTAATGTTCGCCGACAAGGTTACTGCAGTTACAGATTCGCCCGGAACAACATTCAGGTTTGCAGCACCATTCACTTTATCTTTTGTGCTGAAGTATTCACCTCTTACACCTAAAGATACCGCAGGACTGAAAGCGTTTTGCAGATATAAAGCCGCACCGCTATAACCGCCGCCACTATTTCCTATGGTATAATCAGCTGCATTCAAACCAATCTTCACCTTTTCAGTCACCTGATAGGAAGTTGTTAAATCCATGATGGTACCCACACCTACAGCACCAGCAGATTTACCAGAAAGCACATTCAAATAAGCAGTCCAACCTTCAACAGGAGAAACAGTCAATTGCGCGCCTATATGCGATACACCATTTACATCTGTATATACATTCCAGTCGTCAAACAAACCCACCATCAAACTTACTTTATCTGTAAAGGCATAACTTCCTTTAATTCCAGCATTCTGGAACGGACCAGCGCTGAACAAATAAGAAGTTGAGTAATTAAAATTGGCTACCGGCGAGATCACTTCATAACCAATAAATGTACCCATAAAACCCGCAGTCATGGAAAACTTATCCGTAAAAGCGTAAGAAGCATATAAGTTCTGGATATGAAAAGACTCTGCGCCCTGAGGCACTAAAGACCCTGCCTGCCCACGCGGACCAAATGACAACTCACCTACAAACGAAGCTTTACCTGTAGTTTTCTTTAAAGCCAGATCAATCATTCCGATAGAAATCGAATTCTGATCACTGGCAAAACTGGTTGCTATATTAGGTACTTTGGCAAAATCATACTTAAAATAGGTATCTACTGAACCAGATATTTCTAAAGGTGCTACTTTGGCTGCTTCTTGAGCATAAGATACAGATGCCAGCGACAAGGCTGCAATGGTTAATGCTGATTTTAGTTTCATAATTAGTTTGGTTGAGGTTGAAAATTTAGGTGGTTTAGGTTATTATAGTTCGTTCTCGATCTCCTCGCCGGTTGTCGCAAGGATCAAAGTACCTTGAGAATATTTCTCATTGTGCTGAGTCGCATCTAAGCCTTCTTCTTCTTCTTCAGAAGTTACACGGATCGGTTGTACCAGGTTGATCAGTTTGAATATGATAAATGACATTACAAAACTGAATACGATTACGATCACTGCACCTTTTAACTGTGTCAGGAAAAAACCAGGGTTGCCATACAGCAAGCCGTCTACACCAGCAGGATTTACTGTTTTAGTAGCAAATACACCAGTTAACAACATACCCACGATACCGCCCACACCGTGGCAAGGGAATACATCTAAAGTATCATCCAGACTTGTTTTTTGTTTCCAGGATACTGCAAGGTTGGAAATAACAGCAGCAATTACACCGATGAAGATACTAGAAGGGATGCTCACAAAGCCTGCTCCAGGCGTGATGGCCACCAGACCAACTACTGCACCGATACAAAAGCCCAATACAGATGGTTTTTTACCTCTGGAAACATCAAAGAACATCCATGACAATCCAGCAGCACCTGCTGCAATGTTAGTTGTTAAGAACGCTGATACCGCCAGGCTATTTGCAGCCAAAGCTGAACCCGCATTGAAACCAAACCAACCAAACCACAGCAGTCCTGTACCGATCAATACATAAGGGATGTTTGCAGGTGGTACTTCGCGGTGTTCGATGTGTGATTTTCTACGTTTCAAAACCAATGCCCCTGCTAAAGCAGCCATACCAGCCGAAATGTGTACTACTGTACCACCAGCAAAATCAAGCACCCCCATTTTTAACAGGAAGCCATCAGGCGACCAGGTCCAGTGTGCCAAAGGTGAATACACAAACAGCGCAAACAATACAATAAATAAGATATAAGAAGTGAAA